>Ga0068877_10002514_pt1 | contig 14776 bp, 11 predicted proteins | sample NOAtaG_FD_66437 | JGI IMG/M metagenome (GOLD analysis project Ga0068877, IMG submission 66437) | Freshwater lake microbial communities from Lake Erie, under a cyanobacterial bloom - NOAA_Erie_Diel6S_1000h metaG | ecosystem: Environmental > Aquatic > Freshwater > Lake | place: USA: Ohio, Lake... | reverse complement strand
CTCGTCGCTCATCGCCGGCACGTAGGCGCCGCCGGCCGTGCACGAGCCCATCACGACGGCGATCTGCGGGATGCCCTGCGCCGACATGCCGGCCTGGTTGAAGAAGATCCGGCCGAAGTGCTCGCGGTCGGGGAACACCTCGTCCTGGTTGGGCAGGTTGGCGCCGCCGGAGTCGACCAGGTAGATGCAGGGCAGCCGGTTCTGCTCGGCGATCTCCTGCGCGCGCAGGTGCTTCTTCACCGTGAGCGGGTAGTAGGTGCCGCCCTTCACGGTGGCGTCGTTGCAGACGATCACGCACTCGACGCCGGCGACGCGGCCGATGCCGGCGATCAGGCCCGCGCCAGGCGCGTCGTCGTCGTACATCCCCAGCGCGGCCAGCGGCGCGATCTCGAGGAACGGCGTGTCGGGGTCGAGCAGCATCTCGACGCGGTCGCGCGGCAGCAGCTTGCCGCGCGCCAGGTGCCGGGCGCGCGCCGCCTCGCCGCCGCCCTGCGCGATCTGCGCGAGCCTGGCGTTCAGGTCGCCGACCAGCAGCCGCATCGCGCGGCTGCCGGCCTGGAAGTCCTCGGAGCGGGGATCGAGCTTGGAGGTCAGGACGGGCAAGTGCGGGTCTCCTCGACGCGGAGCGATCAGGGGGGCGTGGCGCGGCGCGGCTTGTCGGCCACCGGCGCGCCGGCGGCCTTCCAGGCGTTGAAGCCGCCCTCCAGGTGGCACACCTTCGGGAAGCCCATCTCCTGCAACTGGCGCGCCGCCAGCGCCGAGCGCCAGGCGCCGGCGCAGAACAGGACCATCGTCTTGTCGCCGCCGTCGGCGCCGGCGAACTCGGCACGGAAATAGGGCGATGCGGGATCGACCCAGAACTCGAGCATGCCGCGCGGCGCGTGCACCGCGCCGGGGATCACGCCCTCGCGCTCGAGCTCGCGCACGTCGCGCAGGTCGACGAACAGCATGCCGGGCTGGCCGAGCGCGGCACGCGCCTCGTCCAGGCCGAGGGTGCGGATGCGGGCGGTGGCCTCGGCCACCAGCTGGGAGACGGGCAGGATGGGCATCGGTGGCGTGGGACGTTGCGGGGCAGCGGGACCGCGGCGCGGCGCTAGAACGGGCCGCTCGCCAGCCAGCGCTCGATCTGCGGCTTGCGGTCGTTGCCCCAGAAGGGTTCGCCGTCGACGACGAAGAACGGGGCACCGAACACGCCGGCGGCGATGGCCTGCTCGTTGGCGCGCTTCAGGCGCTCCTTCCAGGCCGGGTCGTTCCAGACGCGCTCGGCCTCGTCGGGGTCGAGCCCGTGGCCGGCGGCCAGCGCGCGCAGCGTGTCGCGCTCGCCGATCGGCTCGCCGCGCGTGAACACCGCACGCAGCCCGGCGGTCGCCCAGGCGGCGGCGGCCTCGTCGCCGCGGGTGTCGGCCAGCCACCAGAACACGCGCGCGGCGTTCTGGGTCGGGATCGGGAAGCTCGCCGGCATCGCGTAGGGCAGGCCCTCGAAACGTGCCGAGCGCGCGAAGTCGCGCACCGAGTACTCGCGCTTGATCGGGTAGGACACCGGGCTCTTCAGCTCGGCGGCCTGGAAGGTCACGCCCAGCAGGATCGCGTGGCGGCGCACGCGGCGGCCGTGGCGGGCGGCCAGCGCGCCGACCCACTCGTTGGCGACGTAGGAGTACGGCGACGAGAAGTCGAAGTAGAAGTCGATCCGGCGATCCAATCGGGCACCCCGCTGCACGGCCCGGCGCTGCCGCGGACAGGGACGCGTCCGCGGGGTCGCGCGCGGGCCCCGGTGTGCATCCTACGCCGGCGCCGGCGTACCATGGCCGGATGAACCCAGTCCACGGCGGCGTGCTCTGGCTCGACCTGGCGCTCGCGCTGCCGGCCCTGGCGGCGGCGCTGGCGGTGCGGCCCTGGCGCGCACTGCCCGCGGTGGCCCCCGCACCCTGGCCCTGGCTGGCCTGGTGCGCGGTGCTGCCGCTGCCCTGGTCGGCGGACCGGCTCGGCGCCAACCCGCTGGTGCCGATGCTCTCGGGCGCCTGCCTGCTGATGCTGATGGCGGGCTGGCCGCTCGCGGTGCTCGCGCTCGTGCCGGTGGCCCTGCTGGCGGCGCTGCTGGCCGACCTCGCGCCCGCCGCGGCGCTGCACCGCTACGTCTGGCTCGGGCTGGTGCCGGCGACGCTGGCGCTCGTCCTCGGCGCGGCGATCCGGCGCTGGCTGCCGCGTCACCTCTTCGTCTACATCCTGGGCCGCGGCTTCTTCGCCACCGCTTTGGCGACGGCGCTCGCGGGCTTCGTGGCGCTCGCCCTGCAGGCCCTGCCGGAAGGGACGAACCGCGCCGACCTGCTGCTCGCGCGCGGCCTGATGGCCTCGGGCGACGCCTTCATCGCCGGGATGATCGTCGCCATCTTCGTCGCGCTGCGGCCGGGCTGGCTGGCCACCTACGCCGACCGGCTGTACCTGCCGGCCGGGCTCGGGACTGCGCACGCGCCCGCGTCGGCAGAGGGGAACGGGCATGAGCGGCGCTGACGACACCAGCGCCGCGGGCGGCGCCGACGACACCAGCGCCGCGGGCAGCGCGGGTCACGCCGGCGCCGGCGGCGGCAGCCGCACGGCCGACGCATCCGCGTGGAGCGCCGCCGAGTGGGCGGCACGCCGCCAGCTCGCCGCCTGCTACCGCGTGTTCGACCTGCTGGGCTGGACCGAGCTGGTCTACAACCACGTCTCGCTGCGCGTGCCCGGCGCGCCGCAGCAACTGCTGCTCAACCGCTTCGGGCTCCACTACCGCGAGGTGCGGGCGTCCAACCTCGTCAAGATCGACCTCGCCGGGTGCGTGCTCGAGCCGCCGGGCGCCCCGGTCAACGCCGCCGCGGTCGCGCCCCACACCGCGATCCACGCCGCGATCGCCGACGCGCACTGCGTCATGCACACCCACACCACCGCAGGCATGGCGGTGGCCAGCAGCGCCGCGGGGCTGTCGATCACCAACTTCTACGCCGCGCAGCTCGGCGGCCGCGTGGCCTATCACGACTTCGAGGGCATCACGCTGCACGGCGGCGAGGGCCCGCGCCTGGTGCGCGACATCGCCGGCGCCGACGGCAGCGACCCCAAGCCCGCGGTGATCCTGCGCAACCACGGCCTGCTGGCCTGGGGCCGCACGCTGCCCACGGCCTTCTACACGCTGTGGATCCTGCAGCGCGCCTGCGAGGTGCAGTGCGCCAGCGCCGCCCTCGGGCCGCGGCTGGAGATCCCGCAGGAGGTGCAGCGCCGCTGCGCCCGCGACGCACGCCACGTCGCCACCGGCGACGACATCGGGCGCGACGCCTTCGAAGCGATGGTGCGGCTGGTCGACCGCATCGACCCGTCGTGGCGCGACTGAGCCCCGAGCGACCCGCGGGCGGCGCCCGCGCCGCCCGCGCCGGTGCCGAGGCAGGTCAAGGCGCGACGGCGCATCCGGGCGATGCTGCGGCCATCGACCAGCCCGCGCCGCCGATGACCGAACGCCACCCGCACCGTGGGCAGCCGCACGCGCTGCACTCCCTGGCCGAGTGGCGCGCGCTGCTCGAGCTGGCGGCGCTGCCCTGGACCTGGCCGTGCCTGCAGCTGGCTCCGCGCGGCGACGGCCACCCGGTGCTGCTGCTGCCGGGCTTCATGGCCGACGAGTCCACGCTGTTCGCGCTGAAGGCCTTCCTGCGCGGCCGCGGCTACGACGTGCAGACCTGGGGCTTCGGCCGCAACGTCGGCTTCCGCAGCCGGCACGCGCAGGCGCTGGAGCAGAAGATCCGGCACCTGCAACACGCCAGCGGCCGCCGCGTCAGCCTGGTCGGCTGGAGCCTGGGGGGCGTGTTCGCGCTGTACGGCGCCCACCAGGCGCCCGAGTGCGTGCGCTGCGTCGTCACGCTGGGCAGCCCAATCAGCGTCGACGAGCAGGGCAGCCAGTCGCCGGCCGTGGTGCGGGCGCTGTACCGCCTGATCGCCCACCGGATGGGGCCCGACGTGCACGCGATGCAGCCGCGGGCCAAGAAGCTGCGCGAGCGCCGGCTGCTGCCGGTGCCCACCAGCTGCCTGTACTCGCTGAGCGACGGCGTCGTGCCGCCGCAGGAGGCCACCATCGGCGGCGACCCGGCGCTGCACGAGAACATCCGCGTGCAGGGCAGCCACACCGGGCTCGGCTTCAACCCGATGGTGCTGGCCATCGTGGCCGAGCGTCTTGCCCAGCCCGAGGGCCGGTGGCAGCCGTTCAGGCCGCAGGGGTGGTGGGGGACCGCCTACCGCTGGGCGACGCACGGCGCGTTGCCCGTCTAGTGCCGGCGCCGGCGGCACGGCGGGCCGTGCGGGACGGCGTCGATGCGGGGGCGTCGGGCCGCGGCGGCGCGGCGCGCGCCAGCAGCTCCTGGAAGCTGTCGCGCACGCACTGCGCGAAGACGGCCGGATCGGGCATCAGCTCGCGGCACGAGGTGGGCGAGACGATGACGCGGCCGTCGTAGCTCGTCACCGCGAACACCAGGCCGTTGCCGTCGGCGATGGGCATGATGGCCGAGAAGTAGGTCATGCGCGCTCCGCACAGGAACAGCGGCTGCTCGGGGCCGGGCACGTTGGTGATCGTGCAGTGCGCCAGCGGCGCGCGCCGCTCCAGGCTGGCGAGCGCACGGCCGAGCAGCTTGCCGCTGAGCGCCAGCGTGGCGGCCGGCATCCGCTGGCCGGCCTGCGCCAGCTCGCGCGCGCCGAGAGCGCGCGCCACCACGTCCGACGAGGAGGTCTGGGCGTGCACGTGCGCGAGCCGCGCGAGCGGGTCGTCGAGGTCGGTGCCGAGGTCGACGCGCGTGAACGCCAGCTGCGGCGGCGCGTCGGCCGGCGCGCCGGGCTCGCGCACGTAGAACGGTGCCATCGCCGACAGGCTGGCCGCCGGCAGTTCGCCGTGCAGCGACAGGTAGCGCCGCAGCGCCCCGCCGCACAACGCCAGCACGACGTCGTTTACGTCGGCGCCCTCGACCAGGCCGCGGATGGCGCGGAACTCGTCGAGCCCGAAGCGCCGCGTCTCGAACACGCGGTGCGGGCTGACGGTGGCGTTGAAGCGCGTGACCGGCATCTTGTCGCCGCCGCCGGCCAGGTCGGCGAGCAGGTGGGTCGCTGCCGGCACGGCGTGGCGCCACGCGCGCCCGAGCGGGCCGGCCAGCGTCAGCGGCGCCAGCGCCGAGTGCGCCAGGCCGCGCGCCACCATCGGCACGAGGCCGGGCGCCCGCTCCGGGAACCACGGCGCGGGCGGCGCCGGCGCGGGCGGCTCGGCCGTGGTGTCGTGCAGCAGCGCGGTGATCTCGCTGCCGCTCTCGGGGTCGATCAGCGCCTGGTGCGTCTTGGTGAGCAGCGCGAAGGTGCCCGGCGGCAGGTCGAGGAAGCCGTCCAGGCCCTCGATCACGTGGATCTCCCACAGCGGCCGCCCGAGGTCGAGCGGGCGCGCGTGGATGCGCGAGGCCTGGATGCAGAACTGCCGCCAGTCGCCCGGCTTGGGCAGCGCGATGTGGCGGACGTGGTACTCGAGGTCGAAGTCGGGGTCGTCGACCCAGTACGGGTGGTCCAGGCCGAGCGGCACGCGCACGAGCTTCTGCCGCAGCACCGGCAGCGCGGCGATGCGCTCCTCGATGCGGCGCAGGATGCTCTTGAAGCGCACCAGCCCCTGCGGCGCGGTGCGCTGGTCGTAGACGTGGATCAGCGTGACGTTCGCGTTGGCGTGCGTCGTGTCGGAGTACAGGAAAGAGGCGTCGTGGCCGCTCAGCTGGCGCATGGGGCGCGTCCTTGGTCTGCGGTGCGCACCGCAATGGTCGCACGGCGGGCGGCGGGAGGGGCGCGCCCGGGCGTGCGTCGACGTGGTCCTGCAACGCAGCCCAGCCATGCAGGTCGGGTGACGCCAGTGCTGGTGCCAGTGCGGATGAACGCCAATCCAGAGATAGCAAACCGTACGGCGCGGAGTCCGGGACGTCGGAGCCCACGACCCATCCCTCGTGAAGCAGGCCTTCCCTCATGAATGCGAGCTTCTCGTAGCTGCCTGCCGACGCACCATTCCCGGGAATCGATGTCCGCCTTGGGGGCGATTCAGCCCGATCTCTCCGAATGCAAAGGCGATGACCCCTTCACGGGGAACTCACGAGACCGCGACTGCCGGCAACGGCATCCAGCAGCGGCGCCACGCGCTGAATGCCGTTGCTAGGCGGGCAGGTCGGGGCGGTGTGCGGTCTCCCGTGTTGCCGACAGCGCTACACGGGCTCGATAGGCGTCGAAGTCGGGCGCGTTCCAGCCCTTTCCATACTGCGATGCCAGCCGATCGAACTCCTCGTTCAGTCGCGTGATGCCGAATGCGGCCTTCACGTGTCTCAGTGAAGGAAGCCTCAGAACCGGCTCGAAATCGGCCGGAACAGCGGCCGGCTTCTTCGACGACACGAACAGGAACAACTCGAGCGCGGATGCCGATGACACCCTGGCGAAGTCCACCAGGCTGGGCAGCGATTCGAGCTTCAGCACCAGCAGGCTTTCAGCCAGCGAGGGCAATCCGGACACGCCCGGCAGCGTGTCAAGGTCCAACCACTGCAAGGTGTGGCAATCGGACAGGGGCGAGACGTCGGACAGACGCCTCAGTTCGAACAGGGACAGGAGCCGCAGGCGCGGCAGTGTGCCGACGACGGTGAGATCGGAGAGCGACCCTCGACCCAGATACAGGTGCTCGAGTTCCTTCAGGTTCGACAGGAAGGCGCATGTGTCGGCACCGACCTTGGGCAAACCGAGCTCCCGAAGGTTCCTCAGATCCCCGAGTGCGTCGAGTCCTTTGCACGGCCCCGCCAGGGACAGGCGCCTAAGGTCGCGAAACCTACGCAACGCATCCATGCCGACTTTCGGGCGATCGGTCTCCGCATCCAGCACCAGGGACTCCAGGTCCTGTGGGAGGTTGCGGAGCAGCGCAAGGTCATGGACCCAATGCGCGTGAAGCCTCAGGCCCCGAAGAGCAGGAAAGCGGAGCGCGGCCTGGAGCTTGGCGTCCTCGATCGGGTCATCGGCAACGGAAAAGAAGAGCTGCAGCCAATTCACGTTGCGCAGCTTGCCGAGTTGGGAAAGCGCCTCCGCCTTGCTGATCGCAACCGTCAGGGTCGGGCGAGTGGCAAGCAAGTGATCGATGGCTTCGATCTGTCGAGCCGGGAGTCCAGGGGACAGCCCGATGCTCTGCCAAAGCTCATCGCCAGCCAACGCGTCGATCTGCTCGACGCTGGTGTCCGCACGAACCTGAAATCGGGCCTGCAGCATCGGACTCTCCTGTCAATCGCCATGAGCTTGTTCCGTCAACCATCGAACCGATGAACGCCTCCCAGCAGCGAGAGGCTCTCGGCCAGTTCGGGATTGCCTTCCGAGCCATCTCAATGGCTTCATTCAGCGCACTCAGGCTTTGGTGCGGATCGCTCGCATCCTTCAGCCCTGCGCGTCGCAACGCCACCGCCACCGCCAGTTGGCGCCGGATCCTCCCTTCGGCCTGCTTCCCCTTGTCTGCGCCGAGCATCGATCGCGTAGGTGCCGCCGGATCATGCGTTCGCGCGGCGACCCACCAAGCTCAGCACACAAAGCCAGCCCAACACCATGGTAGCAGTGAGTCCTGGCCACTGCTCTTGGGATGCGCGTCGCCATTCTCGGTGTGACGTGACTTCTGGTCGGGGTGCCTCTGGCATGGGTTGCTGCCACACCGGCCCGCAGCGAGCGACCCATTCCGGATCACGCGGCGCTGAAGTGGGTCGGTGCAGGATCGCCAGCGTGTAGGGGCGAACCGAGACCACCCCAGGGCATCTGGCTCGACCGCGGCGTGACCATGTCGACTGCGCTGGCGCCAGAGGTCGCCGTTCGAGGAAAGCTGGGGATGCTGCGTCGATGCTCGAGGGTCGAGGGCATCCGCAGTCGCCGAAGAAGCTACGATGGCCGTACGGTGCCTGCCTGGCCGCTACCTGCGCCAGAACTGCGGCGTGAACAGCACCAGCACCGCCAGCAGCTCGAGCCGCCCGAGCAGCATCGCGAAGGTGCAGACCCAGGTCTGGAAGTCGGAGAGCCCGCCGTAGTTGACCGCCGGCCCGACGTCGCCCAGCCCCGGGCCGATGTTGTTAACGCAGGCGAGCACCGCGGTGAACGAGGTCACCGCGTCCAGCCCGCTGAACAGCAGCAGCAGCGTGAACCCGGTCAGCGTGGCGCCGTAGATCATCATGAAGGCGATCACACTCTGCATCACGCGGTCGCTGACCTGGCGCCCGCCCAGAACGACCGGGTTGACCACGTGCGGGTGCACGATGCGCACGAGCTCGCGCCGCGCCTGCTTGAGCAGCAGCAGCATCCGCACCATCTTGATCCCGCCGCCGGTGGAGCCGGCGCAGGTGGCGAAGGTGCCGAGCAGGATCATCAGCAACGGCGCGAACAGCGGCCACTGCGCGTAGTCGTAGCTCGCGTAGCCGGTCGTGGTGGCGATCGAGACGACGTGGAAGGCCGCGTGCCGCAGCGCCTCCTGCCAGGTCGGGTAGTAGCCGAACCACAGCAGGTAGCCCACCAGCAGCGCGATCGTCCCCGCCACCACGCCGTAGAAGGCCCGGGCCTCGGGGTTGGCCGCGATCGGCCGCAGCGAGCGTGCCCGCCACACGGCGTAGTACAGCATCAGGTTGATGCCGGCCAGCAGCATGAAGACGATCGCCACGCCCTCGATCAGCGGCGAGTCGAAGGCGCCGAAGCTGGCGTCGTAGCTGGAGAAGCCGCCCAGGCTGACCGTCGTGCACATGTGCAGGAAGGCGTCGATCCAGCTCATGCCGGCGGCGCGGTAGGCGAGGAAGCAGCCCACCGACAGCAAGCCGTAGGTGCCCCAGATGGCGCGCGCGGTGTCGGCGATGCGCGGCGTGAGCTTCTGGTCCTTCAGCGGGCCGGCCGTCTCGGCCTTGAACAGCTGCGAACCGCCCACGCCGAGCAGCGGCAGGATCGCCACCGCCAGCACGATGATGCCGAGGCCACCCACCCACATCATGAAGCAGCGCCAGACGTTCACGGACAGCGGCAGCGCGTCCAGGCCCTGGATGGCCGTGGCGCCGGTGGCGGTGAAGGCCGACATCGCCTCGAAGTAGGCATTGGTGGCGCCCAGGCCGGGCACCGCCAGCCAAAGCGGCAGCGCGCCGAAGGCGGGCAGCACCAGCCAGGTCAGGCCCACGAGCACGAAGCCGTCGCGCGGCTGCAGCTCGCGGCGGAAGCGCCGGGTCGCCAGGCCCATCGTGACACCCGCGGCCGCGGTCAGCGCGGTCGAGGCGGCGAAGGCCTGCACGGCCGCGTCGCCGCCGGCGAGCGCAAAGGCCAGCGGCAGCAGCATCAGCAGCGCGAACAGGCCGACCATGCGCCCGACCAGAGCGACGACGGCGAGCGTTCCCATGGCCGCGCGCGCTCAGAAGAAGGTCGCGCTGACCTGGAACAGCTTCTCGATCTCGCGCACCATCCGCTTCCTGGGCACGAACACGATGACGTGGTCGTGCTGCAGGATCGTCGTGTCGTGGTGGGCGATGATCACGCGCGGAGTGGCGTTCTCGGCCACGCTGCCGTCGGCCAGGTGCAGGCCGCGCACGATGGCGCCGATCTGCGCGCCCGCGGGCAGCTTCAGCTCGTCGACGCGGCGCCCGGCGATGCGGCAGGTCCGCGGGTCGCCGCGGACGATGGCCTCCAGCGCCTCGGCCGCGCCGCGGCGCAGGCTGTGCACGGCCTCGACGTCGCCGCGCCGCACGAAGGCGAGCAGCTCGCCCAGCACCGCGTGCGCCGGCGAGATCGCGATGTCGATCGCGGTCCCCTGCACCAGGTCGGCGTAGGCGCGGCGGTTGATCACCGCCAGCACGCGCGGCACGCCCATCCGCTTGGCCAGCAGGCAACTCATGATGTTGTCCTCGTCGTCGCTGGTCAGCGCGATGAAGAGGTCCATCTGGCCGATGTGCTCGTCGCCGAGCAGGTCCTCGTCGGTGCTGTCGCCGTGCAGCACCAGCACCTGCGGCGGCAGCTGCGTGGCCAGGTAGTCGCAGCGCGCGCGGTTGGGCTCGATCAGCTTGAGCTCGTGCTCGGCGTGGATCTGGCGCGCCAGCCGCAGGCCGACCTTGCCGCCGCCGGCGATCATGATGCGACGCGCCGGCCGCGCCATCTTGCCCAGCGCCTCGAGGATGGCGCGGATGTGCTCGGTGGCGGCGAGCACGAAGACCTCGTCGCCGGGCTCGATGCGGGTGGCGCCGTCGAGATCGACGAGCGCCTTGTCCTGGCGGTAGATCGCGACGATGCGCATCTGCAGCCCCGGCAGCAGCGCCGGGATCTCGCCCAGCGCGTGGCGCACCAGAGGCCCCTCGGCCACCGCGCGCACCGCGATCAGGCTGACCAGCCCGTGCGCGAACTCCAGCACCTGCAGCGCCGCCGGGTACTCGATCAGCTTGCGGATGTAGTCGGTGACGCTCTGCTCGGGGCAGATCACCTTGTCGACCGCGAACCCCTTCTTGTCGAGCAGCGGGTTGCCGTCGGCGAACTCGTCGCTGCGCACGCGGGCGATGCGGGTGGGCACGCCGAAGCGCTCGTGCGCGACCTTGCAGACGACCAGGTTGGTCTCGTCGGCCGGCGCGCAGGAGATCACCATGTCGGTGTCCTCGATGCCGGCCTCCTGCAGCACCGAGGGCTGGATGCCGTTGCCGGCCACCGTGCGCAGGTCGAGCCGCTCCTGCAGCACGGCCAGCCGCGCCGGGTCGGTGTCGACGACGGTGATGTCGTTGCGCTCGGACACCAGGCTCTCGGCGACGCTCTCGCCGACGCGGCCGGCCCCGAGGATCAGGATCTTCATGCGGCGATTATCGAGAGCCGGTGGCGGCGGCGGCCGCGCCGGGGTACAGCGCCTCGAGCGCGCGCCTGGCGGCCGCGTCGAGCAGCGGCTGCGCGCCGGCGGCCAGCGCGGTGGCCTCGCCATCGTCCGCGCCTGCGCCACCCTGCGCGCCCGCGCCAGCGCTGGCGCCCGCGACACCCTTTGCGCCCGTGGCGGCCGCGGGTCCCGCGGCGCCGGGCGCGCCGCGCCCGCGCGTGCGCCACAGCGCCTGCCAGGCGGCGCGGTCGGGCTCGAGCGCGGTGCGCACCACCGCGGCCCAGTGCGGCGGCGCCTCGCCCGGCTGCCAGCCGCCGCGGCCGCGGCCGAAGTGCGCCACCGCGAGGTAGCGCAGCAGCGCGGCCTCGACCACGGGCACCAGGGCTGCGTCGTCCCACGCCGCCCACGAGCGCTCGCTGCCGCGCACGACGTTCAGGCCGCGCGCGACGCCCGCGGCCGACAGCGCCCCGATCAGCCCGCCGGCCAGCAACCCGCCGCCGAGCGTGAGCCCGCCGGTGGCGACGTCGGCCTTCAGGCCGGCCAGCGCGCCGGTGACGGCCCCGCCCCACAGCGCGGCGCGGCCTTCGTCCACGCGCTCGACAGCGCTCACCTGCCCGGCCACCCGGGACAGCACGTCGTCGAGCACGGCATCGCGTGCGCCGGCGCCTTCGGCAGCGGTCAGCCCGTGCAGCTCGATCAGCCGCGCGGTGCCGGCGCGCACCTCGTCCTGCAGCCGCTCGGCCAGGCGCGCACGTGCCAGCGCCTCGGGCGCGTTGACGTCGGCCTCTTCGGCCCCGCGCAAGCGCTCGACCAGGCCGCGCAGCCGTGCCCCGAGGGCGGGGACGCCGGCGTCGAGCGCCACGCGCGTGGCGGCGACGCGGCCCAGGCTCGCCGCCAGCGCCTGCAGCGCGGCGTCGAAACGCGCCTGCTGGGCGGCCTGCCACGTGCTGCGCAGGCGCGCCACGGCCGCCGCCTGCGCGGGCTGCGGCAAGGCTGCGGCCACCGCGTCGAGCAGCGCGCCCTCCTGCACCCAGCAGCGCGCGAAGGCGTCGAGCGGCAGCACGCCGCGCACCTCGGGCCCGCGCACCTCGGGCCCGCGCAGCTCGGGCCCGCGCAGCTCGGGCCCGCGTTCCGCCCGGCGCCCCAGCCGCACCAGCCGCCCGTGCCAGGCCGCGAGCTCGGCCGCCTCCTCGGCCGCTGGCCGCGGCGCGCCGAGCTGGTTGAGCAGCACCAGCACGGGCTTGCCGGTCCAGGCCAGCAGCTCGAGCTCGGCCTCGAGCCATGCGGCCTCGGGCTCGGCGGCGTTGACGAGGTAGAGCAGCAGGTCGCTCTGGTCGCGCACGTGCCGCAGCGCCTGCTGGCCGGACCACAGCGCGCGGTCGCGCCAGCGGTCCCACACCTGGGCGAGCAGCCAGCCGAGCGGGCTGCCGTGCAGCCGCATGCGGCGCACGAGCCGCACGCTGTCGCCGAAGCCGGGCGTGTCCCACAGCCACAGCCGGTCGCCCTCGGCGCTGGCCAGCAGCAGGTGGCGATCGGCGAACTCGGTCACGTGCGGCGCGTCGCGCACCTGGCCGACGTCGCGGCCGAGCAGCGTGCGGGCCAGCGTCGTCTTGCCGACGTTGGTGTGGGCGACGAGACTGAGCGCGATGTCGGTCATCGCGGGCGGTCCGGTTTGCCGTGACTGGGGGTGGTCGCGGGGGTGGTCGCGGGGGTGGTCGCGGCGTCGGGCGGCGGGTACGGCTGCGGCCCGGACGCCTGCTCCAGCGCCTGCTCCAGCGCCGCGCGGCCCGCGCCCGCTGCCGGCTGCCCGAGATCCACACTCGCGAAGCCGACGCCATGCGCCGCGGCCAGCGCGCCCCACGCCGCGCGGCGCTCGGCGCTGCGCTCGGGCAGCGCGGCGAAGCGGCGCTGCCAAGCACCTTCGTCGGCCAGCAGCACCACGGGCACCGGGCTGGCCGCGCGCAGCACCGCCAGCCAGCGACCGTGGGCCTCGGCCTCGGGCGTCGCGGCCAGGTCCACCAGCGCGACACGCAGCGTCGTGCCCGCTGGCGGCGGCGGCACGGCGCCGTCCTCGTCGCCGTAGCGCACGGGCGCCTCCAGGCGCAGCCCGTGCGCATCGTCGATCGCGCCGAGCGTGGCCGCCAGCAGCGCGCGCAACCCGAGTGCAGCCCCGGCGTCCGGCGCGCTGCCGTGGGCGAGCACCTGCACCCGCGGCGCGACGCGGCGGCCCGCGGCCAGCAGCCGCACGTAGTACGGCGCCGCGAGCGGCAGCTCGACGCGCCGCGCCCGCCACGCGGCCTGCACCGCGGCCGCCGCGGCCAGCAACGCGCGCGGCAGCACCACTGCCAGCAGCAGCGTCACGGCCAGCAGGTGGATCCAGCCGGCCGCAGGCGCCGTGGCCGCGGCGCCGGGCCCGACGCGCAGCGCCGCGACGCCCGCGACGTCGGGCAGCGCGATGCCGCTGGCTGCGCTGGCCGGGCCGAGCAGCACCCCCAGCAGCGCGTGCACCGCGCCGGCGTCGAGGAAGGTGCTCTGCCAGCCGGCGCGGAAGTCGAGCACCAGGCCGCGCAGGTACAGGCCGGCGACGAGCCCGAGCGCGAGCGCGGCTGCCGCCACGTGCAGCACCAGCGCCGCGCGCGCGCGCAGCAGCGCCGCGCCGCGCTCGGCCCATGCCGCAGCGAAGACCGCCAGCGCGGCGGCTGCGCCGCTGCGCGTCGCCGTGCGCGGCATGCGCTGCAGCGCGCGGCCGAGCCAGCGCCGCAGGCTGCCAGATCGACCTGCTGGTGCCGGCCACCGCACCGCGAGCAGCAGGTAGACGGCGAGGTTCCAGGCCACCAGCAGCAGCCAGGGCGGCGCCAGCAGGTCGATGCGCCCGCGGCCGGCCAGGCTGTCGGCGGCCAGACCGGCGACGAAGGCCACCGCGGCGGCAGCGGCCGCCGCCCGCCCGAGCCCGCCGGGCAGGCGCGGCGGCGCGGCCGCGGCAGCGAGAGCCGCATCGCGCGGCAGCAGCCGCTCGCAGGCGTGCCGCGCGCGCTGCTCGAGCCAGCGCGCCGGCGGCGCGGCCGGTCCTGCGGTCTCGGTGGCCAGGCGGCTGGCCCAGGCCGCGTCCTCGGGCGACCACAGCGCTGCGGGCGGGTCGCTCGACTCCACCGCCTGCACCAGCAGCACGCGGCGCGCCGACGCCTCGGTCAGCCGCACCGGCGCGAGCGGGTCGGCGGGTGCACCCGGAGCACCGGGTGCGCCGACCGGGTAGGCGGCAGCGGCGGCGGCGGCGCCACGGTCGCCGGCCGGGTCCGCGGCGCGGCGGTGGGTGGGGTCGGCGTCGGCGCTCACGGCTCGGCGCAATGTAGCGCCAAGCCGCCGGTGCGGGCCGGGCCCGGATGGCTGCCGCCGGCCCCGGGCCGCCCCCGCGCCGATCGCGCTTGGCGGGCGCTCAGCAGCCGTGCAGAAGCGCCACCCGCTGTGCCTGGCTGTGGGTGCCCGTCTTCTCGTACATCTCGCCCACGTGCGTGCGCACGGTGGAGATCTTGACCCCGAGGGCCTGCGCGGCTTGCGCCGGGCGCATGCCCTGGCACAACATCTCCGCCAGCCGCGCCTGGGTCTGCGAGAAGCGACTGCGCGTGAAGCGGAAGCGCCGCCGCATCGCCTCGGACCGCGTCATCGGGGCACGCTCGATGGTGGCGAGCATCCAGCAGGCCGGTCCGTGGCCGCCCTCGCCGGCATGCAGCGGCTGCAGGGTCATCTGCATCGGGACGCCGTCGCACTCGAGGGCCAGCGTCACCGTCCGGCCGGCGAGCAGCTCGACGGTCCACTTGACCACCGGCACCCAGCGTCCGCCCTGGCGCACGGCCAGGCGGCCGGCGGCGTCGAGCCACAGGCCGTCGCAGCGCTCCAGGCGTCTTCCGGCGGCGGCGTTGGCCTCGA
>Ga0068877_10002512_pt1 | contig 14779 bp, 17 predicted proteins | sample NOAtaG_FD_66437 | JGI IMG/M metagenome (GOLD analysis project Ga0068877, IMG submission 66437) | Freshwater lake microbial communities from Lake Erie, under a cyanobacterial bloom - NOAA_Erie_Diel6S_1000h metaG | ecosystem: Environmental > Aquatic > Freshwater > Lake | place: USA: Ohio, Lake... | reverse complement strand
CAACTCCCCGAGCGCATGCGGCAGGTCCTCGCGCTCTACTACCAGCACGAGTGCACGCAGGCCGAGATCGGCCAGATCCTGGGCGTCACGGAGAGCCGCGTCTGCCAGATCCTCGGCGAAGCCGCGGCCCGGCTCCGGGCGATGCTCGTCGACGGTGCCCCGGCGAAGGCGGCGAAGCGGCCGGCTCCGAGCGCCGAATCACAGCGAAGGATCGCCTGATGTCGGACGGAATTTACGCCGCGCTGTCGGGAGCCGTCGCGCAGGAGCGCGCGCTCGAGGTCGTCGCGAACAACATCGCGAACGTCGGCACGACGGGCTTTCGCGGGGACCGGGTCACCTTCGCCGAATCGCTGTCGCGCGCGGCGGGACCGGCCGAGGTGCCCGTCTCGATCCGCTACGTCGAGGTCGATCGGGTCCTCGTCGACATGGCCTCGGGTCCGGTGGAGACGACGGGCAATCCGCTCGACCTGGCGATCTCGGGTGGAGCGTTCTTCGGGGTCGCCACGCCGGACGGCGAGCGCTTCACCCGTGACGGGCGCTTCCTCGCCGGCACCGACGGCGTGGTTCGCTCTTTGCGAGGGGACGCGCTGCTCATGGAAAACGGCCGCACCCCGCTGACCATCCCGCCCGGCACCACCTCGGTGACGGTCGCGCCGGACGGCTCGGTGAGCGCTGGCACGACGGTGCTCGGACGCATCCGGCTCGTCGACGTCGATCCCGCCACGCTCCGTCACGAGGGCAACTCGCTCTTCGCTGCGACCGGCGCGCGCAATGCCGACGGCTCGAACGTGCTCGCGGGCTGCCTCGAGGGTGCCAACGTCGGTGCCATCGCCGGCATGAACGAGCTCGTCAACGCCACGCGCACGTTCGAGGCGTTCCAGCGCGTGATCCAGGGCTTCCGCGACATCGACAACCGGTCCGCGCGCGAGCTCGCGTCGACCTGAACCGTTTTCGTCCCTTCCGAGGAGGCTTCCGATGCTTCGAGCACTCACGACCGCCGCGAGCGGCATGGTGGCGCAGGAGACGCACATCGACGTGATCGCCCACAACATGGCGAACGTCGGCACGACCGGGTTCCGGCGGCTCCGCTCCGAGTTCCAGGACCTCCTCTACACGACGCTCCGTGCCCCCGGAGGTCGTCTCGGAACCGGCGCCGCGGTGCCGACCGGCCTGGAGATCGGCGGCGGCACGCGTGTCGCGGCGACCACGCTGACCACGATGCCCGGGACCATGTCGACGACCGGCAACCCGCTCGATCTCGCCATCGAGGGGGCCGGCTTCTTCGGGATCCGGCGTCCGGACGGGGAGGTCGTGTTCACGCGTGCCGGAAACTTCTCGGTCGATGCGGATGGCCGCCTCGTGACCTCGGACGGTCTGCCGCTCGATCCCGAGATGGTCATCCCGCAGGGCGCCACCTCGATCGGGATCACCGCGGACGGAACCGTGAGTGTGACGATGCCCGGTGCTGCGGCGAGCCAGGAGATCGGGCGGCTCAACCTCACGACCTTCATGAATCCGGGGGGGCTGCTGCCGATCGGGCGGAACCTCTACCGGCAGACGGACGCGAGCGGTCCGCCGCTCATCGCGATGCCCGGTGAAGAGGGGCTCGGGACCATCGCTCAGGGCATGCTCGAGGGCTCGAACGTCGAGGTCGTGACCGAGATGATCGATCTCATCGCGAGCCAGCGCGCCTACGAGACGAACCACCGCGTCATCCAGGCCGCCGACGAGATGCTCCGGGTCGCGACCGAGCGCTGAAACGCGCCGCACGCGCGGACAACACATCGAGCGCGGGCCTCTTCTCGGGGCCCGCGCTTTCGCGTCGCATGGCAGGCAGGCAGGCAACCCGCGTCTGCAGCGCGCGGAGGGTGCCCGAGGGGCTGTCCTCGCGGCCGAGCGGCGCCGAGGAGGAGGCCTCGGCGGCGCGCTGGTCCGCACGTGGACCGCAGCCCGCTGCGAGCGTGGGCCGCGGTGCGGCGCCCCAGGGCTCGTCGCCTCAAGTCGGGCGCAGACCGGCCGCTCTTACTTCGCGGCGACGGCATCGGGTCCGAGCGGTGTCAACAGGGCGTCGTTGGTCGCCGGAACTCCGTCGGTCCGCGGCGCGAACCGAGAGCACACCACGGGTACAGGGCCGATTCGGGCCCTGCTCGCATGGCACGCTTCTCGCGAAGGCCGACGCGTGGCCTCCTCCCGCGAAACCGTGCTCTGCGCCGCTCCCCCGTCCCAGGGGCTGGCGCCCGTTCTGCTCGCGACGCTGCTCTCCGCGGCCGCCGTACTTGTGGCGGCTCCGGTCGCCTGCGCTCAGGACCGGATCACGCTCGCGGAGATTCTCCCGGCGCTCGCGGGTTCCGAACTCGGCGCGCTCGATCTCGCTCCGGCGCCTCCGCCTGGCGGCGTGCGCGTGCTCAGCCGCCCGGAGATCCTCCGCGCCATCGCCGAGGCGGGGCGGAGCGCGGAGGGGCTCGACATTCCCCGCACCGCGCGGATCGCCCGCGAAGGCGAGCACCTCGACGCCGAGGCGCTCACCCGGCTCGCGGGCCCGGCGGTGGCCGAGGCGATGGGGCCCTGCGAGGTCTCCGAGCTCGCGGTCCGCGGGGAGATCGACGTCCCCTCGGGCGAGCGGAGCGTCGAGGTCGACCGACCGGCACGGCTCGACGGCGGTGCGGTCGCGTTCTCCGTTCGCATCGGCGTCGGCCGGTTCCTCGGGCGGGTGACGGGGCAGGCCATCCTGCGCTGCCCCGAGCCGGTGGTCACCCCCGGCACGGGCGTGACCGCGCGGGTCGCGATCGGTGCGGTACGGGTCTCGGCGCGTGGCGTGTGCCGCGAGGCGGGCCGCGTCGGAGACGTCGTCCGCGTGCGCATCGAGGACACCGGCGGGCTCGTCGAGGCCCGCGTCATCGACGGGTCGACCGTGGAGGTGGTGCGATGAACCGGTTCGTTCCTGCGCTCGCGGTGCTGGCCCTCGGCTGTGCCGAGACCGCCCACATCCGCCCGCACCTGGCCCGCCACCGCGAGTACGACGCGGGCGAGTACGGCACCGGCAACGTGCCGGTCTCGTCGGGCTCGCTCTGGCTCGGCAGCTCGCGCGGTCTCTTCGTCGACTTCCGCGCCGCCCAGGTCGGCGACATGGTGATGGTCCAGATCGACGAGAACCCGCGCGCCACCGGCGACGCGAGCACCGAGACCACGCGGGAAGGGAGCTACTCGCTCGGCGCCGATGGCCTCTTCGGTCTCACCGCCGCGCTCGCGGATGCGTTCCCCGACCTCGATCCGAGCGAGATGCTCGGGCTCGTGAGTTCGAGCAGCTTCGAGGGCGGCGGCAGCGTCGGCCGCTCGAGCCGCATCGACGCGTCGGTCGCCGTGCGGGTGCGTCAGGTCCTGCCGAACGGTGACCTCTTCGTCGAGGGCACCAAGATCCTGATGGTCAACGACGAGGAGCTCCACATCTACCTCTCCGGCGTGATCCGGCCCCAGGACATCGCCGAAGACGACACGATCAGCTCGAGCCGCATCGCCGATGCGGAGATCGAGATCACCGGCCGCGGCGACCTCACCGATGCCCAGCGACGGGGCTGGCTCGCGGAGATCCTCGACGAGATCACCCCCTTCTGAGGTGCCCCCCATGCGCGTCCTCGCTCTGCTCCTTTTCCTCGGACTCACGCTTCCCGCCACCGCCGAGGCCTCGCGGATTCGCGAGATCTGCGACGTCTCCGGCGTCCGCGAGAACCAACTCATCGGCTACGGCCTGGTCGTGGGCCTGGCGAACACGGGCGACACCGCCGCGGCCCGCTTCACCCTGCAGGCCGTCGCCGCGATGCTTCGGCGACTCGGCGCCACCATCGACCCCGCGCTCGTCCAGACCCGCAACGCCGCCGCGGTCATGGTCATCGCGAACCTACCCGCCGGCGCGCGACCGGGCACCCGCATCGACGTGACCGTCAGCTCCCTCGGCAACGCGCGTAGCCTCGCTGGCGGCATCCTGCTCCAGACGCCGCTGCTCGGTGCCGACGGCAGCGTCTATGCCGCTGCGCAGGGCTCGCTCGTCGTCGGCGCCTTCGGGGCGAGCGGTGCGAGCGGCTCGAGCACGACGCTGAACCACCTGACCACGGGCCGCGTGCCGACCGGCGCGATCGTCGAGCGCACGGTTCCTGGCTCGGATCTGCCGACCGATGGACCGATCGTTCTCACGCTCCGCGATCCGTCGTTCATCACCGCGCGGCGTGTTGCTACCGCGATCGAAGGGCTCCTCGGCGCCGGCATGGCGCGTCCGATCGACGCAGGGTCCATCGAGGTCACCGTCCCGGTCACCTACGAGGGCAACCGGGTGGGCCTGCTCGCCGACGTGCAGGCCCTCGAGGTCGAGCTGGAGGCGCCAGCGCGGATCGTGCTCGACGAGCGAACGGGGACGGTCGTCATCGGCGCCGGCGTTCGGCTGCGCCCCGCCGCGGTCGCTCACGGCGGCCTCGTGGTCGAGATCCGCGAGTCCACCGAGATCGCCGCCGTCGCGCCACTCATCGGTGATGCGGCCACCGCCACCGCGCCCGAATCCGAGGTCGGGGTGACCGATCTCGGAGGCGCGCTCCACACGCTCGCCGAGGCCTCCACGCTCGAGGACGTCGTCGCGGCCCTCAACGCACTCGGCGCCACGCCCCGTGACCTCGTGGCCATCCTGCAGGCCCTGCACACCGCAGGCGCCATCGAAGGCGAGCTCGAACTCGAATGACGTTCCCCCTCGCTCCCGCTGCGGCCCCTGCTGCCGGCGCGCTGGATCCCGCGCGCGAGCGGGAGATCCGCGCCGCGGCCCGGCAGCTCGAGGGCGTGTTCATGCAGCAGCTGATGAGCGTCATGCGCTCCACCGCGGGGGAGAACGCAATGTTCTCCGGGACCGGCGGCTCGACGTGGGGTGCGCTCTTCGATCAGCACGTGGGCGACGCGATGGCGGATGCAGGCGGGGTCGGACTCGCCGATGTGATCGCCACGGCCCTCGGGGCCTCGCCCAGCCGCGCGGCGCCTCCGCTGCCTCCGATGGTGCCCCTGAACCTCGGTCCGACCCTGCCCAACCGGCCGCCGAGCGGCGCCGATCTCGCGGGGGCCACCGGGGATCTGCAGGACGCCGCGCGCGCGATGCTCGGGGCGGACGGCGTGGCCGAGCAGTGGGGGCGGGAAGGGCGCCTCACCGAGGCCGACCTCGCCAGCGACTTCGTCACCGGCGAGCCAGGGGAGCGGGCGCATTTCGCGGTCCGGGACGCCCGCGGCTACGAGGGCTACTACAAGTGCAACCTGTTCGCGCTCGAGCTCACCCGCCGGGCCGGCTTCGAGGTGCCGCTCGTCGCGCGCCACCACGGCTGGGGCTACCCCGGCCCGACCGCCCTGGCCGAGGACGCCGCGGACGGCCGCCTCCGCGGCGACTGGGCGCGGGTCGCCTCGGGCGCGAGCCCCGAGGCCCTCGACTCCGCCGCGGCTTCGGGCCGATCGGCCTTCGTCCTGGTCGGCAGCGCCCATGGTGAGCACCGCGGCCACATGGGGGTCGTCGAGCGCATCCACGACATCGAGCGGGACGAGTCGGGCGCCATCACGGCGGTCACCTTTGACGGCTGGGAGGGCCGGTCGCGGGGGGCGATGCACCTGGTCCGGCGCACCTGGTCGGTCGCCGGGCATCGGGCTGCGACCTCCCCGGACGGGGTCCCGGGCCGGGGCGGGCTCGGCCGGATCGAGATCCTCGAGCTCCGCCGCCCGGACCCCGGCGAAACGTTGGAGCGGCCTTTGCATAGTGGCCCGGGCGCCTCGGTGCTGGATGGCTCCGAGACCCCAGAAATCCCCGGATCTGCCGCAGCTTCGCGGTCGGAGACGGGATCCCTTTCGCCCCCCGGCGAAAGACCGTCAACGTTCTGACTCAAGGTGCCAAGGATTCGTCCGATTCCTGGAGCCGACATCATGCGCATCAACGGAACCAACAACCTCGCCTCGATGGATCGCACCCAGGCCACCTCGGCTGCTACGGGGGCTGCAAGCCAGGCTGGCGGCGCCGCCAAGGCCGCGGAGGCCCGCCCGTCGTCCTCTCGGGAGTCCGTCGAGGTGAGCCGCGCCTCGCAGATGCTCGCCTCGTCCCGCGCCGCCGAGGCGCCGGACCCGGAGCGCATCGCCCGGCTGCGGGCGGCCATCGCGGACGGCAGCTTCAACATGGACTCCGGGGCCATCGCCGACGCGATGCTCCGAGAAGAGCGCTGATGGGAGCCGCCCTCGCGCTGCAGACCGACCTGCCCCCCGCGGTGCGCCTCGAGGCGCTCCTCGCGGCCGAGGGGGAGGCTGCACGCAGGGCAGACGTCGACGCGCTCCTGGCCCTGCAGGACGCCAAGCGAGAGGTCGTGGACCGGCTCGTGGCGGCGAACCCCGGACCCGAGGTCGTCGAGGGCCTCGCCCGCCGGGCGAGCGAAAATCTTCCGCTGCTTCGGCAGCTCGTCGCGCTTCACCGGGGGCTGCTTGGCGCAAACGCGCCGCTCTACGGGCCGGCCGGCAAGCTGAGCCGCGGCAGCGCGCCACGGAGGGTGACGGGGCGGCTGTGAAGCCGCCGGACCCCGCTTCGGTGGGGGGCACCGTCGAGGAGAACCATGCCCACGCTCACTTCGCTACTGCACGTCGGCGCCAGCGGCCTTCGCGCGGCGACGCTCGGCGTGAACGTGACCTCGCAGAACGCCACGAACGCCAACACGGTCGGCTACACCCGTCGCGCCGTCATGCAGAGCCCGGTGCCCGGCCCCCCGGAGGGTGGCAACGGCGTGGCCACCCAGGGGCCGCGGCGGATCGTCGACCGGTTCGTCGAGAGGCGGCTCCTCGGGGCCACCTCGGCCAACACGGACGCCGTCTCGTACCGAAGGCTGGCCGAGGCGGCGAACTTCGTCTTCACCGAGGGGCAGGGGGCGATCACCTCGGCGCTCGAGACCCTCGAGGCATCGCTCCGCTCCGCAGCGTCGGAGCCGGGAGACACCGGGCGTCGCCGCGTGGTGCTCACGCAGGCGGGGCTGCTTGCGGAGTCCTTCCGCAACGCGTCGAACGACCTCGTGAAGGCCCGCGAGGAGGCCGACAAGCGCATCGCGGAAGCGGCCGAAGAGGTGAACCAGATCACCGCCGCGATCGACCTGTTGCAGCGGGAGATTCGCAAGGCGGAGGTGACCGGCGTCGAGGCCTCGGATCTGCGCGACCAGCGCGATCAGAAGGTGCGCGAGCTCGCCGCGCTGCTCCCCGTCGCGATCCTCGACGGTCCCTTCGGTACGGTCGGCGTGACGCTGGCGGGAGGCCGGTCGCTCGTCAACGCGGAGGGCGGCACCCTGCAGCTGCGCACCGACGTGGACCCCGCGACGAACCGGCGGGTCGTGCTCGCCGAGGTGAGCGGCGCGGACGTCGACATCACGAGCGAGATCACGAGTGGAGAGATCGGTGGCCTCGTCGCCGCGCGCGACGGTGTGCTGCAGCAGGCGGAGGTCGATCTCGACCAGCTCGCGTTCGACGTGGCCGGGGCCCTGAACGCCGCGCAATCGGCCGGCTTCGGGCTCGACGGCGCGACCGGCAGGAACCTCTACACCCCGCTCGCGGGTGTCAGCGGCGCGGCCCGCTCGCTCGTCCTCGATCCCGCGGTGGCGGGCACGCCCGAGGCGCTCGGCTTCGCGACCGACCCCACGCAGTTGCCCGGCGACAACCGCGGAGCTTTGGCGCTCACCGACGTTTTCTCGACGGCCTTCGCCCGCGGCGGCACTGCGACCCCCGGTGGAGCCCTCGCGACGATGGTCACCCAGGTCGGCTCGGCCATCCAGGCCGCCGACACGGAGGTCTCGCGCAGCGACGCGCAGCTCGCGCAGGTCAAATCGCTACGGGACTCAGTTTCCGCGACGAATTCCGATGACGAGATGGTCTCGCTGATGAGCTACCAGCGCGCGTACGAGGCGAGCCTGCGGGTCGTCGCCGCGGCTGATGAGATGCTGCAGCAGCTCGTGCAGCTCGGCGCCCGCTGACGCGGGCGTTGGCACCCAAATCGCATTGCTCTCCGAGCGGCCCGCGGGGGCCGAAAGGAGCACGAAGTGCGCATCACCGACGGCATGGTCTCGGAGGCATCGAGGGCCGCCCTGCAGAGGGCGCGGCTCAAGGTGTTCAACGCGAGCCAGGTCGCTTCCACCGGGGTCCGGGTCGAGAAGCCCGGCGACGATCCCTCGGCGGCGGGACGCGCACGACGGCTGCGGGAGGAAGGCGCTCGTCTCGAGGCGACGATGCAGGCCGCCGACGAAGGACGCCGCGGGCTCGATGCCGTCGACGACACGCTTACGCACTTCTCCGACATCTTCACCGAGGCCCGCGCTCTGGCCGTGCAGGGCGGAAACGAAACCATCGGAGCGACCGAGCGCGGTCTCATCGCCGATCAGATCGCGGGACTGCGGGCCGACCTGTTGCAGTCGACCGCGACCCGCTTCGACGGCCGGTACATCCTCAACGGCGTCGGCGAAGACCAGCCACCCTACGACGCTGCGGGCAACTTCGTTGGGCAGCGCGCGCTTCGTTCGGTCGAGGCGTCGGCGGGGCACTTCGTCGCGACCGGCATCGCGATCGGTGACGTCCTGTCGCCGGTGGCGGGGACCGACGCGTTCGCGGAACTGACTGCGCTCGAGACCGCGCTCCGTACGAACAACTCCGCCGGCATCGCGGCCGGCATCAATTCGATGCGCGACATCGGAATCCGGGTCGCCGATGCGCGCGGTGACGTGGGCAACCGGATGATGTCGTTCGACCTCGCCTACGCGCTCGGCCAGCGGCTCAGCGATCGCACCCAGGCCGACCTCACGCAGACGGTGGACGCCGACGTGTTCGACGCCCTCACCGAGTTGCAGCGTTCGCAGACCGCGCTCGAGCAGGCGCTCTCCATCGCCGCCAAGTTGCCCATCCCCGGACTCGCGCAACGACGTTGAGTCCCCGAAGACGACATCCCACTATTCCGGTTCCACCGGAGGTGACCCCGTGCTGACCCTGACCCGCAAACCCGGAGAGAGAATCGTGATCGGAAATGACATCGACATCACCATCGTAGATGTGACCCGAGGCAAGGTGCGCATCGGCATCACCGCCCCGCGCGGCATGCCGGTCCACCGAGGCGAGGTGCGCGATCGCATCGTGCAGCAGAACCTCGCCGCCGCCGCCGCCGCCGCGCCGCAGCTGCACAAGGAGGCGATCAAGCCGATCTCCATCCCGAACGGGCTCTTCGGCATGAGCGCCCACAAGCGCTTCGCGCTCTTCGAGGTCGAGGGGACGCCGGCGCTGCAGCAGCTGGTCTCGCTCGACGACGAGCTCGTGCAGGTGTGCGTCATCGACGCCCAGATGGTCCTGCCGGACTTCCCCTTGGAGGAGGCCCGTCAGGCCGCGGGCTTCCCGGAGAACACGGACCTCGCGATCGCCGCCGTCGTCACGATCCCGAGCGACGGTCGCACCCCGACGGTCGCGCTCGCCGCGCCGATCGTGATCGACGTCAACACCGGGACCGGCGTGCAGGTCATCCTCGACAATCCGAACCTCCCGCTCGTCGACGAGTTGCGGATCGTCGACGCCTCGGAAGGCTGAGCGGGTCCTCCGGCACGGGGCCACGCAGCGCCCGCTTCCCCGAGGGGGAGGCGGGCGTTCGCATTCCGTCGCGCTGCCCCGGTGCGCGACCGTCACGCCGCCGTCGCAGCCTGGCGGGACCTTGGCGCCCACTCGCGTCGAGAGGTGGCCACGAGGCTGCGACGCGATGGAACACGACATGCAGTTCTGCACACGTGCCGCGATTCCTCCTCGCCTTGCTGTTTGCCTCCGTGATCTGGTTCGCGCCGCGCGCCGTGGAGGCGCAGCGACAGTTCGCCGTGCAGGTCGAGAGCGGGACGGGGCTCTCGATCGCCGGTGCCGGTGCGCAGGCGCTGCTGCGGCGCTCGCCCGCGTTCCTCGAGCTCGGCATGCTCACGTGGCTCGCTCACGACGACGTGGTCTGGCTCGGCGGGGGGCTCCGCCTCGAGGTCGAGGATCGCGCCTCCGTCGGCGGCGTCGTTCGCTCGGGGTTCTTCGCGCGCGCGGACATCGTCGAGCTGCGCCCGTTCATCGGCCTCGCGGCCTACCTCGCCCCCTACACCCTGGTCGGGCCGGAGGTGGGTGTCCTCGTGGCCTTCGAGATCGCCGACTTCCTCGCGCTCACGACCCGCATCGTCGTGGATGCCTACCTCGCGGGGTCCGATCTCGTTCAAGATACGGTCCTCGTGATGACCAACGCCACGCTCGGTCTGGAGATCCCGCTGTGAGGGGATGGCTCCTCGGGGCCGCACTGCTCGCCGTGATGGGGTGCGAGGCGCAGCCCTGCGTCCGGCAATCCGACTGCCGCGCGGGGCTGGTGTGCCAGGTCGGCGTCTGCACGGCGCCCCCGGCCGACGCGGGGCCTGACGCGGGCGACGTGGGCCTCGATGCAACGGAGCCCCGCGACGCTCCTTCGGCCGACGTTCTCGATACACCTCCGCCGCTCGACGGAGGAGATGCCCCGCCCGGGGCGGATGCGGGGCCGTTCGACGCTGGCCTCGACGCCCCCGCCGAGCTCGATGCGACCGTCGCGGACGCGCCCGACGCGCCGGAACTCGACGCGCCGTGACGTCCGGGCTGTATCGGAACGCGAGGCGAGCAGGCCAGCGCGTGCCGCGCAGGCTTGACGAGTCGGGCCGCGGCGGGTAACCGTCCGACATCGGTTCGCGGGCTTAGCTCAGTTGGTAGAGCGTCAGCTTCCCAAGCTGAATGTCGTGGGTTCAAATCCCATAGCCCGCTTTCGGAGCCCTCCCAGGCTTCGAGCAGTACCTCCACCGTGACACCGCTCCTCGTCTGCTGCGTCGGGAACGCGTTTCTGAGCCCGGCCTTCGCGGCGCTACTCGATGTGGAGGCCCTCCACGCCGGGTCGAGCGCGCGCGCCATCTCGGCCGGACTCACCAACCGCATCGACGCACCCCCTACCAGTGCACACTTGCTCGCGGCCGCGGGCCGCGTGCTCGGAACGAGCGCGGCTCTCGCGGTCCTCCGGGCGCACCGGCCGACCCCGCTCCGCACACGGCCGCGGGAGCCCGTTTCGGGCGTGCTCTACCTGCACGAATCGGCGCGCTCGCGGCGCCACTTGCTCGACGACGCGAAGGTGCTGCGTGCCTGGGTCGGAGCAGTCGCCAACGTCCCGGTGGTCGGGCTCGCCATGGATGACGGTGGGTATCGGCTCTGGGAGGAGCTCGGCCGGCCACCGCTCGACTCCGCCGAGGGGGAGCGGGTCGTCGACGCTTACGCTGCCCAGCTGCATGCGCTGCGGCCGCTCGCGCGGAACTTGGTCGCGACCCTCTTGGCGGCCACCGATACGGCGGTCGCGCTCTCCGTGATCCCCGGCACGAGCGAGCTACCGAAGCCCATCGTCGCCGTGCCGCCTGCGCCCGTCGTGGAGGTCACGCGCACGGTCCGCAGCATCGAGCCGCCGCCCAGGACGTTCGTGGAGCGTACGGTCCGGCAGGCGCCGGCGACGGCTGTCCTTCCGCTCGATGCGCCGCTGCTCGCCCCGCCGCCGTCCACGACGCCCCCGGAAGGCCGTCGTCGTCGGGTGATCCAGCTGCCGCCTCCGCCCCCACCTCCGCCCGCTGCAGCGCCGCCGACCCGCGCGCGAACGCGGCGCGCCGCATCGACCGCGCCGCCCGCGGCCCCGGCGCTCGAGCCCGGCGGAGCCCCGGGCGACCGCGAGCCGATGGCCGCGCCGTCCGAGCGCGTCGACGTCGCAGCCCGAGGGACGAAGGCCGCCGAGGCCAGCCCCGCGCAGTTGCTCGTGCTCGAGGACGTTCGGTCGTGGCTGCGCGCGGCGTTGCCGACCAGCCGCTCGGCGCTCGTGCGCTGGGGGCTGTGGAAGCGTGCGGGGGAGCAGTTCGGGAGCTGGGAAGGAGCCGTCGAGGCGAGCGGTCTCTCCGTCGCCGAGCCGCTCTGGAAGCTCCCACGCGATCCCGAGGTCGCGCTCGACATCCTCGTCGAGGCGCTCCCCGATGCCGTCGTCGCCCGACTCGCGGAACTCTCCTCGGAGGAGGTCGCGCTGCATCGGCGTCGCATGGGCGGGCCGAGCCCGGCGCAGCAGCTGACCCGCCGGCTCGTGGCGACGGAGCGTCTCGGCTCGGTGCCCGATGAGCAGCTCGCGCACGAGCTCGCCGTGCCCGTCGCTGAGGTCGAGCAGGTGCGGGAGCGGGAAGGCATCGCCCCGTACCGCGGTCGCTCGTGAGCGGCTGCGGTTGCCTCAGTCGGTGGCAGCGCCCGAGAGCAGCCCGAACAGGTGGGCGTCGAGGAGCGCGTCTGCCATCGCGTCGACCGAGAACGAGCGCGGTCGCTCGAGCAAGAGGCGCATCGAACGCTCCACGGCGCCGAGGATCGTCCACGCGACCAGTGTCGGGTCGAAGCGGCGCAAGAGACCGAGCGACTGACCGTTCAGGAGCGCGTCGGTGAGCCACCGGTGCAGCTCGTCGTAGAAGCCGGCGAGCTTCTCGTCGATCGCAGGGTCGAGCCCCACCGCCTCGCGCAGGACGAGCCGAGAGAGCGCCGGCTCTTCGCGTACCAGCGAGAGCAGCCGCACGAGCGTGCCGTGAATCTGGGCGCGGAGGCTCGGTGCCCCCGCGCCGAGCTCGACGCCGACCACGGCGCTCCGGATGCGGGCGAGCACGTCGTCGAGCAGCGCGGCGAAGATCGCGTGCTTGCTCTCGAAGTACAGATAGAAGGTGCCGCGGGCTACCTGAGCGGCCTCGATGATGTCGCTGATGCGGGTCTGGTGGTAGCCGCGCTGGGCGAAGACGGCGAGGGCGACGTCGAGCAACTCGCGGCGGCGCTCGGTGCGAAGCTGCGCGGCGCGGGTGCTACGCCCGTCGTCCGGTTCGCGCCGTTCCTTCTCGATGCTCATCCCGTCCAGCCCTTGCTGCGCCAGTACTCGTCGATGCGCGCACCGACGATGCTCTGCACCTGCGCGGCGAGCGCCACCACGCCCTCGTCGTCGAGGCCGCGGGTCTCGATGGGTTCGTCGACGTAGACGGTGAGCTCGGCAGGGCGCAGGACGAAGCTGCCCTTGCGCATCAGATCGAAGGCACCGGTGACGGTGACCGGACAGACCGGCAGCCCGAGATCGCGGGCGATGAAGAACGCCCCGGTGCGGAAGCGTCCGACCCGGCCGTCGAGCGAGCGGGTACCCTCGGGGAAGACCAGGATCGCGTGGTTCTTGTCGAGTTCGCGCTGGCAGTGGGCGAGGACCTCGGGGCTCTGGCCCTGCACGCCGCGCTTTACCGGGATGCCGCCCCGTGCCTTCATGAACCAGCCGTAGAACGGGATGCGGAAGTGCTCCTCGAGCTCGACGCCCTGCTTGTAGTGCGGGGTCGCGTTGTGCATGAGGATGAAGTCGAAGTGGTTCGTGTGGTTGTGGGCGAACAGGTAGGGGCGGGCCGGGTCGACCTTCGGGTGCACGACGGTCTTCCAGGTCGAGCCCGTCGCCTTCACGCCCCACTTTGCGTACCAGCGCTGCAGGGGCAGCGTTGCGTCGGGGCCGAAGAGGGCGCACGCGAGCGTCATCATGGGCAGGACGGGCGCCGAGAACGCGACGGTGACGCCCCAGAGCCCGAGCGAGACGAGGCGATCGCGGAGCGAGGCGGGCTCGAAGGAGCGCGCCGGTACGCGGGGTGGTGCGCCCGCAGTCCGGGGAGGCTCGGCGGAGGGGAGGGCCGCGGTCATGCGATCACCTTCATGGCGCAGGGGACGACCGACACGCTGCGCGGCCGGAGGCGGAGGATCTCTCCGTCGATCATGCAGTCGACCTCGTGGTCGAGCGCGAGCTCGACGCGGCGGGCGCGGCCCTGTTCGACCTCGGGCCGCTCGATGTGGCGGCCGCGGAAGATGGAGGGAAACGAGGCGACGAACTTCCGGCGCGACATCGCGCCGATGCGGATGACGTCGAGCTCGCCGTCGTCGACCTTGGCGTTCGGGGCCATCTCCATCGCGCCGGCGGTGAAGCGGCTGTTGGAGAAAGAGAGGAGCACCGCGGGGCGCGCGTCGAGCGGCCCACCATCGAGGCGCAGCGGGAAGACGGGCGCCTGCAGGCGCGCCGCGGTCTCGAGCACGGCGATGACGTAGCCAGCCGGGCCGAGCGGCTTGTAGCGGGCGTTCGTGCGCGCGCCCGCCTCGGCGGAGAAGCCGAGGCCGACGATGTTGAAGGAGAACACCGCGCCGCCGTCGTGCTCGACCCGCACGACGTCGCTGTCGTGGGCCGCGCCGCGGGCAATCGCCGCCATCGCGTCCCGCGCACCCCGGATGCCGAAGTCGCGGAGGTAGCTGTTGCCGGTGCCGAGCGGGAGCATCGCGATCGTCGGTACCGTGTCTTGACCGACCACGCCGTTGATGACCTCGTGGCTCGTGCCGTCGCCGCCGACCACGAGGAACGAGCGCGCCCCGCGGTCCCAGGCCTGGCGCGCCAGGCGGGTTGCCTCGCCGGGGGCCGAGGTGCGGAGGACCTCGTCGATGCGCACGCCTTCCGCCCGCAGCGCTCCGAGCGCGCGCTCGCCTTCGCGTCCCGCGCGCCCGCCGCCCGCGGCGGGGTTGAGGATGGCCACGTAGCTCATGAGAACGCCTCGCTCGCCGCGCCGCGCGGCACCGGCACCACGTCCTCGATCCGGTGCGCCTCGGCCAGCAGCGCCTTCAGCTCGTGGCGCTTCACCTTCAGCGAGGCGGTGCGGGGGAACGTCACGCC
>Ga0068877_10002508_pt1 | contig 14784 bp, 7 predicted proteins | sample NOAtaG_FD_66437 | JGI IMG/M metagenome (GOLD analysis project Ga0068877, IMG submission 66437) | Freshwater lake microbial communities from Lake Erie, under a cyanobacterial bloom - NOAA_Erie_Diel6S_1000h metaG | ecosystem: Environmental > Aquatic > Freshwater > Lake | place: USA: Ohio, Lake... | reverse complement strand
GCGTAAGCCCAAGATGGCGTCTTCTCGCATCCTATCCGGCGAACCAGGCCCGCGACTCCTGCCAAAGTATCGCTTGAAGTTCCACACCAAGTCGCACCACATACTCTCAGCAATTCCGAACTTCGCCAAAATCGGGGCATGATCGGCCGTGATCTTGCCCTTCTTGTCTTCACGCCCCTGCCTGCCAGTCCAGTAAAGCAGAGCTATGTAGTCATCCAGACTAATACCCAAAAACCCTTTATCGCTCGCACGTACCCCATCCTTATTCACCGCCGGCCCCACAACCCGCGGATTCAGCTCCAGCGGTGCCAGCCACCCATCGCGAGCTATTCGCGGCCCTCGCCTTGCCTTTGTCGCCTTGCGACGCTCCGCCAACTCTTCTGGTGTACTGCACCTTAGTATCTTCGCGGCATCTTCGCGATTGATCGTCTGCATCGGAGCGGCAGCCGATTCGATGGTCTTACCCTGCGTTGCTTTGATTCGATCGTACGCCGAAGTGAACGTTGAAGACTCTGGCGATTCCGCCATCGCCGCCCGAACAGGATTTAAATCGACATACATGCAACAAGCCAACAATGCAGCCTCATCGAGAAGTCGCTGCGCTTTAAACCGCCCCTCCCAGAAGCACCCTGTGCACTTCTCTTGCTTATTAGCAAAACGTGCGATTGGCTCCGAAAGGGCTTTCATAAACCACGAAACATCAGATAATCGAAGCCGAATAACCGTCATGCGTTCCGGATCATTCGCTAGCGAATCCACATCCGCCGTAGTAGGATCCCCCAACTGCTCTTCGATACGTTTTCCAGGAAAAATCTGCAACCACCGAAGAGCGACTTGCCGATCCGACCATGTAGCAACGACATCCGGCCTACTTCTCAATACAACGTGCAGGTGATTGGATAGAATCGCATACGCGAGCACATCTACACCAAAAACTGATGCTAGCTTCTCGATCCTTTGTCGGATCCATTCTTTTCTGTAAGAATAGTCTGTCCCGGTGACAGAATCCACACCGCTAAGGTAAGCCCTCCGAACGCATCTTTGGACACAATGCAGGATGGCAATCTCTTGAGGTCGAAAGACCTCCGAACGCAACGGTCTAGGCATGTCAAGTTCTCCTTTTGCATAGTCGTAACATGTCTCCTCCCAATTACAAGTGCCTGGTACCGTTCAAAGGAAGCACGTGTTGTTAGTACAACGTAAAAAATTACCGCTGGTAGATTGGCAAGTAGTGGTACTTCACGGATAAGCTAAGGATGGCGAGAGATGTGCAGTACACCCTACCGGCATTCTGCTCCTCTCCTCCGGACGAAATCCAGGACCCATCGACTTGTTGTTTTTCTAACAACATTTTTTTGACTATGTTCTCTGCAAGTTCAGCTTCTTTACCACCTCTTTGGTGCATGCCTTGCGCGTAGTAGTATATTCCGTAAAGAACAAACCGATCCTCCCATTTTGGTGGGTGATCCAATAGCCACTCTGTAGCACCCAAGACAAGCTCCGAGTCGTAAACTCCACAGACTTGCATAGCAAGTAGGCCCGCGGCTGTCATCGCGAACGTAGGGTTATCGTTATTCGCCTCGTAAGAAAATCCATTCTTGCGGACGGTTGGTTTTCGGTCGGCACCGATAGGGGAAGTAAAGGATCGAACCAAGTACTCAATTGCGTTATCAATCGTTGACGAGGGTACATCCAAGCCATCGTTCTTGGCGCTTCGAAGCGCCATGACTTGCCAAACCGAGATGGATAAATCGCTGTCTGCGGCGTCAGGTGTGTATCTCCAGCCACCCTTGGCATACGAAGGTTTCTTTACTCTCTGGCTTCGAACGATTACGTCGACCGCTTGCTGGCATCGATCGTGAAGGATCGTGTCCATTGAATCTTCCACCCCCATTCCGAGCATTTCGGTCAGCATAAGAGTGACTATGCCATGCCCGTACATTCGCGACCCATCGCTGGCTCCAAAATAGCCTGATTTGTCTTGGCGATCGCCATTCAAGAGAAATCGCAGTCCATTGCGCATAGCTTCTCCCTCTGGTGTAGGATCTACGGGTTGATGTCCAACGGATGCCAGAGCCATCATCGCGATTGCTGTCATCGCGTTGTCGTGACCTCGATCCACGATAGCACCACTTTTCTTTTGCTGAGTCAGAAGAAAAGAGACTCCTTGTTCTACGGCAGTATCTACTTCGTCACGCGTTGTTCGTGAGCTAATCGATTGCGCATCGCATTTTTTCACGATGGTAACAGACAACCAGAAAACTACGAGATATATCGCTACACACCGAATCATGTTATTACCGAGAATTGCGAAATGGTACGGGGGTAAATGTCCCGTGATTGTCTGCTGCAATTTGTTCTAGGGTTTGATAGCCAATTTCGCTGTGCAACAATACAGTATGGACAGGGATCGCATTGGAGTACCGTGAGCCAACTACCAGACTGTTTACCTGTCGTAAGTCCGTTACCGTAGAGTCTCGAATCTCGCCATCGGACAATAGGAAGATAGCATCTGGTTTCAGGTTCAAGGCCATCATCATGGAAGACGATGGGAATGTGTTCCGTCCGAGCTCAATACTTCGAAGCCAATTTCGAACACGTCGAATCGATTTCGGATCTGGAGCCAAGAACTTCCCTCTGGGTGGCGTATTTCCAAACATGGGATGCGCTTCACTATCAAAGCTGATGATAAAAAACTCTTGATCCAGCGAAAGTGATCGGATCGCTTGCTCGAGCTCATAGCAGAGAGCTTCCCAGCGTGGACCTATCATCGATCGAGATGAGTCGATGACAAAGACAAATCGATTGCCATACGCTTCTGCACCAAAAAATGTCGCCTTTGCCACTCGGCCATCGGTTCCACCTCCCGGGCTGTCACCCAAAGCGTCGATCTGCGAGGCTAATCTAGCATAGCTAGCAGAGTCATCGCTGCTGAAGGTGGATGGGGAGGCTTCACTTACGTCGGCTTTTAACGCCAAATGGACCGTTGGTGCTTCAGGTTCATTCGTAGATTCTTCCGCGTGTTCCATTTGCAAGACTTCCATGAAGTCGTTCGCGGTGGTGTTCTCATTCATGGCACCTGCAATCTCGAGTTTCGTACTCCCCTTCCCCCCACCGATGAGAAAGGCGGCCATTGCAATCCCTATGGCAATATGAATAGAGAAACTGACGAGAAATGAAAACCATGGAGCGAGCGAGAGTCGTTGCTTTTGCTGACAGATGTCCATAGTATATCAGCACTTTTCCAGGAATCACTCTCTTTCGTGTTCGAAGCCAACCTCATCACAGTATAACGGAGTTGTACAAATTTTGTCCAAGGACAAAGGAATTGGTGCTTGCCTATACTGGCCAAGGCTTGGGATTCTAGCCAAACATAGCCCCAGTCCATGTCTCACTTGTGACCGTGCCAAGATGTATTGGAAGACTATGGACTCTACTCCCGTGTTGCTTAATGCGAAGTGGCTCGGCCGATGCTATGGACTTCGAAACCTGCTTCGGTGAGTTGTTTCCGGTCGACAATGTTTCTGCCGTCGAAAACAAAGGCTGGTCGAAACATGGATTGAAGCACGCGCCCTGCATCGAAGTTTCGGAACTCATCCCATTCCGTGAGAACAGCGACGGCATGAGATTTCTCGGTCGCTTCGTAGAGTGACGCATGAACCGTAACGTTGGTTTCAATAAGCTTTGCATGGTGATCCGAAATTCTTCCCATGGCATCTGCGAAGCTAAGTCGAAGCTCCTCTCGAATTTGCGACTCTGGAACGCGTGGATCGTAGATTGCAATTTTCGCTCGTTCTTCCAACAGATCTCGACAGACGTGAATTGCGGCGGATTCTCGAGTGTCATTCGTATCTTTCTTGAAGGCAAACCCTAAGACGGCAATACGTTTGTCAGAGACAGTGTTGAACATAGTGCGTACCATCCGCGTCGAGAAGCGTCGCTTTTGGTAGTCGTTCATCTTCACCACTTGCTCCCAGTACTCAGCTACTTCACGAAGTCCAAAGTGTTCACAAAGATAGACTAGATTGAGAATGTCCTTTTGGAAGCAAGAACCTCCGAACCCAACCGATGCCTTGAGGAACTTTGGCCCAATTCGCGAGTCAGTTCCGATCGCTTTAGCAACTTCGTCCACATCGGCGCCGGTTGCTTCGCAAAGTGCGGAGATGGCATTGATGGAGGAGACGCGTTGAGCAAGAAATGCGTTTGCCGTTAGCTTTGACAGTTCACTGCTCCAAAGATTGGTTGTCAAAATTCGATCTCTTGGGATCCATCGTGCATAGACGGCGGCTAACTTTTCGACTGCACTTGCGGACTCACCACCGATAAGAATTCGATCTGGATGAAGTAGGTCCTGGACCGCCGTCCCCTCCGCCAAAAACTCTGGGTTACTCAGGACATCGAATGTTGCACCGTTTCCTGAACTCTCCAAAATCCGTTTGACAGCTTCTGCCGTTCGAACGGGCAACGTGGATTTCTCAACGACGACTTTGTGGCCCGAAGAACATTCGGCGATCGTTCTAGCGCACTTTTCAATAAACTCGAGATTGGCCGCACGTCCAGCACCAACACCAAAGGATTTGGTGGGTGTATTCACGGCGATAAAAATAATGTCCGACTCATGTATCGCTTCACGGACATTGGTTGAGAATGTCAGGTTGCGACCGCGAGCTTCTTGAACCACTTCGTCGAGACCTGGTTCATAAACGGGCAAATCATTCGAATTCCAACGATCAATTCTAGCTTGATTCAAATCCACGACATGCACGGATATCTCAGGGCATTGTTTGGCGATCATCGCCATTGTCGGACCGCCGACGTACCCCGCCCCAATACAACAAATACGAGGTGAATTCATAGAGTTAGTTTCAACCGCAATGCGAGACGAGAAAAGGATCTACCAAACCAGGAATTGCCTGAGTGCCAGTATCTGAACGTACCGGTATCTGAGTGTAGTCGTTTCCTCAACATGATCCAAAAGTCTAAAGCACACTTTGGGAAACCAGACACAACTCAGGTCCGGTTGGGTTAAATGTGAGGATCGCTGCAATAGGGCGAACTGTACTCAATAGAGGAGATGGGCTGCATTCGGTCCTTTCCACAAACAAAAGAAGCGAGGTATCTAGCCTCGCTTCTTTATAAATTGCACTTGTCGCGAGCCTCGGAGAAACTCGCCCTGCTGGGCTTAACCTTCAGACGCAAAATACTCGTCAACTGCGTCCAGGTAGCGACGGGAAACGATCGATACTGGTGGAGCGGCCATGTTGACGCGCTGCCAGGTTAGCTCTTCCTTGGATGCAAGCACTCGAACGAGTTTGTTACCGGCACTGTCTGGAACCGCGAAGAACTGCCCACGATTGAGGGTTGCCGTAAACAGTTCGTCACCTCGCAACGCGGTCAAGTAGGCTCGTGTGCCGTCATCGCTAAGGACTAATTCATGGAACGAATCTGACTTAAAGGTATCTCGCGCCATGGTCCATTCAGACTTGCCATCTGCCCCAACCGCGGCATAAAGCCCCTTTGGAATCAAGTCAGTACGGCCATTTCCGATCATGTAGTTCCACGAGATGTTGTCCAGGACACTGATCTGCGAGGACTTGATACCTTGTATCGCGAAGTTGACTTCGACGTGGGCATCTCCTGGAGCGACGATTGTTCGAGACAATGCGTTAGCACCACCGATTAAATGGTCCGGTCTATCATCCGTTAGCATCGGAATCGCATAACTAACAGTATAAGCACCAGGTGGCAGCAGATCAAAATAGTATGTACCTGCGGTATCCGTGACCGCTTTTCTTTGAGTAGGCTTCGATCCAGGTGTGCTCGGATCAGCTGGAATTGTCAAGGTAACGTCTGCACCCGCAATTCGAAGCTCATTCGTATCTGGAACTCCATTCAAGTTATCGTCGACGTAAACAACACCTCGGAAATCGCTTGGAATGAAGGGCAAAACATCGACATGGAAGATGCCTACGGCACCCTTACGATCCAGTTGTCCATTGGTCGTTCCATTATCTTCGATCTGATACGAGAACGTTTGGCGTCCGCTGGTATTGAGAGGTGCGAAGAATGTTACGGTGCCGTTCGCGTTGAGAGTCGCTGTTACATTGCCATTCGGAGTTGTGTTAACGACTTGACTGCCAGGGACGATTCGAAGAGTTTGTCCACGCTCATCTAAAGCGTTTGCAGGTCCCTTTGGCATCGCAGCCAGATCGGATGTTAGGTCAAACGTTGTGGGTACGCTTGCGAACATGCTTCTAGTCACAGCCGTTGGGATGGGAGCGTCGTTTACTTCTGTGACCGTTAGCGTAACCGTTCCAGTCGTCTTGAGACCTGGTCCGTCTTGGATTTCATAAGTGAAGGAATCGGTGCCATTGAAATTTGCGGAAGGCATGTAGATAAGATCGTTCCCTACCTGACTAACCGTTCCACCTGCCGTCGTTGGGATGGTTCCAGTGATAGGAACAAAGCTAATTCCCTGCGATGTCTCATTGTCCGGACCAGGACGGTCGTTTGTCGTAATGGAACCAATCGAGATCGTTCTCGTTGTATCTTCCGCAGTAGTGAATGCGTCACTGTTTGCAATAGGCGAATCATTGATGGCGTTTACCGTGACTTGAATCGTTGCAGGAAGAATGCTCGAAAGCGGGGCTGCAACTCCATTGGTTGTTCCATTGTCAGTGACATTGTAAACAATATCAACAGATCCGAAGAAATCCTTGAATGGTGTGAATACTACGTTTCCGCTGCTATTCACTACCACTGTACCCAAAGTAGACGCAATGGGCGTTACGGAAATGGTAAGCGTTTGAGCGTCTTCCCCAGGGCCGCGACTCAAGCCGTCAGTAATCGCTGAAGCGAGGATGGTGAGTGGCACATCTTCGTCCGTCGAAGCGGTCCTGTTGGCTGCAACGGGTGGGTCGTTGATTTCAGTGACCTGAATGGACACCGTAGCTTGCGTCCGGCTCCCTTGCTCGGGTGTACCAGACGACATCACGTAGGTGAAGACAACGGGTCCAAAGAAATTCGATGCAGGTTGGAATGAAACGAGGTCAGTAGCTGGATCGAAGCTTAGAGTCCCTTGCGATGCAGGGATGCTGCTAATGGATTCCAGATTTTTCGGAAAATTGTTTCCGTTCGTATCGTTGCCGAAATCATTTTGCAGAACGTTAAACTGTCTAGCTTGAGCATCTTCTGGAATCGAGAAACTATCGTCTAGAGCGTAAGGTCGAGCCGGTGGAGCAATGTACACGTTCACCGTCGCAGTGTCCTTCAATCCACCTCCATCAGTAATGGTGTAGGTAAACGAGATGGTCCGATCAAAAACATCTCCTGGAGGAGTGTAGATGACGTTGCTGCCATTTGTACCAAGAGTCAACGTACCAACTACATTGCCATTCAGTGTATCCCTTGGAATCAGATCTCCTGTCGCGGGTGTAATGCGAATCGTATCGATGAGTTCTTCACCTGGGCCTGGGCTGTCTTTGCCCGATACATTGCCCATTAAATCTAACGGTTGGGGTGCATTGATACCGATCACCGCGAGGTTGTCATTCACGGCATCAGGACCGTCATTTACCGGAGTTACCGTGATCGTGGTGATCGTACTCGCGGTTAGATTATCCGGATTGGTTCCATTGTCAGTACCCATCACTCCAAATGTAATTGGAGCAAACGAATTAGAAGGAGGCGTGATAACGATGGCACCTGCGGCATTGATGGACACACCTGCCGGAACAGGTTGCGTCAGAGTCAGGGTTACCGTTTGGCTTGATTCATTTGCAGGACCTGGAGCAAAAATCTGATTGGCAGATACGGCTAAAGTTCCGTCTTCTTGCATACTGAATTGACTGGACAGGACGACTGGCGGATCGTTGACCGGAGTCACGTTGATCGTGATTGTTGCAACTGTCGATTGATTGGCAGGAGCCAGTCCGTTATCCGTACCTCGAATTTGGATGACGACGGATCCAAAGAAGTCAGTGGCTGGAGAAAATTCGAGCGCCCCTGAGCTATTGATGATAGCGGTGCCCTGGGTAGCGGTTGGGCCCTGCACAATAGCCCCTGTCGCGAAGCTAACCGTCTGCGAGGACTCATCCGAAGGCCCTGGCGAGAAAATGCTGCTTGGCAAAATCGCCAAAGGTCCTAGATCTTCCGCAACACTGAATGAGGTTCCAATAATGTTGGGCGCATCATTCACCGCGGCAACAGTAAATGTGACTGTGCCAGTGGTTTCAATTGGATTGGGTTGGAGATTGTTCCTAAGCACGTAGGTGAAAACGGCCTGTCCGTTAAAGTCGAGATTCGGAGTAAATCGGACTTCGCTACCATTAGGATCAAAAGTAACAGTGCCACCCACAGGTTGCGTGACACTCACGATTCCACGTGCAGTTGCTGTTGTCCTATCGGTCCAATTGCTGGATAGATTCTGAGTCGACTGTCCCGAGTCCTCATTGACTGCAAACGAAGAAGGGCGTGCACTGAGTTGATCGACGATATTGATTGAAGCCTTTGGAAGCTCAACTTCAGCGGCCACCAGATAGCGGTTTTGAGCCCCCAGAAGTGCTATCCCAGTGCTAACCGCTTCACCCTCTACGCTGCCGAGCGGACTAATTGTCCCTGCCAAATTCACTAATCCCGCAGCATCAGCCTTAAATATAGCATCCACTACGCCCAAGTACGAAGTTGCAACCTCTTCGGGTTGCGGATTCGTTACGTTAACAAAACCGCCTACACCCCTCAAAACGGAGGAACTAAGAGTTGCTGTGTGAACACCTGCTCCTACACTTGTTATATCGACTGCCGTTCCGGATAAAGCATTTGCTAGACTTGTCGCAAGACTTGCCGTGGTGTTTGTAACCTGTATGACAAAGTAATCAGTAGCAGGAGCCAGTCCCCCCGGCAATGTGCCTGTTGTTGTCAACCGAACCCGAGTTCCAGTAACAAGTCCGGCTGTAGCGAAACTAATCCGCTCGTTTGAGGGATCTGCTGTGAACAACCCAGAAGGATTAACAAGCAACACTCCTTCTTGACCGCTTACGAATCGAGGATTATCGGTTGGTCCCGTTCCGTTATCGAACCTGCCATTATCAATACTGTGATTCAATCCGGCCCGAGTCACCCTTTTGTCGGTGGTTGGATTCGGCGAGGCCTGAGTAAGAAGAACAGCCTTGTTTGGGACCACTTCGTTGTTTCGGGTCGTCAGGTTGTCTTGTTCTATAACCCCCTCAGGAAAAATATCCTGCCGTGAGGCGTTACCAGTAAAGCTAATTCGGAAGTCGGGTCTGCTCGGATTCACTAAATCCGCGGCGAATACCCCCACATTCCCAGCACCAAAGATTCCCTCAAGTGCAGTCTTAATTCGTGGAATGGTGTTCAACGTGCTGATAGCAGTACCGCTCGAATTTAGAGCCGGAGTGATAACCGCTCGTCTTATTTCACCTGACGGCGTATCGTAGCGCAAAGTTAGCGATCCACCATTTACCCTTGAATCAAACGTCAACTGATTAAACTCACCCCACTGAAATCGAAGCCGCTCTTGTGAAGAGCCATCTGAATTGGCGAGATTAATGTCGTGGTAGCCAGCAAATACGCCGGTGGGAGGTTGGGTGGCAGAGCCTGGATGCCGACGGTCGATTACCTCGGTTCGAACAATAACTCGATCGCCAACGTTGACTTCAATATCAAGTTGCCCATTGCCTGAGATGACGTCATTGTTGAGTTCTGCACCCGGTGTTCCGTCAGGGTTTGCTCGGAAGAATCGATAGCGCACGCCTGCTAGGGGACCGTGTTCCCCTTCTTCTCTGCCAGAATTGATGACATTGATAACGGATAGAGCGTCCAGCGGGCTCAGGAAATTATCACCATCGACATCAACGCTTTCCGTTCCGTCTTTGTTGCCTTGCATTCCAGTCAGCGACGTAACTCCATCTCGGTTGAGTCGGTTGATGACGGTCAATGCGTCCAGGGCTGTGACCCGCTGATCTCTATCCACATCCGCAGGTAGAAACGGGTTGGTAAAGTCCGAAGCCATGAGTTCCCTCTTTTCGAGGGATTCCATCAATAGCCTCCGCAACAGCGAGTTTTTTCCAACGCGTTGGGAAATCCCACGATTTGCTTGCGAGCGAGGCCGACGATTTGGCGAAACAGTCATCTATTCTTCCACCGTAGACAAGAAGGAATGGCTTTAAACGAACAATTCCGTGAGAGTACGAAGTCGCCACGAAAAATGCCCGTATAGTGAGGGTACTCGGAGAATACCCGCTTTTCAATCAGATGTTACCCAGACTTCCTAAATTAACCAGTTAGCCCAGCCTATCCACGAGATACGCCGTCCCTAACGTTTTTTCCGATAATCCGGTGTTTAGAGACAGAATTTTTAAAGAAGTTCCAATTCGAACTTAAGGATCTGCCTTTATTTGAAGCTTGGGTTCGAGCGAATCGCCGTCGTTTCAAACGCATTCCGCTCGTCATAAAAAAGCAATGGATCTCGCCAACTTTATTCCCTGCTCACTAGAATTTGCATTCCTAATCCAACGTCTCCCCAAAGAGCCTGCTGGCGACGGGCAACTGGAAACCGACAGATCCAACAAAAGTGAAAGTAGGCTGGGAGCATTGTCCCGGCCGTCAATAACTCCCTGAATTTCCATCCGCTCGGGACCATGGTCCCAAGCTACAGTTCGCAGTACTGTCGGCCGACTTGGCTAATTGTAAAGTGCAAGGTACGCGATAGAATCCGAATCGAACTGCAGCGAGACAGCTATGGCTACATAAGAAGAATCTACGCTGCAGATGCTTCCAAATTGAGGTGCCGGATATTGTTGACTTTAGAGCGTTTTAGTTTCGGTGTTGGAGATCGGTTCGCCCATCAAGCCGCAGCGCAGTTGCGAGCCTTTCAAAAACTCGAGTCATTCGGCGTTTCGGTCGTTCCGGTCTGGAACAAATCCAATCGCGAGCACTCTTTCATCGGTTCCGAACCAACAAGCGTTCTAGAGTCTGCGAAACGTGCCGTCCAGGAGTGCGATTGGTCGAAAGCTTGGTATGTCGATGCGGACCATATTCAATTGTCGACGGTGGATAGATTTATCGAGCCCTCGAATTTCTTCACCATCGATGTGGCTAGTTCGATCGGCAAATCTCCTGCGGCGGGTGAAGTCGGTGCTTTCCTGAACCGGAACAAGAAACTCATTGGAGAAATCGCGATTCCGGGAATCGAGCCGCTTCAGATCAGTGAAAGTGATGTTCGTCGCGTCGCACAACAATATCTGTTGGCTACTCAAGAAGCTGGACGGATTTATCGTCACATCGAATCGAAGAAAGGGGTCGGCCAATTTGTAACCGAAGTATCGATGGACGAAACCGATTCGCCTCAAACGCCACCCGAACTGTTGATCATTCTGGCGGCATTGGCCGAAGAGAAGATTCCGCTGCAAACGATCGCTCCAAAATTCACCGGCCGATTCAACAAAGGTGTCGATTATGTTGGCGATCTGGTTCAATTCGAGAAGGAATTCAACAGCGACTTGGCAGTGATCGCTTATTCGATCGCACAATTCGGATTACCGACTAATCTAAAACTTAGCGTTCACAGTGGAAGCGACAAATTTAGCCTTTACCCCATCATTCGACGTTCTCTTGAATCCACCGGGGCCGGCATCCATTTAAAGACAGCCGGAACGACATGGTTGGAAGAGTTGATTGGACTGGCAGAAGCGGGCGGCGACGGACTAACTCTGGCAAAAGAGATCTACTCCTACGCATTGGCTCATACCGATGAGTTCTGCGCTCCTTATGCCAGTGTCATTGATATCGACAAGAGTCGGCTTCCCTCTTCGGAATCCGTTCAATCCTGGTCGGGCACCGAGTTTGCCAACGCGTTACGGCATATTCCCGCCAACCCACAATTCAATTCTAGTTTTCGCCAATTGCTTCACGTCTCTTTCAAAGTCGCAGCGAAACATGGCTCGCGATTTACGGACCTACTCCATGCCAACGAGAAGATCGTCTCGGAGCAAGTGATGACGAACATATTTGACCGACACTTGAAACCACTCTTTTTGGGATAAAGATCGACATGCAACGTCGTATACTGGGGAAAACGGGCCTCGAATTACCCGTACTAAGTTTTGGCGCATCGTCTCTCGGTGCTGAGTTTCGAAGTGTCCAACTCGATGAAATCTTCGAAAGCATTAGGGTTGCGCTAGAGCTTGGCCTAAACATGATCGACACATCCCCCTATTACGGACGAGGTATGTCGGAAGTGTTGCTAGGCATTGCTTTGCAAGGAGTACCACGCAGCGACTATTTACTCTGTACGAAACTAGGGCGATTTGATGCGAACCACTTTGACTTCTCCGCGAAACGAGTAGCCGAAAGTGTCGACGTCAGTCTCCATCGATTGCGAACCGACCATTTGGATATCATTCTGTGCCACGATATCGAGTTCGTGCCACTTCGCCAAATCATCGACGAAACGTTGCCTGCGCTTCGAAAAATTCAAGCGTCTGGAAAAGTTCGGCACGTCGGTATCAGTGGTTACCCCATGAAGATATTTGATGCCATCCAAAGGGAAGCGGAACTCGATTGTATTTTGTCGTACAACCAATACACCCTTCAGAACACGCGGCTTGTGGACGACATCCTGCCAACGATGCGAGAAAAAGGCATTGGGGTAATGAATGCAGGTCCCTTCGCTGCTCGATTGCTAACCCATGCACCATTACCTAGTTGGCATCGCGATTCGAAAGAAGTTCAAAGGGTTGCTCGCGAAGCGGCTAACTTTTGCGAGAAACAAGGAGTCGACATCGCGCATTTAGCACTCCAATTTTCCTGTGCCCATCCCGAGTTAGCAACCACGATCGCGGGAAGCGCAAACCCGAACAACATTCGCAAATGGGTCGAGTGGCTCAACAGTCCGGTGGATCCTGCTCTTCTTGCCGACGTGCTAAAGATACTAAAGCCTGTGCATAACATAAGCCATCTCGAAGGGCTTCCCGAGAACAATTGATCATGAAAGCATTACAACTCGTTGAGCCGAAGCTTTGGAAGCAAATCGACATCGCTGAACCTAGTCCGCCTGGGCCGGGGGACGTTTTAGTTCGGGTGCACCGCGTTGGCGTATGCGGAACCGATCTTGGCGGATACTTGGGGAAATTCCCTTTTTTTTCCTATCCCAGGATTCCAGGGCATGAACTAGGTGTCGAAGTTTTGGCAATTGGAGAAGGGGTTTCAAATGTTCAGGTGGGAGATCGGTGCTGTGTAGAACCCTACATCAATTGCCAGCAGTGTTATTCTTGTCGACGCGGCTTTACCAACTGCTGCGAGCATCACAAGACCCTCGGTGTCATGTGCGACGGCGGCCTGACGGAACGCATTATTCTGCCTGCTCGGAAACTGCATCTTGCAAACAAACTATCTTACGAACAAGCCGCTTTGGTTGAAACATTGGCAATCGGATGTCACGCGGTGGATCGCGGACAAGCGAAAGCTGGAGAGAATGTATTGGTCCTGGGGGCAGGCCCGATTGGATTGTCCGTGCTCGAATTTGTGAAGCTATCGGGCGCACGGCCGATCGTTGCCGATATCAGCGAATCACGTTTGGCGTTCGTCCGAGAGCAAATGGGTGTACCGGATACGATCTTGATCGACGGTTCAGAAACGGACATTCTACGGCTCGAACAGATGACCGATCATCAACGAGCGGATCTCGTGATCGATGCGACAGGGAATAATCGATCGATGGTCCGAGCGTTTGAGTTCGCCGCTTTTGCAGCTCGGATTGTTTATGTGGGTATCACGCAACAGAATCTTGAGTTTCCCCACGCTCCGTTCCTGCATCGGCGCGAGCTAACTCTGCTTGCGAGTCGGAATGCTTTGTCTCGCGATTTTGTTCGGATCATTTCATTGATCGAAAGCAATCAGATCAACACCGATACTTGGATCACCCATCATGGTGTCTTTGAAGAGGTTCCCATGGTCTTTCCGAATTGGTTGAATCCCGAAGCAGGCGTTATGAAAGCGATGATTCACGTCACCTAAGCGGCTTGCGGACTGCAATGATCCCAACCCACTGCGTGCCGGCTCGTTGATTTAATGGATTTGCCGCTGGCAAAGGAAACATCACAACCCGGAGCGCAAGCGAGGGACGGAAAATCCCACAGAATCCCTCGCTTACGCTCTTACGCTTCGGGTTGGGATTAAGTCAACAAGCCCGTGCGCGAGGGACACAGGATCCCTCGCTCACGCAGCGGGTTGGGATTGAGTAACAAACGATGACGCTGTCACTAATGATCGTTAATTGGCAAACCTATCGCTCGACTCAGTATAATTTTGAAATCGCTTACGAACGTCACGGACCTAGACAATGAACACTGCAAAGAAACCGCTCATCCTGGGAATTGGCGAGATCCTGTGGGATGTGTTTCTATCCGGCGCCTGTTTGGGAGGTGCTCCTACGAACTTTGCGTGCGCCGCGGCTGGGCTTGGGGGGGATCGCGTTCGAGTCGGAGTAGTAAGCTGCGTCGGAAGCGATTCGCTCGGCAGTGAAGCGATTCGATTGATCCGAGAAAAGAATGTCGATGTTGCACACATAACGACCAGCGAGAAAGTCACAGGCCAAGTGCTTGTCGAACTCGATAGCCAAGGAATTGCCTCCTATCGATTCGTTGAGGACGCTGCGTGGGACCATGTAGAATGGACTGATTCCTTGGATCGCTTGGCGAAAGATGCGGCAGTCGTTTGTTTTGGTTCGCTCGGACAGCGAGAGTTAGTCTCGAGAGAAACCATCCA
>Ga0068877_10002503_pt1 | contig 14796 bp, 13 predicted proteins | sample NOAtaG_FD_66437 | JGI IMG/M metagenome (GOLD analysis project Ga0068877, IMG submission 66437) | Freshwater lake microbial communities from Lake Erie, under a cyanobacterial bloom - NOAA_Erie_Diel6S_1000h metaG | ecosystem: Environmental > Aquatic > Freshwater > Lake | place: USA: Ohio, Lake... | reverse complement strand
TTCCACGCCCGCTTCGGCACCGACATCTACACCATCTTCAACATGACCGAGATCTCCTCGCCGATCGTCTCGGAACCCAACCCCGTGAAGCGCGGCACCTGCGGCAAGGCACGCTCCGGCGTGGATGTGCGGCTCGTCGACGACAACGACTGCGAAGTACCGTTGGGCGAGATCGGCGAGATGATCGTGCGCACCGACCGCCCTTGGGGCATGAACCACGGTTACTACAAGAACGACCGCGCCACGGCCGAGGCCTGGCGCAACGGCTGGTTCCACACGGGCGACTCCTTCCGCATGGACGCCGAGGGCTATTTCTATTTCGTGGACCGCAAGAAAGACGCGATCCGCCGCCGCGGCGAGAACATCTCCTCCTTCGAGGTCGAAGCCGAGGTGGTGGCCTTCCCCGCCGTGCGCGAGGCCGCAGCCTACGCCGTGCCGAGCGAACTGGGCGAAGACGAAGTGATGATCGCCGTGGCACCCGTAGACGGTCATGCGATCGAACCGCGTGAGCTCTTCGAGTTCCTGCGCGAGCACATGGCGCATTTCATGGTGCCGCGCTACCTGCGCGTGATTTCCACCTTGCCCAAGACGGCCTCGGCAAAAGTGCAGAAACACCTGCTGCGCGCCGAGGGCATCACTGCGGATACCATCGACCGCGAAGCGCTCGGCATCAGCGTGCGACGGACGAAACTGTGAACCCTTTCCCTTCCACAACGAACCGGGGCAAAGACCCCTTACCCCAGGAGAAACGCATGAAATCCACTCACCCCCAACACCTGCTCGCGCGGATCTCGCGCCTCAGCCTGCTCGCCGTCGCCATCGCGGCGGCCGGCGCGCACGCGGAATCCGCGAACGACATCGAGGAAATGGTGATCACCGCCACCAAGCAGGAGTCCACGGTGGCCACCACCGCAGCCTCCGTCTCGGTGGTGGGCGCTGACGCCCTCGCCGCCGGCGGCATCGCCGACATCGGCGACATGGTGAACGCTATCCCGAACCTCTCGGTGGGCGACCAGTTCGGTGTGGCGCGGATCTTCATCCGCGGCATCGGCATGACCAGCATCGACCTCGGCGCCGACGGCGCGGTGGCGGTGCACCAGGACGGCGCCATCCTCGCGCGCCCCTCCACGCAGATGGCCGGCTTCTATGACCTGGAGCGCGTGGAAGTACTGCGCGGCCCCCAGGGCACGCTCTACGGCCGCGGCGCCACCGCCGGCGCCATGGACCTGATCACCAAGCGCCCCACGCAGGAACTCGACGGCTACGCCCGAGTCACGGTGGGCGACTACTCGCAGATGGATCTTGAAGGCGCGATCGGCGGCGGCCTCAGCGACGGCGTGGCAGCCCGACTGGCGTTCAAGAAAGAAAAGCGCGACGGCTACGGCGAGAACCTCTTCACCGGCAACGACGTCGACGACCGCGATGCCTACGCCGTGCGCGGCGGCCTGCTCTTCGACCCCTCGGAAGATTTGTCGATTTACCTGACCGCCGAACACTACGAGGAAGACGACAATAACTACGGCTTCCACTACTTCGGCACCTCGGTCACCCCCGAAGACCAGCTCGCGCACAACTTGCTGGGCGGCAAAACCATCTTCGATATCAAGGGACCGGGCGCCGACCTTGGTGACCTGCGCGACATCTACTCCGATCAGGAAGCGACCAACGACCGGAAAGGCTCTGCGGCAACCGCCGTGATCGACTACGAGATCGGTGGGGGCTGGTCGCTCAAGTCAGTGACCTCGTGGCATGACTTCGAGCGCCTGCAGGTTGATGATCTCGACGTATCGGATGTGTGGATGTTCGGCCAGAACAACTACGAGGAAGAATCGAAGACGCTCAGCCAGGAATTCACGCTGAACTTCGACTGCGACCGCTACGACCTGCTCTTCGGCGCGATGGCCTTTGACGAGGAACTGTACGGCAGCGTGAAGGTGCCGCTGAAGAATCTGGGGCTCCTCTTCGGCCTGCCCGCCGATTTCTTCGAAGGCGGCAACTACTGGCAGAACGGCGACGTGGACATCACCGCCTACGGACTGTTCGGCCAAATCCGCTACGAACTGACCGATCAGCTCGCGCTGACCGCCGGCGCCCGCTGGAACTACGAGGAACGCACGGGTACAGGCAGCTTTATTTTCGACGCCATCGGCCTGAACATCCCCACCGATCGCAAGAAGGACTGGGATGACGTCACGCCCATGGCGAAACTCGAGTACACGACCGAGTCCGGCACGCTGCTCTATGCGAGCTACACCGAAGGCTTCAAGTCCGGCGTCATCAACGTGGGCAGCCAGAACGCCGTGATCGACCCGGAGTACGTGACCGCCTGGGAAGCCGGCGTCAAGTCGAGCTTCATGGACGACAGACTGTATCTGGCAGCAGCGGTCTTCACCTACGACTACAAGGACCTGCAGGTCGGCTTCGTGAACGCCCAGAGCATCGTCGAGACGGTGAACGCTGCGAAGGCGCAGAACGACGGCATTGAGATCGAAGGCAGCGCACAACTGACCGACGCCCTCTCGGTGGATTTCTTCGCCACGCACCTGAAGGCGGAGTTCGAGGAATTCCTGCAGGGCGACTACCGCGCCGGCGGCGTGATCCGGGACCTGAAAGGCAACAACCTGCCGAACGCGCCCGAGAACTCCTTCCGTCTGGGCGTGAACTACGACATCAGCATGGGCGATTCGGGCAGCCTGCGCCTGCGCACCGACGTGAACTGGCAGGACGAGGTGTTCTTCACCGAATTCAACAACCAGGACGCTGTGCAGGATTCCTACGCGATGTGGAACGCCAGCCTCGCCTGGACCTCGTCTGATGAGCATTGGAACGCCACCGTCTGGGGCCGCAACCTCGGTGATGAGGACGTGATCGCGAACAACATCGTGACTGCGCCGCTCTACGGCCAGGTACGCGTGGGCTCGATGATGCCGCCGCGCACCTACGGCCTCACCGTCGGCTACGACTTCTGATCCGGGCCCGCCCTGCGCGCCTCCGGGTGCGCAGGGCGTTTTCCTCACGCACAACTCTCTCCGCTCACGCATGAACTCACGCTATTCCTTCAATCCCGCAGACCCGGAATTGCGCAGCGATCCCTATCCGCGCTTCCGCTGGCTCCGTGACAACGATCCCGTGCACTGGTGCGATCTCGGCTTCTGGGTCGTGACCGGTTACGAGGACGCCCGCGACGTAGTGCGCGGCGAGGCCTTCGGGCAGGGAGATTTCGTCTCCAACATCCGGATGTTCTACGAACCCGGCTTCGATGTGCTGGCGCATTCGTCGTATCGCTGGCTCTCGGAAGTTTTCGTGATGCGGGACCCACCCGATCACACACGCCTGCGCAAGCTCGTGGTGCAGGCGCTGGACGCCCGTCGCATCACCGCGATGCGACCACGCATCGCCGCCATCACCGGGCAACTGCTCGACGAGCTCGAACCTCGCGGCGGCATGGACGTGATCCACGACTTCGCCTACCGCCTGCCCACCCGCGTGATGTGCGACATGCTCGGCATCGCCGAGCACGAGGTGAGCGAAGAGACGCTCGGCAAGCTGAACCAGGCGATCGCGGATTCCTTCATCGTGTTCGAGACACGGGCGCTCTCCCCTGCGGAGCTCGCGCACGCAGACGCGCAGATCGATTTCCTCACCGACTACTTCGACGGCATTTTCGAGCAGCGCCGCCGCGAGCCGCGCGACGATCTGACCACAGCACTTGTGAACGCGCGCGACGGCAACGCGCGGCTCTCGCGCGAAGAGCTCTCCACCGTCGTGATCGGGCTCTTCGGTGCCGGCTTCGAGACCACCGCGCACATGATCGGCAATGGGCTGCTGACGCTGCAGCGCTTTCCGGAACAGTGGGATCTGCTCTGCCGCGAGCCGGCCCTCGCACGGCAGGCGGTGGAAGAAATCCTGCGCTACGAGTCCTCGTTGCAGGCCACCTACCGCACGGCACTGGAAGACACCGCGATCCGTGATACGCCGATCCGCAAGGGCCAGCGCGTGCTGGCGATTCTCTCAGCGGGCAACCGTGACCCCGCCGTGGTGCCGGATGCCGAAACCTTCGATATCCGCCGCGCCCCGCACAAGCCGCTCAGCTTCGGCGGTGGCATCCATTTCTGCGTCGGTGCGGAACTGGCACGAGCGGAAGGAGAAGTGGCGTTCACCGCGCTCACGCGGCGGCTGCCGCAGTTGCGCGTGGATACACAGGACCCTGCATGGCGTGCGGGCTTCCTCTTCAGGGGGCTGGAGCGCTTGCAGGCGCGCTGGTAGGGCAGGCCGCGTGCGCTCGAAGCTCATCGGGAATCTCGACCGGCTCGACCATACCGTCGCCGGATGGGCTCTCGACACGCGTGATCCGGAGCGCGCCATCGGGATCACGCTGGTGCAGGACGGCAAGGTCATTCACCGCTGGAGTGCCGTGCTCTACCGCGCGGACGTCGCTGCGGCGCACGGCAGCGGACACCACGCCTTCTCCCTCGACCTCGACAAGGTCCCCGGCGTCCTTGAAGGCGCACTGCTGGAAGTCTTTGCGGAGGAGATGCGCCTCGGCGCTGGCACGTTCAGCCCCAGGCCGCGTGCAGCACGTGGCGACGATGGATGGCTCTTCCTGCAGAACGACAGCAACGACGTGAATGCCCGCATCACGGGTGCGAAAAAAGTCGACGTCAGCCGCTGCGTGGCGCTGTTCGTCGAGCGTGACCGGCAATTCCGTACGCTCGGGCTGCCATGGCTGCCCGTGATCATCCCGGAGAAGAATGTGGTGTGTCAGCACCTGTGGCGGGCGCACACGATCTCTGCATCCCGGCCCGTCTGCCTGATCGAGCAGCAGTTGCGTGAGCAGGGCGTCGATCCGGGCTACCTGATCGAGGAGGCCATGGACGTCGGTGAGGAATTCTTCCTGCGCACCGACACGCACCCCTCGGCAACGGGCTATCTCGCGGTGATGCGCGCGCTCGCAAGGCGCTGCCCGACCTTTTTCGACGCAGTCCCGCTACCAGCACCAAAGCTCGTGCGGGGAATCAGTGGCGACCTTGGCGTGCGCTTTGATCCTCCCGTACGGGAGGATGCCTTGCGCTACAGCTTCCCGCGCGCGCAGGGACAAGGCGTAGTGCTCGACACGGTGAGTGAGGCGCTGCGCGCCAAGAGCATGCTGCGCGGCAACGTAGCGGTGATTCGCAATGATGCCGCACCGCACAGCAGGACGATGGTCTTCGGAACCTCCACCGCGTTCCGTCTGATGCACTACCTTGCCCACGCGTTCCGCGAGGTGGTCTTCATCTGGGAAAACGCCGTCGACTACGCGCTGATCCGCGAACTCGCCCCGGAACTGGTGATGTGGATTGCCGCCGAACGCTTCCTGCCCATCGAGTGCGATGACAGCACAGGCGTCAGGCAGGCCGCCGAACGCCTGGGCTCCGCGGGTTTCAGAGCGTAAGCACGCCGCCATCCACCGGGATGATCGCGCCCGTCACATAGGCGCCCGCACGCGAGGCCAGCATCACGGCAACGCCCGCGATGTCTTCTGCGCCGCCGATGCGACCGAGCGGCACGCCGCCCACGATCCGATCGCCCATGGTGTTCATCATGGGGGCGAGCATGTCGGTCTCGAAACCGCCCGGCGCGATGGCATTCGCCGTGATATGACGCGCGGCAAGTCGGTTGGCCATGGTGAGCGTCATGTGGTGCAGACCCGCCTTGCTGGCGCTGTAGCCGATGGCATCGAAGAGCGAGACCTGGATGCCGTCGATGGAACCGATGTTGATGATCCTTGCCGGATCTGCCGCCGTGCCCGCGGCCTCGAGCTGCGGCAACAACGCCTGCGTGAGGAAGAACAGGCCCTTCAGGTTGGTGTCCATCACCTTGTCCCAGCCTTTCTCGGGCACCTCGCCGATCTTCGCACCCCAGCTGACGCCGGCGTTGTTCACGAGGATGTGGAGCTTCGGCTCGCGCGCGGCGAGCTCCGCGGTGAAGCGGCCGATCTCGTCGATGCGCGAGAGATCCGCGGGCAACGCCACGCAGTCACCGAAGGCCGAGAGCTCGCGGCAGGCATCTTCGCAGGCTGCTGCCTTGCGCGAGCTGATGTAGACCTTCGCGCCGTACTCGAGCAGTCCGCGCGCGATCATCTTGCCGATGCCGCGCGAGCCGCCCGTGACCAGCGCGACCTTGCCCTCAAGCGAGAACAGATGCTTCATCCTGCGAATCTCCGTGATGGTTGTGATGAGGGGGCCTGGCGCGCGCCTAGACCCGTCTGAGCGCGCGCGAAGTGTAAGACATGCGAGCTCGGGCGCGATGGGCAAACGCCCCCGTCAAGCCGGCTGCAGGGGAAGCCGTACGGTGAAGACACTACCGATGCCGGGCTTGCTCTGCACCGTCACCTCTCCACCCATGAGACCCGCGAGATGGCGCACGATAGCGAGCCCCAATCCGGAACCGCCAGCGCTGCGCGCATATGACCCGTCGACCTGCTCGAACAGACTGAAGATTTGCCGGACCTCTGCAGCGCCCATACCGATGCCGGTGTCAGCCACTGTGCAGAGCAGTGCCCCGGGGGTGGCTGGCCCCTGCTCCCAGCGCAGCTGCACCGAGACGCGGCCAGCGTTGGTGAACTTGATCGCATTGCCGGTGAGATTGGCAAGAATCTGCTCAAGGCGACGCGCGTCGCCAACGAGTCCGGCGGGAACAGTGGCGTCGACGTGACACTCGAGGAGCAGGCCCTTGGCAGCTGCTGCGCTCGCGTACCGTGATTCCAGACCGTTAACAAGGCCACGGATGTCGAAAGGCGCATTCCTGATCACCAGTGTCCCGGCCTCGGCCTGAGCGACGTCGATCACATCTCCCAGAACAGCGAGAAGATTCTCTCCGGATTCGATGATCGCTGTGACGTGGCTGCGGGTATCGGGATCCCTGGCGTCCGCCGCAATCAGCTGTGCCATGCCCAGAATGCCGTTCATCGGCGTACGGATCTCATGGCTCATCGTGGCGAGGAAACGGCTCTTGGCCTGGCTGCCTGCTTCTGCAGCCCTGCGCGCGTCTTCCAGTTCACGCCGGGAAAGTTCCTCTTCGGTGATGTCGGTGACGATCACGACAGCACCCGCCTCGCCGCCATCACCGCGTGCAAGTGGCATGGCGCGCAGGCTGAAGTGACGAATCCCGGCGCCTGATTCCGCGTCGAGTCGGAAACTGCCTTCACGACGCAACTTTGCATCCCAGTCGAGGGGTAGTGCCTGCCAGAGCGTGGCCAGCGGCATTCCGCCCCGGAAGGCCCCCTGCATGCCGGCGAGATCCCGGGCATAGCGGTTGGCATCGACCACCAGACCACCCCGATCCAGCACGAAAACGGCCTCGGGCAGCTGCTCAAGCACCATGTCACGGGCCATCAGCACGATATTCAGGAATCCCGTGCCTCGCGTGGCATGGCCGGCGGCCACCGCACTCAGGGCGAAGGCGAGTGGCGTGAGATCCAGCCCAGGCAGCGGCCCGATGCGCAGCGTGTACAGCAGGTTACCGACGGCAGGCAGGGCGGCCGCCATCAACAGCGCGACGCGCTGGCTGACCGACATGGTGCGGTTGGTGAAGGCCAGAACGCAGAGCAGCAGCAAGCCGGCACCGGTCACCACCAGGCAATAGATGTTGAACACCCAGAAGGCGGGGCCGTGCTCCACCCGCAGCAGGCTGAGTGCTCCGAGGGCCTCGAGGCTGTGGCCCCGCCACACGAGGTGATGCCAGTCGTTCGTCCACACCAGCGGTTGCGTGAGTGCAGGGACGAGCGCAATACCGATCAATAGAGCCCGGGCTGGCGCACGGCCGTGACGCCAGAGCGTGAGTGCAAGCCCCAGCCATGCCACAGGCAGTATGGCAATGAACGGGTACTGCGCCGTGGCCCACAGGACCTTGGCAGACTCGGTGCGCGCGAGAATTTCGAAGGAATAGCTGAGGCACCAACCGGCGGTGCCCACCGCGAGCGCAAACATCAGCCGTACGCTCGCACTGCGCCGCCACGGCCAGAGATCCCGCGCCACCAGCAGCGTGAGCGGCAGGCTCGACCAGAGCAGAAGGATCGTCAGCTGCATCAGCGCGCGCCCGGGATCGTGCGAGGTATGCTGCGGATCATAGCCCGTGTCCCTGCCTTGGTGGAGCAGACCAGACCCGCGATCTCCCCAGTGGAGCAGACCACGCCCGCGATCTCTTGCATCCGACCTCCCGCGTCTGCGCTCGCGTCCCGCCTTGCGACTCGCCAGCGGAGTGGTGTATTCAGTCTCGATAACACTCTTCCACCGGAACGCCCCGCATGTCCTCCACCGACACCGTCCGCTCCCGTCTTGAGGCCCTGCGTGAGCGCATGCGCGCGCTCGGCATCGATGCGCTGATCATCCCGCGCGCAGATGAATACCTCGGCGAATACATCCCCGAGCGTAACGAGCGCCTGCTGTGGGCGAGCGGCTTCAGCGGCTCTGCAGGCACCGTGATCGTGCTGCTGGACGGTGCGGCCATCTTCGTCGACGGACGCTACACCGTGCAGGTGCGCCAGCAGGTCTCGCCAGAGCTCTTCGAGTACAGGCACCTGATCGACGAACCGCATGCCGACTGGCTGGGCAAGCGTCTGGGTGCCGGCAAGCGCGCGGGCTTCGATCCGCGTATGCACACGTTGTCGTGGCAGAAGCGCGCGCAGGAGACGCTCGCGCGCCATGGCGTGGAGTTAGTGGAGCTCGCACAGAATCCCGTGGATCTCTGCTGGCACGACCGCCCGGCCGCACAGGTGCAGCAGGCCCTGCTGCTCGAGGAGCGCTTCACCGGCCGCAACAGCGCCGACAAACGCCGCGAGATCGGTCAGGCCATCGCCGCGAAGGGCGCGGATTGCGCGCTGGTGTTCGCAGCCGATTCGGTTGCCTGGTTGCTGAACATCCGCGGCTTCGACGTACCGCACACCCCACTTGTTCTCGGCTACGCCTTGCTGGAAACCGACGGCCGTCTGCGGTTTTTCACCGATCCTGCGAAGATCCCTGCGGGTTTCGACGCCCACGTCGGTGAGGGCGTGATGGTGCTGCCCGAAAGCGATGCGGCCGCCGCGCTGGCCGCGCTCGCGGGCAAGCGCGTGCTGGCCGACCCCGACACCGCCAACGCCTGGTGCCAGCTCGCGCTGGAGCGCGCCGGCGCCACGCTGGTGGCGGCGCCCGATCCGGTGCTGATTCCCAAGGCCTGCAAGAACGCCACCGAGATCGCCTGCATGCGCGCAGCCCACGTGCGTGATGCGGCAGCGGAGTGCCGCTTCCTCTCGTGGGTCGACGCCGAGGTGGCAGCAGGCCGGCTGCACGATGAGGCCACGCTCTCCGACACGCTCCACACCTTCCGCGCGCAGGATCCGTGGCTGAAAGATCTGAGCTTCGACACGATCTCGGCCGCCGGTGGCAACGCGGCCATGTGCCACTACCGACACTCCGACGAACACCCCGGCCGACTGCAGATGGACGGCGTGTACCTCGTCGACAGCGGCGGGCAGTACCTCGACGGCACCACCGACATCACGCGTACCGTCGCCATCGGCGATCCGGGCCCCGAGATCCGCCGCATGGCCACGCTGGTGATGAAAGGCCACATCGCGCTCGATCAGGCGCGCTTCCCGCGCGGCACCACGGGCACGCAACTCGACATCCTCGCGCGGCAGTTTCTCTGGCGCGAGGGCTTCGACTACGACCACGGCACCGGCCATGGCGTGGGCAATTTCCTCAGCGTCCACGAGGGCCCGCAGCGCATTGGCAAGGCCTGGAACTCGGCGGAATTGCGCCCCGGCATGGTGGTCAGCAACGAACCGGGCTACTACAAGGCCGATGCCTACGGCATCCGTCACGAGAACCTGGTGCTGGTCACGGAACTGCCCAAAGCGGCCGACGCTGACCAGACCATGTTCGGCTTCGAGCCCATCACGCTGGTGCCCTTCGATCGCCGCCTTCTGGATGTCTCGCGCCTCGACGCGCACGAGATCGCCTGGCTCGATGCCTACCACCGTCGCGTGGCCGAGTCGGTAGGACCGCTGCTCGATGGCGAGGCGCATGCGTGGCTCGAGCGGGCTACGCGGCCGCTTGTAGCAGCCTGAAATCCTGACCTCACTCCCTTCACACCGGAAGAACAGCATGATCGTACTGAAGAACAAGGAAACCGGGGCCGCGCTGGGCGAACTCAGTGATCGGCAGTTGCAATTTCTCGTCGACGCCCTCGAAGAGGAGCACGATGCCGACCAGGATTACTGGATCCACCGCGAACAGATCGAAGCCTTCCGTCGCAGGGGCGCAGACCCCGGGTTGCTCGACATGCTCGCCCGTGCGATCGGAGGGCGTGAGGGCATCGAGGTGATCTGGGAGCGGGATTGCCCGCCTCCGGCAATGCGGTGACAATCCGGACTCGGGCGACGCCTATCGCCACCATGCAGAGGATCACGCGATGAGCACGACAACACAGGCCCCGAGCCTGGTAGAGGAGCTCGTGCTCCTTGTGGTGGAAGACGACGGCGGCATCGCTTTCACGGCAGGAACGCCCGGCTTCGGCATGGCCGTGATCGGCGGCTGCCTGGTAGAACTGAACCTCGTGGGTGCGATTGATGCGGATCTCGATGGCATCCGCGTTCTCGACGCGAGCCCGGGACGTGGCACCGCGCTCGACCTGGTGCTGCGCGAAGTGGCTGCCGGCCCCGAGGCCCGGGTAGAGCAATGGGTCGTGCGCCTCTTCCCTCACGCGCAAGACATCATCCGCGCCGCGCTCGCCTCGCTGATCCAGCGCGGCATCCTCGCGCAGAGCGAGCGTCGCTTCCTCTGGGTGCTGAAAGAACGCAGTTACCCCATGCGCGACGACCGCGAACTGAAGGAAGCCAAGCGCCGCATTTACGACACACTGATGAGCGATGCGATCCCCTCGCCACACGACACCGTGCTGCTGGGGCTCGCGCTGGCCGGCGGCTTGCTGGAAGCCTTCCTCTCGAAGAGTGAAATCGCGCGCCTCGAAGACCGCATCCGCGAGGCCGGCGGCATCGACCTCATCGTGCGCGGCGTCGAGGCCGCGCTGCGGCAGGATCAGTTGGTCCGCGCCCAAGCCATGCTCTACCCCTTCTGACCCACACACGACCGCCACCGGAGAGATCGCAGATGCAAACCACCAAGGAAAACACCGATCGGGCCATCGTGCTGGCGCCGGTGGGACGCCTCGATTTCGCAGCGGCAACCGCCTTCCAGGAAGCTCTGGAGAAGGCCATCGCCGAAGCAGCTGCCGCCAAACTCGCCGTCATCGTGGATTGCTCGGGCCTCGACTACCTCTCCAGCGCCGGGCTTCGCAGCTTCCTGATCGGGGCTCGCACCGCTCAGTCCGCGGGCGTGAAGCTCAAGGTCTGCGCGTTGCAGAAGAGCGTGGGGGAAGTATTCGACGTGAGCGGGTTCAGCCGCATCATGCCTCCTGTGAGCGACAGGGCAGCCGCACTGGCTGCACTCTGAACAGCGGCAGCGTCATGCAGACGACGTTGTCGGCCGAGGAAGGCAACCTCTCGGCGGCTACGGCATTCCTGCATGGGTGCTGGGAGAGCCTGTCCCTGCCCGAAGAACTCCTCTTCCCCTTCGAGCTCGCGTTGGAGGAGGTGTTCATGAACGTTGTCATGCACGGAGGGAGCGGGCACGGCCCTTCGACCGTGTGGCTGGAGCTTGAGCGTGGCGACGGCACGCTCAGCATGCGCCTGAGCGACAACGGCCCGGCCTTCGACCCGCTAACCCTTCCCACGCCTGACCTGGACGCACCCATCGAGGAGCGCGCGGTAGGCGGGCTGGGCGTGCATCTGGTGCGCCAGATGATGGATGGGGTGTCTTACGCGTACTGCGATGGCCGCAACACCCTGCATATGTGGAAACCGCTCTGAGACCACTCCTGCACGGAGGCAGGCCCAGGTGATGCAGGCGAGTGGCTGAACCCGGCCTCTCAGGGAATCTGCACTCGCTGCGCCTCAGCCAGAATCTTCGCGGCATCCGAGCGGAGCAGGAACTGCTGCGTGAGCAGACGCTCCGTGCTGCTCTGTACTTTCCGCAGGTACGCCTCCTTGCTCGGGTAGAGGGCGCTGAGCGTCTCCGGCGTGAAAGGCACCACCGAACCACTCAGCCGGCAGGCAAGGTTGCCGATGTTCCGCAGCAGCGGCGAGAGTGCCGGATCCGCGACGTTGGTGGAATCGAAGCGAGCGAGCGGCACATCGACCGCTGGCAACCGGATACCGCCGATGACATTCCCGTTCACGTCACGCTGCAACACGCCACCGATCTGGTACATCCACCGCCCCGCGGGGGGAGGAATCCCTAACAGGGACTGGCGGAACATGCGCTGCCACAGCGAATTGAACACGTAAGACACGTGCACGGGCCCATCTGCGGTGGTGTTCAGCTCGTTCGCGCACAGATCTTCCAGATAAATCGGCTGCGGGCCGAGCAGCCCCGCGGGGATGATCTCGATGTTGCGGTGTACGGTGTTGTGTCCGCCTCCGGCTACTTCGTAATAGCGGAAGTTGGTGGTGTCCTTCTGCCGGCCCGCAATGCCGAAACCCAGCGTCTCGAAGTCCGTCTGTGTCACGACCTGATAGACAGGCACCGCCAGATCGGACCTCACCCTGCCCTGTGGCAACGGCAGGCGCGGCGTGCAGGCGGGGAATGCTGGTGCGCCCGCGTCATCGCAGCGCGGGCCGAAATTGATGGGCCGGGGATTGATGCCCGACTGGATGAAGTAACCATCGTTCACGCGTGGCAAGTGGAATGCGCTGGCGTAAGTCACCAGCGAGCCGGCCTGCTGGGATTCGCCTACGTGGAAGAGCCTCTGCACACGATAGGCACCGGGGATGACGGCCTCCCCTGCGGCACTGCGAAGCATCGCCGAAATCTGGCTCATCATCTCGAAGGCGAGTCCGTTTTCCGGTAGGGAGAGGCTGGTGTAACGCGTACCGCAACGTGGCGGTGTGATCCCGAACACACGGCAGCCGCCCTTCAGGAAATCGATGGAGGTGGTGCTGTTGGTGACACCGACGTAGATCGTGCCCCGCTTGGCGAAGAACTCTGCAGAGGGATCCCAGGCAGGTGCCGTGTCGAAGCCTGCCGTGGAATTCCACCATTCAACCACGACGTTCCCGTCGAACACGGCGGGGTCGGCCGGTCTTCGGACGATCAGCCGTGTGCGGTAGGGCACGCCCGTTTGCACCGGCGTGATATCGGTGTGGCTGCGCGGCGGGTTGTTTGCGTAATTGAAGAGCGTGGAGCTGCCAGAGACGAAGAACTCCTCTTCGACGTAAGCGTTTCTCGGCAGGTTGCCGGCCAGACGTGTGCCCGGCACAAACGCAGGCCCCTGCCCCTCCGGCGGGCGCGTGACGGTGACGGGATCCGTGGGGCCGGCGAGGGCTTGCACCGGCAGCAGTGCGGCGGCACAGAGAAGGGCTCGCGCCAGGCGCAGGGTATTCAGACTCGGCATCATGGGGGGCTCCTGTTGTCATGGAAGGCGGAGCGGCTGCGCATGTCGGGCTCCGGTTGTCAGGGTTTTTCGACGCGCCTGTCCGTGTGCTTGCGCGCGCTCTTGATGAAATCGGCGTCAAAGGTCTTCATCGCTTCCTGCGACTGGCTGAGCGCCAGATGGAACGCATCGGCGAAGTCGAGCCCTGCTTCGTGCCAGTCGATCACCCGGGCCACGAGTTGCCCGTCACTGAGGCTCACGTTGGGCAGCCCGCAGACAGTGCGCAGCGCGTGGCAGACATCCGGCGCCCCGAGGTCGAACGCGGCACGCAGCACCCATTCGGTTTCAAGCAGCACGGTATCAGGGATGAAGACATCCTCGGCGGCAAACAGCCTCCGGCTCGCGCCCGCCTGCACAGGATCATCGTGGACGAGCAGGCGGATCAGGATGTTGGTGTCAACCGCGACCACGCCACTTGCTCCGTACGCTGAGAGCCAACGCCGCCTCGATCTCGCGGTCCGTGCGCGGTTCCACCTTGCCTTTCAGCATGCCTGCCACGTCAGCGAGTTCGGAAGGCAGGAAGGGAGCCTTGGGCTTCAGCAGGAGGCCGTCTCCGGTATCGATCACCATCAGCTCGAGACCGGGCTCCCAGCGATGGCTCGCGCGAAGGGCTTTGGGGATGATGACTTGCCCCTTGCTGGAGAGTCTGGTGGTTTCCATGCCGGCATCCCTGAGCGTAAGACACGAGTAAGACTAGGGATACGCGCGATGACAGTCAAACCATATCGCCCGGTTTTGCGAGGTTCAACGCTCCTCGAGTGCCAGCGCCAGCGCCTGCGCGAATCCCGGCGTGTCTTCCCGCAGCACGCCCATGTGACGCCAGCGCACAGCACCGCTGCGGTCAATGAGCACCGAGGCGGGCAGCGCAGTGGTCTGCATCAGGGCCGAGATGCGCGCGTCCGGATCGAGCCAGAGGGTGTAGCGGATGCCAAGCCGCGGTGCGGCTGTCAGCACCGCCTCACGGTCCTGGGCAGTATCCACGCTGACGCCGACCACCCTGAGCCCGCGCGCGCCCTCACGCGACTGCAGTTCCGAGAGGTAGGGGATCTCTTGCCGGCAGGGCTTGCACCAGGTGGCCCAGGCGTTGAGCAACACCACGCTGCCGCGCAGCGAAGCCAGATCGACGGGAGTGCCCGCCGTATCGATGGCACTGAACGCGGATGACGCACTCGAGGGCGTTTGTTCATCGGGTGGGGCGCAGGCTGCGGCGCCACCGAGCAGGCACACCGCCAACCACGCGCGCAGGTTCACGGGCCGGGGTTCACGCGCGCGAGCCGCACGCGGGAG
>Ga0068877_10002501_pt1 | contig 14805 bp, 11 predicted proteins | sample NOAtaG_FD_66437 | JGI IMG/M metagenome (GOLD analysis project Ga0068877, IMG submission 66437) | Freshwater lake microbial communities from Lake Erie, under a cyanobacterial bloom - NOAA_Erie_Diel6S_1000h metaG | ecosystem: Environmental > Aquatic > Freshwater > Lake | place: USA: Ohio, Lake... | reverse complement strand
AATCTCCCCTCCCACTGTATGCAAATCGTTCTCTGCCACCTTCATCACATCCGTCAAATAATACAAAGTTTGATTTTCCTTCACACGAACACCCAAGTAAGTAAAATTGCTGAAATTATTCGCATAGCCCTTCCATTGAGTCTTGTTTCTGTTGTATGAAAACTCGTTCAAAAATTCCCATCCCTCTCCAAAATAAGCAATGGAATTCGACCATAGTTCAAAATTCAAAGCGCCTTTGTAGGTAGAAGCCAAAGCACCGCCATGACCGCTATGCGCCCCTGCCGTATTCGTTCTTAAAAAATCATTGAAGTACGAAAAACGAATCTGGAGATTATCGGTGGGCTCGATGCGCATAGCCAAAGTAACGGCCTTATTCAAATTGGGATCCGAGATATCCGTCGAGGCAATACCATTCCCCACAACGGCATCATAACCAAATTTCAAACTTCCGATATTTTGACCTTGAAGCCGAACGCCCATGGTATGCAATGGAACCATGTAACTGAACGAGTGAGGCCTATCAATGGTGGGAAAGAACAAGCGACCGTGGTGGTACACATCATTCCAATAATTGACCGGCGTGTGCATCTTCCCTACCACCACACTATGGTTGGGACGATAATCATATTTAATTTGCGCTCGCTCCAAGCTAGGGGCAAATTTCGAACTTGTATTGGCATCATAACGCACCACCGTTTCTCCCAAAAAAGAAATACGTTCCGTAATGTTAGAAGTAACAAAAAAGTCCTGTTCTCCCAATGAAAAATAGCTCTTGGGTTCGTTTGTAAAATCATCAAAATGATTTTGAATGTGGCCATACATTGAAAATTGCGTGCTACGAGTTTGTGCGAATACGACGTCCTCGCCAATGACAAACGACAACAAGAATAACAACAATAGACGCTTACAATAGGTTTTCATTACTTAGTTTTTATTACAACGCGAATTTACAGAAAGTTAAATGAAATTGTTAAAATTTCACTCTCTGATTTTCAACATAGCCACTCGCAAACTTTCAAAACAATACGGCCTTTGTCTCCTTGATTCCTTTATATTCGTGTCCAATGAACAAGAAAGATCATACTTCACCCTTGAAGCAACTCTCCTTTTTGTTACTTGCTGCCTGCACAGCCGTTACTCTCCTGTCCATTTCCTCTTTGCAACGGATTCTCCAAAATAGAATCAATTACCTCTCTGACATTCAAATTCCTGAAAGCGATGTTCTTGGTGATACAGCGCAATTGGATTCGGTAAAAAAAATCATTGAAAACTTTTCTCCATCCAACGAAATGCCATTCGAAAGAGACGGAAAACTGAACTCTTTCTTTGAGGCCATTGAAGGGATGCTCGATTCCGGTGGTAAAGTGCATATCGCCTATTTCGGTGACTCCATGATTGAAGGCGATTTATTGACCGCCGAGTTCCGAAAAAAAATGCAATCGCTATTCGGTGGTAATGGGGTAGGGTATATTCCGATCACCTCTCCTGTAGCGGGATTCAGAAATACTATTCGACATGAATTCAACCAACTTTGGCAAGAGCACAATTTCACACAACGCAACATGGATCGGAATGCTCTTTTTGGTCCCTGTGGCCATTTCTTTACCGCACAAGCAGGAGCTGAAGTTCAATTTCACGCCACCCATTTCCCATTTGCCCACACACAGCTCATCTGGAATAGAAAAGGATCAGGAAAAGTAGAGGTGCAATGGGATCAACTTCCACCGCTTCCCTATTATCTCCATGCAGATTCCACCAAAGGTCCTGTGATACGGATTGGCAATAAAAGAGCAAAACACCTCACATTGCGTTGTACAGAAGGACAACCCGAGCTGCTTGGTTTGAATTTCGAAAATGGAGATGGCGTCTATGTAGATAATTTTGCCTTCAGGGGCAGCACGGGTACTTCATTAAGCACCCTCGACTCCCCATTGATGCAATCCATCAGCGATTCATTGAATTACAAACTGCTCATCATTCAATATGGTTTGAACGTTCTAGGTGCAGGTGTTACGGATTATAAGAATTATCAAAAGGCGATGGAAAGAACCATCGATCATCTTCAAAAGTGTTTCCCAGGTGCATCCATTTTGTTGGTAGGAATGACCGATAAAGGCATCAATGAAAATGGAAAGTGGATAGCTGATCCTGCCGTTCCCTTTTTATTAAAACATCAAATGCAAATCGCCCAAAATAAATCACTCGCCTTTTATAGCCTATACCACGCCATGGGTGAAGAGGGATCCATGTTAGCCTGGGTAAATGATTCCACTCCGAGATTAGCCAATAAAGATTACACCCATCCCAATTTTCAAGGTGCTAATGTCTTGGCTGATTCTATCTTTGCCTATATCAAAAGATCATATGACGCATATCAACTGCAGCATCCCAAAGTTGCCAAGAAAGTAAAATAATGATAGACTTACGATACAAAATATTTACGCTACTCATCCTTTGCATTACCAAAACCTACGGTCAATCTTATTGCTGCTATGGTGGCAATGCACAATTGAGCGGCAATACACAAAGCATCCAATCAAAAGTGCAACTTCAAAATGCGCTTCACCGTCCCTTACGAATTGTGCATATTGGTGACTCGCATACACAACCTGGCATATTTAGTTTGCCCACTACCGAAATGCTGAACGACTGTATGCCCAACGGTGGTTATGGCAATGCCTTCCCATATTCAGTGGCCAAAACCAATGGCCATGACGCCTATAAAACCGTGTCTGATGCACAATGGCAAAGTGCCCGCATCATTCAGACTCAACCCAACTTTCCCGTCGGATTGGCAGGATACACTCTCCATACAATGGACATAGAGGCGGAAATATCATGGGACTTTGATACCACACAAATTCAAAATGCTGTTCAACGCATTACGGTTTATCACGCATCTACCGCCGACTCCAACTATTTCTATCAGTTTTTAGATTATGATGGTAACAAAGCGCGTTACTTACCTCAGCTTTCGCATGACCATCAAAGCGTATTTGAATTCAATAGGCCCGTTTGGAATTTCACGATGAGCCACTTGCGCTTTCATGAATATCAAAAAAGTTCTACCCTGTATGGTGTATTTGTAGAAAATGGCCAAATGGGATTCATCAACACCTCTATTGGAATCAATGGTGCCACCTATGATCATTTCCTTAAAGCAGATAGGTTCAGAAATCAATTAGAAAACACTGAACCCGATATTATTGTGGTATCGTTGGGCACCAATGAAGCTTTTCAAAATGAAGAGTTCAAAGACAGTTTGATGTACCTTCAAGTGGATGAGATGATACAAATGCTGGGCAGTTTAAAAAGCAATCCTGCCATTATTTTAGTCACCCCACCCGCTGTCAGCAAACAAACCTACAAAAAAGGCAAGAGCTACTTTGTACCCCATCCCAATGTCCCCATCATCCGAAAAATCATACTTGATGTGGCGGAATGGAATCAGTTAGCTGTTTTTGATCTGTATGAAGTGATGGGAGGAGAACTCTCTATGAAACAATGGGCAGAACGAGGATTGACCGATAAAAAACAAATTCATTTTTCACCGAGTGGATACCGAGAATTAGGAGAATCCTTTGCTGAGGCCATCTGCCATTTACTGCTACACTAAAATGCAAAGTCTGTCTTGGCCACTACTTTGGAATGAGCTGTTTTATCAGTCTGATAACCCATTGGTATTCAACTCAGCCTTCTTTTTTTACGCATTCACATTGTTTTTCTTCATTTATGCTTGGTTGTATCAAAAGATCACCCTTCGCATCATTTTGGTTTCTTTTTTTTCACTTTATTTTTTCTACAAAGCATGTGGACAATATGTTGTCTTTATTTTGCTCGCGGCAGTGGTGGATTATCAGCTCAGTCATTGGATCCATCGATGGCAAGTGCAATGGAAAAGAAAGGCACTACTCATCGCAAGTATTTTACTCAATTTAGGATTGCTCGTCTATTTCAAATACACCGATTTCTTCATTGAAATTTGGAATGATTGGAAGGGAGATTCCCTCCAATATTTGCATCTCATCCTTCCCGTAGGAATATCCTTTTACACTTTTGAAAACCTCAGCTACACATTGGATGTTTATCGTCGGCATTTCAAACCTGTAGATCGTTTCATCGACTACCTCTTTTTCCTATCCTACTTCCCCAAGCTCATGATGGGACCCATCGTAAGAGCCGCTGATTTTATCCCTCAAATCAGACAAAAAATTACCCTCACCCAAGAGGATGTTGCCTTCGGATTATTTTATGTATTTACCGGATGCTTCAAAAAAATGGTGATTAGCGACTTGATATACACCAATATCGTGGAAGTAGTATTTGATGATCCTACCCGATACAATGGGCTTTACGCCCTAACAGCGGTTTATGGCTATGCGATGGTGATCTATTGCGATTTCAGTGGATACTCCGACATGGCCATTGGTATTGCGCGTTGGATGGGATTTAAAATAGAAGTGAACTTCCTCGCTCCGTACCAAAGTGCAAGCATCACAGAATTTTGGAGGCGTTGGCACATTTCATTGTCTTCTTGGCTAAGAGATTATTTGTACATCCCGCTCGGTGGCAACAGAAAGGGAATTGTTCGCACATACATGCATCTCTTCATCACCATGCTGCTCGGGGGATTATGGCACGGCGCTAACTGGACTTTTGTCATCTGGGGAGCACTACACGGTATAGCACTGGCCGCTGATAAATGGCGATTGTCTTTAAAAACAACTTTTTTCACCCTTCCCAAATGGGCGAGTATACTACTCACTTTTCACTTTGTGGTTTTCTGCTGGGTTTTCTTTGGACCCGATTCTTTTGAAAAAAGTTACATCGTATTGCATCAAATTTTCTTCAACATGGATTTGACTTATGCAACGGAATTTGTTGCGCATTATCAATGGCTCCTGGTTCTGATCTTATTGGCCATGTTGCTTCACTGGCTACCCTTGCGTTGGAACGATATCATTGTTCAAAAAATGGCCCAACAAAAAGCTTGGGTGCTCTGGTTGTATGTGGTGACCATGTTAATAGCCATCGCTTGGGGAAAAGCTGATGTGCCGGTGACTCCCATTTATTTACAATTCTAAATTGCAGAGAACCTACATTTTGAAGTTGTATAATTTTACAATCAAACTTCATCGGATCAATCCCTGGTATTGATAACAAATGGTACCGACTTCGAAGATCATTCAAAGATGATCTAATTCAATAAAAACTTCGAAACCACAAAAATCAAATCAAAGATTTCCAGTTAGCGCCAACACCACTAAGAACAATAAAAACAATACCATCAAGGCCACCGCGGCAAAAATAGATCCATTCGCCAACAATGCAGCAAAATTCATTCGCTTCAAATCTTGATATTGTCCGTTGGTATTGAGTTCTTTCAACTTTTTATGCGTCTTGATAGTTTTAAAAAAATAAATTGTTCCTGATATGAAACCCACTCCATACAGAGCACTCAACAACAAGGACACCACGCCCCACAGTACATTGTCTGATACCTCTTTTGTTAACTCCTCTCTGTAAGGATCATAACAAGGATCATGTGCCGTACCGTATGCATTCTTTGAGGATTGCCCTTCATTTTTTTTATCTGCATTGGGTTTAGAGGGCATAAAATCCTCTTCGCCGTCAGAGTTCCCATTTTGAGGAGTAATCGTGTCCTCCTTGGTTACAACATCTTCAAATATTTTTTCGGACATAGGAAAAACAAACGATTCTCCATTCGATGCATTGGCTTGATATGCCGCATCTAATGTCCAATTACTTTCTGTATCAGGAAAGTGCATGGTACGGTCTAATGTCGTCTTTTCTTGATTCGACACTCCATTGGGCCAATATCCATGGGTGTATTTCCTTTGTTGAAAGCCGCATGAGGCAAAAAGAACCGCGATTACCGCAATTATAATTGAATGTTTCATAACCTAAAAGTACACAATATTCTGAAACTACAAAAATGACCACCCCCAATAATTCTCAAACGATTACTATAAGGCCCTTTCGCTTCGGCTGCTTCGTTTTTTGAAGACGATAAGTTCGCTGCGCTCACGACACAAGCTCGGCGGAGCCGAGGGGACAAAAGGGACAAAGCGACATCTCCCCTCCTGCTTTTGTGATACAAAAAAAAGGAGGGGAGATGTTGTCCGCTCTCGCTCTGAAATGACCACACCAAGTGCAATGGACGAAATCGGCGCTAATGGGCCACCTTGTTGGCGGTTACAATTCGGATGATCTCCTCTACTACCGATGGATCCAATAAGGTGGTGGTATCGCCAATCGACTCGAACTCACCTTCCGCAATCTTCCGAAGGATGCGTCGCATGATCTTGCCGCTGCGTGTTTTGGGCAACCCTGACACGATGACCAACTGATCGGGCTTGGCAATCGGGCCTATCTGCTCCACTACGGTTTTTACAATGGATGTCTGGGTAGATGGGATATCCATCTCATGGTGGTGGTCACAAATGACAAAAGCAAAAATCCCTTGCCCTTTGATATCGTGGGGATAGCCCACCACAGCGCTTTCAATCACCTTGGGCGCGTGGTTGATGGCATTCTCCACCTCCGCGGTACCGATGCGATGCCCACTGACATTGAGCACATCATCTACCCTACCGGCCAATCGATACATGCCATCTGCATCTCGATAAGCGCCATCCCCTGTAAAATAATAGCCTGGATAAGTTGTAAAATAGTTCAACAAGCATCGCTCATGATCGCCCCAAGTGGTGCGGATCATCGAAGGCCAAGGTTGGGCAAAGCACAAATTGCCCGTGACATTGTTTTCCGTGATTTCCTTTCCTTGATCATCCAAGAGAACGGGCAATACTCCCGGCAAGGGCAAAGTAGCAAACACTGGCTTTAGCGGTGTAACGCCCGCCAGATTGGAGATCATGATACCGCCCGTTTCTGTTTGCCAAAAAGTATCTACAATGGGGCAGTTCCCCTTGCCCACACGATCATGGTACCATTGCCATGCCTCTTGATTAATGGGCTCTCCAACGGATCCAAGCACACGGAGACTGGATAAATCTTTGCCCTCCAACCACTCGTCACCTGCCGACATCAAGCTGCGGATGGCCGTGGGGGCGGTGTAAAAGAGATTGACCTTATGTTTGGCTACTATCTCCCAAAATCGTCCTGCGTCCGGAAAATTGGGTACCCCCTCAAACATCACACTGGTAGCGCCGTTGAGCAATGGTCCATAGATCAAATAACTGTGACCCGTTACCCATCCCACATCGGCTGTGCAGAAATGTACCTCCCCCGGTTGGTATTGAAATACATTTAAAAATGTGAAAGCCGTCCATACCATATAGCCCGCGGTGGAATGCACCACGCCCTTGGGCTTTCCTGTTGAACCACTGGTGTACAAAATAAAGAGAGGATCCTCCGCATCCATTTCCTGCCCCTTGGTGGCGTAAGCGTTCATCGATTCCACTTGTTGGTACAAGTCCTTCCAATCCACATCATGATGGACATGATTACAAGGGGTCTGCAAATAATCCAAAACCAATACTTTTTGGATGGGATAACCATTGGTCAGGGCCTCATCCACCACCGCCTTCAGAGGAATGATCTTATTGCCTCTTTGCGCTGCATCCATGGTGATGATGAACTGTGCACCGGCATCTTCCAAACGATCCGCAATGCTCTTGGCACTGAACCCTCCAAAAATCACACTGTGGATTGCTCCGATGCGAGCACAGGCCAGCACCGCAAAGGTCAACTCCGGCACCATGCCCATGTAGATGCAAACGCGATCTCCCTTTTTTACCCCCAATTTCCGGAGCATCTCCGCCACTTTCATCACCTCTTGTTGAAGCTGTAGATAGGTGAAAGTGCGCGTGGGCGTTTGCGGATCATTGGGTTCCCAGATCAAGGCCATTTGATGGGGCTGCGCCAATGCATGACGGTCAATGGCGTTGTCTGTGATATTGAGCTTGGCGCCTCTGAACCACTCCGACCTCGCCGACGCAAAATCGCCCGACAATACTTCTTGCCAGGGCTGTCGCCAACTGAAATATTGGGCCATCTCTTCCCAAAATTCATCTGGTGATTCAATGCTTTTTTGATAGGCCTCCCGATACGCCTGAAAACTGGTAATTTTCATCATGACTTTCTTCTTCCAATATTTTTTGAAGTGACATAAAAATCCTCATCAACCACCACTACTCTGCCTTTCAGCTCAGCTGACTTCCACTCCTGAGCGATGGGAAATAAACGGATGTGTTGACCATCCAACTCAATATCCACCGGCATGTCAAATCCCTCGATGCAATTGACCCAACGGTAATACAATTTCCCTTTGTCTAATTTATATTCGAGTTCCGGCACATTAGGAGTTCTCAAGTACTGATCAAATACCTTGGTCAAAGATAGGCCCAAATCAGCCGCCATAAAGGCCTCTATCTCTTGCGTGGTAACGGTTTGATGATAATACACACGGTTCATTTCTCTCAACATCGCTCGCCAACGCTCATCGTCGTTTTTGATTTGTCTGATGGTATGTAATAAATTACAACCTTTGTAATACATATCTCCTGGGCCATCTTCATTGACGCCGTAAGGACCAATCAAAGGATTGACGTTGAAAATATTTTTGCGCAATCCTCGGATGTACTCAGCACCCGCTTCCTTTCCATAATGATACTCTACAAACAATCCTTCTGAATAAGTAGTAAATCCCTCATGCAGCCACATGTCGGCCATGTCTTTGTAGGTGATATTATTGGCAAACCATTCATGTCCGCTTTCATGCACAATGATGTAGTCCCAATCTTTTCCCCAACCAGAGTGAGACAAGTCAGATCCCAAATACCCATTCTTGAATTTATTGCCATAGGCCACTGCACTCTGGTGTTCCATGCCGAGGAAAGGCACTTGCACCAATTGGTAACCGTCTTCGTAAAAGGGATAAGGTCCAAACCAATATTCAAATGCCTTGAGCATTTTGGTGACTTGTTTAAACTGAATACGCGCCTTTTCCTCGTCTTCTTTCAATGCATAAAACCGCAATTCCAATGGACCCTTTTCACCTTGATAGATTTCACCGAAAGGCACATACTGTGCGATGCTCAGATTTACCCCGTAGTTATTGATTGGATTCTTCACCACCCATTGGTACATGGTTTTATCGCCCCTATCCACAGTCTTCTCCAACCGGCCGCTCGACACATCCATGAGTGGTTTGGGCACCGTCACACTAATGCGCATGCTATCGGGCTCATCATACATGTGATCCTTACACGGCCACCACACACTGGCCCCTAAACCCTGGCAAGAAGTAGCAATAAAATCCTTTCCGTTGCTATCCTTGTCCCAAGTGAATCCACCCACCCAAGGAGCGTTGAAAGCCCTTCTCGGCTTACCCTCGTATTGCACACACAAAACATGACGTTCCCCTTTGCGCATGGTGTTTTTGAGATAGACATGATACACATACTCCGCTCTGCGATGCACACTGTCCACTGGGTTGCCATCTAGGGTAGCACCCTTCCATTGAAGCGGCGTTTGCAGATCGATTTGTAAAATCTTTCCATCCTGCAAAGCGGTGAAATAAATCTCGTTTTCACCAACAATGGTTTTGTTAGCGGGCAGCACTTCGATGTGCAAATGATAATAGGTAAGGTCCCACCAAATGCGCTCCGGAGTAATGCTACCGCGAAGGGTATCTTCCAACCGGTATTTTTTCTGTTGGGCAAAAATTGTATTGCAACACAACATTGCAATGAGTAATAGACATCCTCTCATCTTGGCTAAAATAAAAATTAGCCCTTACATTTGAGCAATAAAAATCTAAACAATTGTCAATAAATGCCATCTGTTTCATCCATTCATCAAGAAATTCAACAAGCTTTGCTCAAAATAGCGACGGCGGAGAGAAAAAAATCCACCTTACAATTTTTCAAAGAGCCGATTCAATGTTATGGAGTAAGCAATCCCGATGCGAAAAGCATTGGAACGATCTATTACCAAAAGATCAAACAATGCGATAAAGCCTTTATATGGGAAATGGCAGAGGCCTTATTGGCCAGCGGATGGATAGAGGAAGGCATGATCGCCTGCCAATGGGTATTGAAAAGGAAAAAAGAATTTGCTTGGGAAGATCGTTTGGTATTTGAAAGGTGGATACAATTGTACGTGCACAATTGGGCGATCTGTGATACCTTTTGCAATCAGAGTGTGGGGGCCTTGATCATGCAATTTCCTGAAGCCACAGAGCTGTTGTATTCTTGGACAACGAGTGAAAATCTGTGGGTACGACGGGCGGCGGCTGTTTCATTGATTGTGCCAGCCAAAAGAGGATCCTTTGAAACCGTGATTTTTGACATTTGCAATTTGCTGCTCACCGATACCGAGCCGATGGTACAGAAGGGGTATGGATGGTTATTGAAAGTGTACAGCCAACGCCAATTGCAAAAAGTATATGACTATGTAATGCGCTATGAAGACATCATGCCACGCACCGCTTTTAGATATGCCATCGAGAAAATGCCGGGCGCGATGAAGGATAGAGCGATGGGGAGGGGTTAGTGAAAATGCAAATCCCCAAACTCCATAAACCGCTTCCAATCATACAAGGTAATATCATGATCTCCCTTTCTGACATGATACCCCATAGGCAGTCCTTTGAGGATTTGGGGTTGATTTACTGCAGGGAATTGACAAGGCGTTTTTGGTGATTCTGCATACAGCGCATACACTTCCTGGGCATAACACCAAGATAAGTATTCGCCTTCTGGATCGGCCCATTCATCTTGGATAGCGCTGGCTACATACAAGGGCCTTGGCGCTACCAGGGCCAATAGCATCTGCTGATCCAATGCCAACCGTTCTTCATGTTTTGCATAGTGCCTACAGCGTCTCGCAAACCAATACGGAAATCGCTTGGTGATGCGATAGACATCCTCCCCCACTGGTCTTTTGGATTGGGCCGCTCCCAAACATCCTGAATTGTTGCTGATCACCATGTCCCATCGGCTGTCGGTGACGCCTGCCCAAAGAGCGGCCTTGCCTAATCTTGAGTGTCCTACCACTATCCTAGGCACTGACTTTGACAATGCGGGAGACTTTTCCAATGCCGTCATCATTTGATTCAATCCCCACGCCCAAGCTCCAATAGCCCCTGAAGCATGTCGGTTGAAACGCCTGGAATGAACGTCAAATTGCAAAACCCCTTCTCTAAAATGCGCTCGATGATCTGGTGCAAAATCGCCCGCATAGCAAGTAGCCAAGGCATAACCCGATGACATGATCTCTGCAATGGGCCATCGCCAAGCCGAGGTGCCTCTGGAAGCCTCTGTCAATTGATGATTGACAATCTTGAATTTTTCATTGGTAGGAATATAAGCGGTATTGAAAGGGATCGACTTGAGCGTATCCATAGTGGCATTGCCATAGAAATTCAAGCTTACAAAAACTCCTTTGACCGCCTGCTCTCTGGGGATAAACAACGTCATCGGCACCTCCATTTGGACGCACCCTTTGAGCGTATCCCTCCACACTAAACTCCATTCTTGATGCAGCACAGTTGTGGAACCATAATGGACCTCTTCTTGCATCACCAATTTGGATTGTGCGACAAAGCTAGAAGGAATCTTAACCTGCATTCCGTATATCTCTTGTTCGAAATAGTAGAGAATCTCCGCTCTTCTTTCCATTTCCCAATCCAACGCTGAGTTAATCTTGTCACCTTGAAAAGTGGTCAACAAATCATCCTGTTGAGCGAATATTGCATTGACTTGCAATACAACCAAAAGAAAAAACAAAAGCTTCCCTTTCATCCTACACTACTTCAGCAAAGACCAAGCAGACTGATTGTTGATTTTGATCTGAAGCACCAAGAAATGAACCAACACACCCGTAAAGGAAAAGAAGAAGTCCGTCAACTGATGATTGGCCATATAGTTGACAGAGGCGGTGATCATGGTGCAAAGAATGAGTCCATGAAATCCCATTTTCTTCCACTGCCACAATTGAACGAAACAAAACACCAAAGCCAAAGAAACCAAACCTTCAGTCAAAAAATAATTGGGCGTTAACTCCATTCGATTTTGGCTAAACTCCTTCATCGCCTGGGGCAACAAATCTCTCATGAGAATATACCCTAGCCCCACAATGGCATTGATCACCATACCAAAAATCAACCATGCGGTCACACATCCATGTCGCTTTAGCATAGATGGTGCGTCATTATTGTCTGTTGCATTCTTGATGGGGTCGCTTGTCCAATTGTCCATGTGGCGAAGATAAAGCATGAATTTTGAGATTAAATGTGTATGTTTTACACAACCTCTATTATTTTTGCTCCGTAACCTAAAATAATCATGCGCGAAATTCAATTCAGAGAGGCCATTTGTGAGGCCATGACAGAAGAAATGAGAAGAGACGAAACCGTCTTTTTATTGGGAGAAGAAGTGGCGGAATACAATGGAGCCTACAAAGCATCCAAAGGTATGCTGGACGAGTTTGGGCCGAAGCGCGTTATAGATACACCTATTGCCGAATTAGGATTTTCAGGAATTGCGGTAGGTGCTGCCATGAATGGACTTCGCCCGATTGTGGAATTCATGACTTGGAACTTTGCCATCCTTGCAGCTGACCAAATCATTAATTCCGCGGCGAAAATGCTACAAATGAGCGGTGGGCAATACAATGTTCCCATCGTTTTCAGAGCACCCAATGGACAAGCAGGGCAATTAGCGGCCACTCATAGCCAAAGTTTTGAAGCATTCTATGCGCATGTTCCTGGCTTAAAGGTAATTACCCCATCCAATCCGTATGATGCCAAAGGATTGTTGAAAGCGGCCATTCGAGACAACGATCCAGTGGTATTCATGGAGTCCGAAAAAATGTATGGTGACAAAGGCATGGTTCCCGATGGAGAGTACATTTTGCCCATCGGTGTGGCCGATATCAAAAGAGAGGGTACTGATGTTACTTTAGTTTCTTTCGGGAAAATCATGAAAACCGCGCTCGCTGCGGCAGAGGAATGCGAGAAGGAAGGAATCAGTGTAGAGGTAATCGACTTGAGAACCATCCGTCCATTGGATATCGATACCATTATTCAATCAGTAAAGAAAACCAATCGTTTGATCATTTTAGAAGAAAGCTGGCCCGTAGCGAGTATATCCACCGAAATCGCCTATCGCGTGCAGCGTAACGCTTTTGACTATTTAGATGCGCCTATCCGTCGTTTGACACAAACCGACACTCCTTTTGCCTTTGCCACCACCTTGATAGAGGCCGCATTGCCTCAAATCAAAGATGTGGTGCAAGCCGCTAAGGAAGTGTGCTATCGTTAAGGCATGACTCCCGCGTCTCAAGAAAATACCAGAAAGAAAATCATTGAGGCGATACAGCAGCGACAAAATCATTGGACAGTTGACTCTCTGTCAAGTGGTATTCTTGAAGGAAATATCACGGCCCTTTCAGCGGCCATAACATTATCTGAAAGTACAAGAAAAATAGACCGCGCTCTCATCGATGAGGTGATAGAGCAAGTAATGCTGCGTCCGAAAAACACCTATCGCATCGGCATTACAGGAGTGCCTGGGGTAGGCAAAAGCACCTTGATTGAACAGCTGGGTTTAGAATGGATCCAACGCGGACATAAAGTGGCGGTACTGGCCATTGACCCCACCAGTCCTATAACACAGGGCAGTATTTTGGGAGATAAAACAAGAATGGAGCAGTTGTCTTTGAATACAAACGCTTTCATTCGCCCTAGCCCGTCTTCGTTATCACTAGGCGGAGTAACCGCTCACACGCATGAAGCGATCTTGTTGTGTGAGGCGGCAGGTTTTGACCGGATCATCGTGGAAACCGTGGGAGTAGGACAGAGTGAGATAGCGGTGCATCACCTTACTGATTGTTTTCTATTATTGATGCTCGCTGGTGCAGGAGACCAATTACAAGGAATCAAAAGAGGAATCATGGAGATGTGTGATGTGTTGGCCATCACCAAAGCCGATGAACAAAATACCACTCATGCAAATAAAGCACAAGCAGAATACCAACAAGCTTTGCATCTATTTCCTGCCCGAGAAGACGGCTGGTACCCTCAAGTTCTAACCACTTCAGCTTTATCCAAATCAGGAGTTAACGAGCTCATCGAAACATTAGAAACTTATCTCCAATGGAGTTTAGCCAGAGGATTTGATAATCGTCGCCTGAGTCAAAAAAAACATCTTCTCGAACAAACTTGGTGGCTTCACCTCAAAATGCAATTTGCCAATGATGCCGCGTTCCAAGAAAAATGGAAAAGCGTGGAGGAACAAGTACTGCATCAACACATATCATTGGCCAAAGCCATTTCAATGCTCGGAAAAGAGTAATCAGTCTTTATTGACCCACCAAGGAAGGACAACGCTTGATCCATCTTTCAATGTCAACCTGGCGTAAAAAAGACCACTGGCCAATGACTCGTTGTGAAGGCTCACCTCGTTTTGCATTCCCCTCGAGCTCACCTTTTCACCGGTAAGATTGAACCATTCACAACAAACAATTTGATCGATTCCATCACCCACTAGTGTCGGATTCTCTCCGTTATTCAGCAACAACCACTGAGATCTAAAGTTATCCTGTATAACAACGGGCTCAATATAGGTCAAATCCTCAAAGCGGATATAATTGACCCAATACGGATGATCGATAAAAGGATTTCGATTTTGTTGTATCGATTGAATATAATCATTTCTACCCCTTTCAAATGCATCCGGCAAATCTTGAAAATGCCATTGCAATAGCAGAGCAAGAGACTGAGGGGCTTCACTCAAACTAGGCAGTGTAATCATATTCAAT
>Ga0068877_10002493_pt1 | contig 14828 bp, 16 predicted proteins | sample NOAtaG_FD_66437 | JGI IMG/M metagenome (GOLD analysis project Ga0068877, IMG submission 66437) | Freshwater lake microbial communities from Lake Erie, under a cyanobacterial bloom - NOAA_Erie_Diel6S_1000h metaG | ecosystem: Environmental > Aquatic > Freshwater > Lake | place: USA: Ohio, Lake... | reverse complement strand
AGGGCCCCTTGTCGTCTGCGTCTTGACTCACCCATCGGGTGAGTCTGCCAAACCTGCTGTTCACCGCGCCAGTGCTGGCTCGCGGCCGAGTTCAGGTCGCGAAACTGCGGTTTCTAGGATGAACCCGTTTGGACGCAGGGGCAGGGTTAGGCCCGACTGCCGCGATCTTGCGGGCAGGCGCACACTTCTGGTGATGAGGCCCATCCTGGCCTGGCGTCATCTCGTGTCTGCGGAGTACATCCCATGAAAAGCCTGCTGGCCCTCGCGGCCGCCCTCGTGCTGGCAGCCCCGGCCGCCCAGGCCCAGAGCTTCTCGTTCGCTGCGGGCCTGGAGCCCGAAGTCACCGGCGCCACGGGCGGCGGTGCCGTGTTCGTGACCTTCGACGTCACGGCGCAGACCCTGCTGCTGGACACCATCTGGTTCGGCCTCAGCGGCGGCACCACGGTGTCGCACATCCATTGCTGCACGGCCGTGCCGGGCACCGGCACGGTGGGCGTGGCGGTCACGCCGGGCACGCTGCCGGGCTTCCCGACGGGCACCACCTTCGGCCGCTACGAGGTCACGCTCGACCTCACGCGCACCACCACGTTCACGGGCGGCTTCCTGGCGGCCAACGGCGGCACGCCGGCCAGCGCCTCGGCGGCGCTGCTGGCCGGCATCAGCAACGGCCGTGCGTACTTCAACGTGCACAGCTCCACCTTCCCCGCGGGCGAGATCCGCGGCTTCCTGCAGCCCGTGCCGGAGCCCGCGACCTGGGGTCTGATGGCGCTCGGCCTGGCGGCCGTGGGCGTGGCCGCGCGGCGCGCCAAGGCCTGACGAATCCCGCCGCGCCGGGGCGGTGTTTCAGCCGCCCAGGCGCATCGCGAGCCGCTGCCACAGCGGCCGCGCCTTCCATGCCTTGCAGGCCCGATCGGCAAAGTCGCGGCCACGCGGGCTGAGCTTGTAGCAACGCATGCGGCCCTCGCGCGGGCCTGCGGGCAGCTCGTCGAGCAGGCCGAAACGGCTGAGCGGCTTCCAGCTCGTGTAGAGCATCTGGCCTTCGATCAGGCAGCGTTCGTCGCTGCGGTCGGTCGAGTGCACCAGCAACTGGCCGCGGCGCAGGCGGGCCAGCGCGTCGATGAACTCGCCCCGGTCGGCGATCAGCGTGTCCTCGGGCACCGGGCCGGGTGCGGGCGCCGCCTCATGGTGGGCAGATGCGCGGTGCGGCGATCGAAACGGCAGCATGGCAATCTCCTGTCGCGGCAGGCCGATGAGCGCCGCCTGAGGCGAATCTTGCGCCAAACTGACAAGGCGTGCCTCGCCGAACTGGGGGCTGCTTGCCGGCCAGTTCGTCAGCCACCGGTCCGGCCGCCCCGCGCTCGCGACAGAATGGCCCGATGAAGATCCTCGTGCTCGGCGGCACCCGCTTCCTCGGCCGCCATCTCGTGGCGCAGGCGCTGGAGCGCGGGCATGCGGTGACGCTGCTGCACCGTGGCGCCAGCGCCAGCGGCTTGTTCCCGCAGGCCGAACACCGGCTGGCCGACCGCAACGGCGACCTCGCCGCCGCGCTGGCGGGCGGCACCTGGGACGTGGCCATCGACACCAACGCCTATGTGCCGCGGCACGTCGACAGCGCTGCGGCCGTGCTGGCCGGCCGTGTCGGCCAGTACCAGCTGGTATCGACGATCAGCGTCTACGCCGAAGACGCAGCACCCCCGCTGACCGAAGACAGCCCGCTGGCCCCTCTGGCCGACCCCGCCACCGAGGAGATCACCGGTGCCACCTACGGCGGCCTGAAGGCGCTGTGCGAGGCGGCGGCCTGGCGCCACTTCGGCACCGCGGGCTGTCTGGTCGTGCGGCCCGGGCTCATCGTCGGCCCGTTCGACCCGACCGGCCGCTTCAGCTGGTGGGTGCAGCGGCTGCGGCGCGGCGGCGAGGTGCTGGCCCCAGGCGACCCCGCGGCGCCCGTGCAGTTCATCGATGCACGGGACCTCGCCGCCTGGATGCTGCAGCGCGCCGAAGCCGGCGGCACGGGTTGCTTCAACCTCACCGGCCCGGTGGGCGGCACGACGATGGGCGAGTGGCTCGAGACCGCCCGTGCCGTGCTCAACCCCGGCGCCACGCTCACCTGGATCGACGAGGCCACGCTGCTGGCGGCCGGCGTGGCCCCATGGATGGAGCTGCCGCTGTGGCTGCCGGCGGCCCAGAGCGCGCTGCACCAGACCACCATCGAGCGCGCCCGGGCCTGCGGTCTGGCCACACGGCCGCTGGCCCAGACGCTGCGCGACACGGCGGCCTGGCTGGCCACCTTGCCCGGCAGCGAACCGGTGATGCCGCCACCAGCGGCCGGTGGGCCCGCGCGCTCGCAACCCGGCATGGCCGCCGAGCGCGAGGCCGCGCTTCTGGCCGCTTGGCAAGCGCGCTGAGCTGCCCAAGCGCGGCGCCCGGCGCGCATCCGACGCGGGCGCTCGCGGCCTGTCCGCGCAGCACGCCGTTCGTGGCGGCCAGCTTGCAAGCCGTCGCTTCCACCCCGCGGCACGCGATGCCGCTGCCTACAGTGCGATCCATCGGTTCCCGAGGTTGGGAGCCCCTCTCGAAGGAGATCGCCATGTTCAACCGTCCCGCCAAGCTCAACACCCCCGCCCTGGCCTTTGCCGCCGTCGTGACCCTGGCCATGCTGGGCTTCGTCGACGTGCTGGCCAGCCACGATGGCCAAGCCCAGGAGATGGCCACCACCAAGGCCGCGCCGGTGGCCACGTCGACAGTGGCGACACGCGCCTGAGAGCCTGAGCGGCCCAGCAGCACGTCAGTGCTGACCACTCTCGCGATCAGGGGCTGCGAACCGCCCGATCTGGGCTCAGTACTTCACACGCGCCAGCCAGGTGGCGCGGCTGGCCTCGAGCACCTGGCCGAGCGTGACCAGGCCGCGCTCGCGCAGCAGCGGCAGCATCTTCACGAAGACCTCGGCCGTCACCATCGCATCGCCCAGCGCCGTGTGGCGGCCGAGCACCGGCACGCCCAGGCGCTCGGCGATGGCTTCCAGGCGGTGGCTCTCCTGCTCGGGGTGCAGCACGGCCGACAGCAACAGCGTGTCGAGCACCGGCTGCTCGAAACGCACGCCGGTGGCGGCCTCCTTCAGCTGCAGGAAGCGCATGTCGAAGGCGGCGTTGTGCGCCACCAGCACCGTGTCGGCGGCGAAGGCGTGGAACACCGGCAGCACGGCACCGATGAGCGGCTGGCCCGCCAGCTGCTCGGGCCGGATGCCGTGGATGGCGATGCCGGCCTCGGGCACGCTGCGCTGCGGGTCCACCAGCTGCTCGAACACCGACTCGCGCCGCAGCTTGCCCGCCACCACGCGGGTGGCGCCGATCTGGATGATCTCGTCGCCCGAGGCCGGCAAGAGGCCCGTGGTCTCGCAATCGAACACGGTGTAGGCGAGCTCGGCCAGCGGCCGCTCGAGCCAGCCGGCCGAGGCCGCGCTGCCGTGGCGGAAGAGCTCGAAGTCGTAGAACTCCGGGCGGCTGTCGGCATGCGCGGGCTCGTGCCGCGGGCCCGGCGCACCGGCACTCGGCAGCAACAGGCGGAAGAAGGCCTCCTGGCGCGCGCGTGCGCGCTCGAACCACAAGGTGCCGCCGTGGCGCCCGAGCACGTCGCGCACGCTCAGGGGCGTCGCCTCGCCGGCGGCGACGATGGGCTCGTTCTCCCAGGCGGTGATCGTTTCGGTGCTCATGGCTTGCACGGGCCAGACGAGATCGAGCCAGACCCTGCCGTCGCCGGCTGGCGCAGCGGCTGACAGCCGCAGAGCCATGCGGCCGATGCCGTACTCGCCCGCCAGCCGCGAGGCCAGGTGCGACAGCGCCTGCAGCAACGAGTAGCTGTCGACGCGCAGCCACAGCGTGCCATCGACATCGGCCGTGTTCACACGCGGGCCGCCACCCGCCTCGATGCGGCGCGCGGCGGCGGCCACGAGGTCGGCGCCGAGCATGTCGTCCAGCGGCCAGCGCGTGCGGGCCTGCTGCAGCCCGCTGGCGGTGGCCTCGTGCAGCCGCTTCGTCATCGTGCCGATCTCGTCGCGCACCACGCCGAAGAAGCGCTCGCGCGTGGCGGCGGGCAGATCGGGCTCGTCGAGCAGTTCGACCGCCGCGCGCAGGTTGCCCAGGGCGGCGCGCTGGCCCTCGACCAGGCGGTGCAGCGCCTGGTCGCGCTGCAACTCGGCACCGAGGTCGTGGGTGACGTTGTCGAGCATGAGCACGAAGCCATCGAGCACGACGCCGTCGAGCGCAGCGCCGGCACCCGACACCGACGGCGCCCGCACCGGCGCCAGCTGCACGCGCAGCAGCTGGCCGCCGCGCGTGGCCGTCACGAAGGTGGCGGCGGCATGGGCGGCGCCGCGGGCCAGGCGCTGCTGCACCGAGTCGAGCGCGTGCGCCACCAGCCGGCGGTCGAGCGCGGCGTAGATGCTGCGGCCCAGCGCCAGCGGTTCGGCGCCGCCGATCGGCGTGCCCTGCGCGTCCGTCGAGGCGTGGGCCGCGGCCTCGGCGAGCGCGCGGAACTGCAGCCGCGCGCGGGCGTTGAACAGCAGCACGCGGCCATCGAGGTTGCACACCACCACGCTCTGCGTCAGCTCGGCCATCAGTGCCGCGAGGCGGTTGCGCTCCTGCGCGATGCCGTCGGCGGCTTCGGCGACGCGGCGGTCGATCGCGCCGAGCAGCTCTTCCCGCTCGGCCAGCAGCGCGTTCACGGCCTCGGCCAGCGCGCGTGCGCCGCGGGGCTGGCCCTCGGCGTCGAGCCGGCGGCCGGGCGGCGACAGGCGCAGCACCTGCACCGTCTCGGCCAGCCGGCCGGCCGTCGAGCCATGGCGCAGCCACAGGCGCCGCGCCGCCGAGCCGGCCGCGAGCGAGGCCACCAGCCACAGCAGGAAGACGAGCGCCAGGCGCGGCTCCAGCAAGGCCCAGGCGGTGCCCCGCTCGGCCGGTGCCAGCGTGGCGCCCAGCAGCACAGCCGCGCCCAGCAGCACGGCCGCCAGCAGCGCGCCGGGGGCCAGCGCGGCGGCGACGCTGGCGCGGTCGAGCGGCGGTGTCATGTCGCGAGCAGCTCGCGCACACGCGCCGCGAGCTCCTGGGTCGAGAAGGGCTTGGTCATGTAGCCGTCGGCGCCCACGCCCAGGCCCTGGGCCACGTCGGTGTCGCGGCCCTTGGCAGTGAGCAGCAGGATCTTCGTCTGCGCGCCGGCATCGTCGGCACGCACGGCCTGGCAGACCTCGAAACCGGTCTTGCCCGGCATCATCACGTCCAGCAGCAGCAGCGCGGGCCGGTGCGTGCGCCACAGCGCCAGCGCCTCGTCGCCGTCGCGCGCCAGCAGCACGTGGTGGCCCTCGCGCTGCATCAGGAACTCCAGGCTGACGAGGATGTTGGGCTCGTCGTCGGCGATGAGCACGGTGTGCGTCGTCATGGGGTCGTCTCCTGTCGGGGGTCTGCTGGGTCCCGGTCGTCGCCGGGTTGGGTGCCGGGTTGTGTGCCCTGTTGTGCGCGCGCTGGCTCGGCCAGCGGCAGCTCGATGCCGAAGGTGGCGCCTTCGCCCGGCCGGCTGCGCAGCCAGAGCCGGCCGCCGAAGTGCTCGACGATGCGGCGGCTGATCGGCAGGCCCAGGCCCGTGCCGCCGCTGCGCTGGCGCGTGTCGCCACCCTGGCGGAACTTCTCGAAGACGTGCGCCTGGTCGGCCTCGGGCACGCCGGGCCCGTTGTCGCTCACTTCGATCGTCAGCTTTCCGGCGCGGACGGCCAGCGCCAGCACGACACGGCCCTGGCCCGCCGGCACGAAGCGCGCCGCGTTGGCCAGCAGGTTGATCAGCACCTGCAGCAGCCGGTCGGCGTCGGCGTGCACGGGTGGCGCGGCGGGCGGCGACTCGATGCGCACCTCGGCGCCGCGGCTGCGGAACAGGCCGTCGGTGGCCCGCACGGCGCGCGCCAGCAGCGGCACCGCGTCCAGCCGCTCGGGCTGCCACTCGGCGTTGCCGCTTTCGATCTTGGCCAGGTCCAGCACCTGGTTCACCAGGCGCGACAGGCGCTCGCTTTCGTCGACGACGATGCCGACGAAGCGCTGGCGCTGCGCCGCCGGCATGTCGGGCGCGTCGCGCATCAGCTCGCCCAGGGCGCGGATGCTGGTCAGCGGCGTGCGCAGCTCGTGCGTGACGCTGCTCATGAAGTCGTCCTTCAGGCGGTCGAGGCTTTCGAGCTGCTGGTTGCGCTGGTGCAGCGCGCCCGCCTCGTCGGCCAGGCGCAGCACGTCGGCGGCGCCGAGCGGCTCGGCCTCGGCGGCCGTGGCCACCAGGGCGCGCGCGGTGGCGGCGCCCACGGCGCCGGCCAGCAGCGCCTCGGCCTGCTGCAGCTGCTGCGGCGTGGCCGGCGCCTCGCCCGCGGTGGCCAGCGCCGCACCGCGGCCCGGGCCGAGCACGCGCTCGAGCAGGGCCGCCAGGGCCGCCGGCGTGCCGGGCCGCACGCGGCCGCGCCAGAACACGCGCTCGGCGGCGCCGGGCTCGAGCGCGCCGACGAAACGCAGCGCCTGCGCCGCCTCAGCACCCTGGGGCGGCTTCCACAACGAGACGCCGACGTAGAGCACGAGGTTGGCACCCAGGCTCCAGAACAGGCCCTCGGCCAGCGGCACGCCACCCGAGCCGGCCAACGCGGGCCCCAGCAGCAGCCAGGCCCACAGCACGGCGCCCGCGGCCAGCCCGGCCAGCGCACCGGCCTTCGTGCCGCCCTGCCAGTACAGCCCCAGCAGCAGCGCGGGCGCGAACTGCGCCACCGCGGCAAAGCTGACGAGGCCGATGCTCACCAGCGAGCGCGATTCGCCCGCCAGCTGCAGGTACAGCCAGCCCAGCGCCAGCAGCGCGACGATGGCGGCGCGGCGCACGAGCAGCAGCCGTGCCGCCAGGCCCGCGCCGGCACCGCGCCGCAGCAGCGCCGGCAACACGAGGTCGTTGCTGACCATCGTGCCCACCGCGATGGCCTCCACCACCACCATGCCGGTGGCCGCCGACAGGCCGCCCAGGTAGGCCAGCAGCGCCAGCGCCGGCAGCCCGGCCTGCAGCGGCAGCGCCAGCACGAAGCTGTCCGCATCGGCCTGCGGCCCCAGCAGCAGCAGCCCGCCCCAGGCGATGGGCAGCACGAACAGGTTGATGGCCAGCAGGTAGGCCGGGAACAGCCAGCTGGCGCGGCGGATGTGGCGCTCGTCGACGTTTTCCACCACCGCCACCTGGAACTGCCGCGGCAGCAGCAGCACCGACAAGCCGGCCAGCAGCAGCAGCGCCGTCCAGCCGGCGAAGTCGAAGCCCGAGGCGCCGCCGGCCGGCATCAGCCGTGCCGCCAGGCCGGCATCGGCCGCCACGCGCGCCGCGATGTCGCCCGGGCCGTCGAACAAGCCCCAGCACACGAACACACCCACGGCGACGAAGGCCAGCAGCTTGAACACCGCCTCGGCAGCGACGGCGGCCACCAGGCCCTCGTGGCGCTCGCGCGCATCGATCTGCCGCGTGCCGAAGGCGATGGTGAAGGCCGCCAGCAGCAGCGCGGCCACGGCGGCGATCAGGCCCTCGCTCACCTGCACGCCCGCCAGCATCACCACGCCATGCGCGATGGCCTTGAGCTGCAGCGCCACGTACGGCACCACACCCACCAGCGCCACCAGGCTGACCAGCGCCGCCAGCGCGCGGCTGTGGCCGTGGCGGCTGGCGATGAAGTCGGCGATGCTCGTGAGCCGCTGCTCGCGCGCGATGCGCACGATCTTGCGCAGCACCAGCCAGGACAGGCCCATGGCCAGCGTCGGCCCCAGGTAGATGGCGAGGAAGGCCGGGCCACCGGCCGCCGCGCGGCCGACGCTGCCGAAGTACGTCCAGGCCGTGCAGTACACCGCCAGGCTCAGGGCGTAGACCGTGCTGCTGGCGACGACGCTGCGGCCGGCCGCGGCGCGCTTCTCGGCCCACGCGGCCACTGCCAGCAGCGCACCCAGCCAGGCCAGCGAGGCGGCCAGCACCAGCGGCAGGGGCAGGGTCGCGGCCGGGCTCATCAAGGCGGCTCGATGCGGTCGGCGGCGCGCTCCACCAGCCAGGCGAGAACGGCAATCAGCAGCGCCCACAGGCCGAACAGCGCCCAGGCCCAGCGCGGCCAGCCCCACAGCGGCCCGCCCTGCAGCCAGGGCATCAGCGGCGGCAACAGGAACAAGGCCGAGGCCAGCAGCACCAGTGCCAGCAGCCGCTGGGCCTGCAGCGCCGTGTACGGGAACGGCCGGGACGGCCCTTCGACAGGCTCAGGGCGAACGGGTGGCGGTGCGGACATGGCCGGTCACAGCGTGTCGAAGTGGAAGTGCTGCCGCAGATGCGCCCGGAAGCGGCGCACGATGGCCAGCGCGTCCTGCAGCGCCTCGCGGTCCAGCGTGCCCAGCGTGGCCGGCCGCAGCGGGGCGGCATCACCCGCCAGGCCGTGCGCCAGGCGCTGGCCCATGAACCAGTGCAGCGCATCGGTGAGGTCGCGCACGAAGGCGGCGTCCAGCCGGCCGGCCGCGGCCAGCGCCGCCAGCCTGGCCACCGTGCCGGTGTCGGTGATGCCGGCCTGCAGCGCCAGCGCACGCGCGCCGTGCACCAGCGGGAAGGTGCCGAGCTTCTTCAGGTCCACCGGGTCGTCGTCGTGGCGGTGGGCCAGCCGCGTGAGCCAGTTGCCCGGCTCGGCAAACTGGTCGGCGGCCGCGGCAAAACGGGCGAGCCCCGTGTCGTGCCCCTGCACCAGCGGCTGCAGCCGCTCGCGCAGCGTGTGCAGCAGCGCCGCATCCCCGGCCACCGCGGTGGCGTCGGCGAACATCGCCAGGTTCATCACGCCGTCGGGGCCGCCTTCGCCGCGCACCCAGCCGTGCAACGTCTGCGTCCACTGGGTCTGCGTCTGGCGCCACAGCGGGTTGGTCAGCATCACGTCGCCCGGGCAGGGCGGCCAGCCGAGCGCGGCCAGCGCGTCGCTGAAGCTGCGCGCCACGGCGGCCAGCTCGGGCTCGGACAGCGGCATGCCGGCATCGGCCAGGATGAGCGCGTTGTCCTGGTCGGTCTTCAGGATCTGCTCGCCGCGGCCCTCGCTGCCCAGCACCACCAGGCAACTCGTGGCCACCAGCTCGGGCGGCGCCAGCAGCTGCCACAGGCGCGCGAGCAGGCGGCTGTTCAACTCGCTCACCAGCGAGGCGATGCGCTCCACGCGCACGCCACCGCCGTGCAGCAGCGCCACCATCGCATCGATGCGGCGCGCGGCCTCGCGCAGCTCGGCCAGCGTGGCGGCCTCGTCGATCTGCAGCGCCGCGATGTGCGAGTGGTTGGCCACCAGGCTGACGAGGTCGAGTTGGCCCAGCACGCCCACCACCGCCCCGGCCGCATCGGTGACGACGAGCCGGTGCACGCGGTGCTTGACCATGCGCCACAACGCCTCGAACAGATCGGCGTCCATGTCCACCGCCACGAGCCCGAAGCGCGCCACCTCACGCACCGCCAGCGCGTGCGGCGGCCGCTCGCGCAGCAGCGCGTCGCGCAGGTCGGTGGTGGTGAAGATGCCCAGGCGTTCGCTGCCGTCGGCGGCCACGTCGCGCACCAGCGCCTGCGTGAGGCCGCGTTGCGACAGATCGCGGCACAGGCTCACCAGGTCGGTGGCGCCGTCCACGTAATGCGGCTTGCGCAGGAAGGCGTCGCGCACCCGCGCGGTGGCCAGCGTGAGCAGCTCGCGCTGCGGGTCTTGGGACAGCATCGGTGTCGGCCTGCCATGACAGAGGGCCGCAGACTGTCGCCTGCGGCCCTGAAGACGAGGCTGATCCGGATCAGCCTTTGCTCACACGCCGCTCAGTGGCCCGAAGCCCCCGAGGCGCCGATGCCGGTCTCCGACCGCACCTGCTGGGCCAGGAAGCCGGCCTTGTCGACCTGCGCGCGCTTGCTGCCGTCGAGCACGCTGAACAGCCAGATGCCGACGAAGCCGATGGTCATGCTGAACAGGGCCGGGCTGGCGTACGGGAACCAGGCACTGCCCTTGGGGTTGCCCAGCGTCACTTCCCAGACCGCCGGCGACACGATGGTGAGTGCCACCGAGCTGACGAGGCCGAGGAAGCCCCCGATCACCACGCCCTTGGTGGTGCAGCCCTTCCACAGCACGCTCATCAGCAGCACCGGGAAGTTGGCACTCGCCGCGATGGCGAAGGCCAGGCTCACCATGAAGGCGATGTTCTGCTTCTCGAAGGCGATGCCCAGCAGCACGGCGATGATGCCCAGGCACACCGTCGTGATCTTCGACACCCGCAGCTCGGCCTTCGCATCGGCCTTGCCGCCCTTGATGACCGTGGCGTAGAGGTCGTGGCTCACCGCGCTGGCGCCGCTGAGCGTGAGGCCGGCCACCACCGCCAGGATGGTGGCGAAGGCCACCGCGCTGATGAAGCCCAGGAACACGTTGCCGCCCACCGCGTTGGCGAGGTGGATGGCGGCCATGTTGTTGCCGCCCAGCAGCCCGCCCTTGGCATCGAGGAACTGCGGGTTCGTCAGCACGAAGGTGATGGCGCCGAAGCCGATGATGAAGGTGAGGATGTAGAAGTAGCCGATCCACGTGGTGGCCCACAGCACCGACTTGCGCGCTTCCTTGGCGTTGGGCACGGTGAAGAAGCGCATCAGGATGTGCGGCAAGCCGGCGGTGCCGAACATCAGTGCCATGCCGAAGCTGATGGCGCTGATCGGGTCCTTCACGAAGCCGCCCGGCCCCATGATGGAGAAGCCCGCCTTGGCTGCCTCCTCAGGGCTCTTGCCGGCGCTGGCGGCGATGCCGGTCTTGATCTCCACCGCCTTGGCGAACATGGCCTCGGGGCTGAAGCCGAACTGCGCCATCACCATGACGGCCATGAAGGTGGCGCCGCCCAGCAGCATGATGGCCTTGATGATCTGCACCCAGGTCGTGGCCGTCATGCCGCCGAAGAGCACGTAGACCATCATCAGGCCGCCGACGATGACGACCGCGATCCAGTACTCCAGGCCGAACAGCAGCTTGATCAGCTGCCCCGCGCCCACCATCTGCGCGATCAGGTAGAAGGCCACCACCACCAGCGTGCCGCTGGCCGCGAACATGCGCACCGGCGTCTGCTGGAAGCGGAAGGCCGCCACGTCGGCAAAGGTGAACTTGCCCAGGTTGCGCAGCCGCTCGGCCAGCAGGAAGGTGACCACCGGCCAGCCGACGAGGAAGCCGATCGAGAAGATCAGGCCGTCGAAGCCCGAGGCCATGACCGCGGCGCTGATGCCCAGGAACGAGGCCGCCGACATGTAGTCGCCCGCGATCGCCAGGCCGTTCTGGAAGCCGGTGATGCCACCGCCCCCGGTGTAGAAGTCGGCGGCGCTCTTGGTCTTGGCTGCCGCCCACTTGGTGATCCACAGCGTGAAGGCGACGAACGCGCCGAACATGCCGATGGCCGTCCAGTTGACGGCCTGCTTCTCGGCCTGGCCGAGGTCGGCACCGGCGGCGAGCACGATGCCCGCGGCGGCGGCGAGTGTCAGGCCGACGAGGAGTTTTCCTGCCATGAACGGGGCGCTCACTTGGACGCTCCCTTCACGCTCGGAGCGGTGGCGGCCACGGCCTGCACGACCTCGTCCGACAGGCGGTCGAAGTCGCTGTTGGCACGGCGCACGTACAGCGCCGTGATGACCACGGTGAACACGATGACCCCCAGGCCGATGGGCATGCCGAGCGTCATCACGCCCTCGCCCAGACGGCTGGCCAGCAGCGGCTTGTTGAAGGCCACGAGCAGGATGAAGCCGTAGTACACGACCATCATCGCGGCCGTCAGCCACCAGCCGAAGCTGGTGCGTCGGGCCTTCAGCTCGCGGTACGACGGGTGTGCGGCAATGCGCTGCACGAGGGTCGTGTCCATGTGTTGTCTCCTGGGTCAGAACTGCATCGCCACCGACCGATGGCGATTCCCCCCACTTTGGCTGTGGGCTCTGACCCCGCTCTGACGCGGAACCAACGCCGGCTGACGCGGCGCTGATGCCGGGCTTACACCGCGGGGCGTCAGGCGGAGCGGACAACGCCCGGGCGCGTGGCCCCGGCCTCGGCCCAGGCGGGGCCGTCGAACCAGGCGCCGCCGGCCAGCGCGTCGCGCAGCATGGGCAGCGCGTCGAGGCCCCAGAACAGGCGGCCGTCGAGTTCGAAGCTGGGCACACCGAAGGCACCGGCGGCCAGCGCGGCCTGCGTGTTGGCACGCAGCTCGGCCTTGACGTCGTCGCCGTCGGGATCGCGGGCCGGGGCCAGCGCGTCGCGCAGCGCGGCCAGGCGATCCGGGTCGGTGGCGTCGGCGCCGCCTTCCCACACGTGCCGCAGCACCAGCTCGGTGTGGCGGCGGTTGGCGCCGGCCGCCAGCAGCAGGCGCAGCAAGGGCAGCGGGTTGAAGGGGTGCACGGCCGGCGTCTGCATCACGATGCCGTGCTGCGCGGCCAGCCAGGCGACGTGGCGGAACGTCCACTGCCGCTTGGGCTCGATCTCGGCCGGGCCTTTGTTCGCCAGCGCCTTGAGCATCGCGCCGAACAGCACCGGCCGGATCTGCACCTCGTGGTGCGTGCCGGCCAGCACCTCGGGCAGGCGCATGAAGGCCAGGTGCACGAAAGGCGAGATCGGGTCGAGATGGAAGACGATGCGCTTCATGGCGCTTCGCGTGCCTCGCGGCGGCGGGCCAGTTGCTGCCAGACCTCGCGCTTCTCGGCGTCGTCGAGCAGGCTCCAGCAGGCGATCTCGTCCAGCGTGCGCAGGCAGCCTTCGCACAGGCCGGTGGCCTCGTCCATGCGGCAGATGTTGATGCAGGGGCTGGGCACCGGGGGGGCCGTGGGCATCGGGGTCATCGTCACGGGGCGGACTCCTGCACCACGTCGGCCACGGGCGCGGCAGCCAGGCGCACCAGCTCGTCGGGCGTGGCGCAGAACACGCCGTTGGGGTGGCCCGCGGCGGCCCACACGGCGTCGAAGCGGAAGAGGCTGCGGTCGATCAGCACCGTCAGCGGCTCGGCGTGCGCCAGCGGCGAGACGCCGCCGATCGAGAAGCCGGTGCGGGCCTTCACGAAGTCGGCATCGGCGCGGCCGAGTGCGCCGGTGATCGCGGCCACGCGCTTTTCGTCGACGCGGCGGTCGCCGGCGGCCACCACCAGCACGGCCGAGTCGTCCTGCTTGCGACGGAAGACCACGCTCTTGGCGATCTGGCCCACGCTCACGCCCAGGGCCTCGGCCGCCTCCTGCGAGGTGCGCGCGGCCACCTCCAGCCAGCGCGGCCCGGCATGGCCGGCGGCGGCCAGCGCGGCGGCCACGCGGCGAAAGCCCTCGGGGCGGCTGCTGTCGGCGGTGTCGCTCATGACGCCACGTTCAGCGCCACGCCGCGCTTGGCCAGCACCGCACGCCCCACGCGCGAGGCCGGCGGCCGGCCCAGCACGCCGCTGATGTAGGCGCCGGCATCGACCAGCGCATCGAGGTCGACGCCGCAGTCGATGCCCATGCCGCGCAGCATGAAGACCACGTCTTCCGTGGCCACGTTGCCGGTGGCGCCCTTGGCGTAGGGGCAGCCGCCCAGGCCGGCCACGCTGGTGTCGAAGCTGTGCACGCCCATCTGCAGGCAGGCCAGGATGTTGGCCAGCGCCTGGCCGTAGGTATCGTGGAAGTGCCCGCTCACCTCGACCATCGGGAAGTGCTTCAGCGCGCGCTCCATGGCCGCCTGAACCTTGCGCGGTGTGCCCACGCCGATGGTGTCGGCGATGCCGCAGTGGTCCACGCCGATGGCCTTGAAGCCGCGCACCACGCGCTCCACCTCGTCGGCACTGACCTCGCCCTGGTAGGGGCAGCCCAGGGCACAGGAGAGCGCCGCGCGCACCTTCAGGCCGGCCTCGTGGGCCGCGGCAACCACGGGTTCGAAGCGCGCCAGGCTTTCGTCGATGCTGCAGTTGATGTTGCGCTGGCTGAAGGCCTCGGAGGCGGCGCCGAACACCACCACCTCGTCGGGCCGGTGCGCGGCCGGCAGCGCCAGCGCGCCTTCGAGCCCCTTGAGGTTGGGCGTGAGCACGGCGTAGCGCACGCCGGCAGGGCGCTGCAGGCCCATCAGCACCTCGGTGTTGTCGGCCATCTGCGGCACCCACTTCGGGCTCACGAAGCTGGTGACCTCGATCTCGCGCAGGCCCGCCGCCTGCAGCCGCTGCACGAGGGCGATCTTGGCGGCGGCCGGCACCGGCTGCGCTTCGTTCTGCAGCCCGTCGCGCGGGCCGACTTCACACAGGGTGACGTGGGCGGGATGCATCAGTGGGCAGCTCCGGGGAAAAGATCGTCGACGACAGCGTTTCAAATGTACCGGGGCGTTGCGCTCGCACCTTGTGGGGATGTGACAGCCCCCACCTCGGGCTCAGACTTCGGCTCATGCACACACGCCACTGCCTCAAGCTTGCCGACCGCATCCACGCGCTGCTCGAGCACGAGCTCGGCCAGGGCATCGAGCGCGCGCGCCTGCTGGCCGAGCCGCTGTACGCGCGCGACGTGCTGCTGGTCTGCGATGCGCTGCTGGCCACCGACGGCCCGCTGCTGGCGCGCGCCTTCCGGCGCGCCGCGGCGGCGCCCGACGAAAGCCAGCCCGGCCCGAGCCCTTCGCGCTGGGGCGCCCTTTTCGGTTGGGGCAGTGGCTTGGGCAGCAACCTGGCCAAGGACCATGGGCAGGCGCTGCGTCAGGCCTTCTCGAGCCGCAGCAGCTCGGCCCCCTCGGCCACCTGATCGCCCACGGCGTAGATCAGCTCGGCCACCGTGCCGTCGCGCGGGGCGGCCAGCGTGTGTTC
>Ga0068877_10002492_pt1 | contig 14834 bp, 9 predicted proteins | sample NOAtaG_FD_66437 | JGI IMG/M metagenome (GOLD analysis project Ga0068877, IMG submission 66437) | Freshwater lake microbial communities from Lake Erie, under a cyanobacterial bloom - NOAA_Erie_Diel6S_1000h metaG | ecosystem: Environmental > Aquatic > Freshwater > Lake | place: USA: Ohio, Lake... | reverse complement strand
TCGAACAACAGGTACTGCAGGACGACCGCCACCAGGTATAATCGCGCTGCCGAACCCACACTGCGACTGAGGAGGAAGAACCATGCTCCGGTGAGGTAACTGCTGCGCCCGAACCGTTCACCCAGATAGCCGTAGATGGAGGTAAGCTGTAGTCGATAATAGAGCGGCATCAGCACGAACGCAATGACCGCATAGCCCGGGAGGTAACCCAGCACCATCTGCAGGTAACTGAACTGATCGGTGCCCACCATGCCCGGCACACTGATGAAGGTGACCCCGCTGAGCGAGGCGCCGATCATACCAAAGGCAACGATGTACCACGGCGACTTCCGTTCACCAAGGAAGAACGCGCTGTTGCCCGCACCGCGCGAGGTGACGACGGAGATGCCGTAGAGCAGCGCGAAGTAGGCGACGATGACGGAAAGGACCAGCAGGGGCGACATGCGTGCGAAGAAAAGGCTACCGAACAGGTTATCCTTGCCTTGTCAGGAGAAGTTGTCCATGCTCGGTGTTGAAGCACGTTCTGCCGAAGGAAAGCTTCCTCGGCACATTGTACCGTCCAAGTGCAACGTGCTCGACCCAAAAAATGAGCGGCTATATTCGCCGCAGGCGCTTGAGAAACAGGAGCGCCACTGCACGAACACCCTGGCACCACATCCCGACCACTCGAGGTTGGGGCGTATGTGATCAGCGTTCGGGATAGAACAATGAAGAGCATATTCAAACGGATCCCCATGCTGCGGCGCGTTGTCGGTCTGTTCCACAGGCCAGCACCCATGCCCTCCACCTTCTCCTCGTCCGGCAATTATTGGGAGGAGCGATACAGCCAGGGCGGTAACTCGGGAAGCGGTTCATACGCCAAGTTCGCCGAGTTCAAGGCCGAGGTACTGAACGATCTCGTTCAACAGAACGCCATCCGCTCGGTGATCGAACTGGGCTGTGGCGATGGGAACCAGTTGGCCCTTTTCCGATTCGGGAAGTATACCGGTTACGATGTAAGTCCGACCGTATTGGACAAGTGCCGGACCCTTTTCAAGGGCGATGCCACCAAGGAATTCCGCGACATGGAGGCCTACGCCGGTGAGCAGGCCGACCTTACGCTCAGTCTCGATGTGATCTACCACCTGATCGAGGATGATGTTTATCACACCTACATGCACGACCTGTTCAGGGCTTCGCGCAAATTCGTCATCATCTATTCCTCCAACCGCACCGAGAACGAGTTCGCCAGCCCTTCGGCACATGTGCGGCACAGGAAGTTCACAGACTGGGTGGCAGCGCACGCCCCGGAGTTCCGGCAGATCGCTCATATCCCCAACCGTTATCCATACAACGGCGACCCTTTCACCTCCTCCTTCGCGGACTTCTACATTTTCCAGCGGAACTGAACGTTGGCCATTTCCAAAGGGATCGAGCATCACTGAGGCCTGGAACACCCTTGCTAACTTTGAAGCATGTCCCTATCCTCGACCCTGCTTGAACATGCGGTGGACCAACTGGCCACGCTACCAGGCATTGGTCGGCGTACCGCCATGCGTTTGGCCCTGGACCTGTTAAGGCGCGAACCACAGGAGGTGGCCCGGTTCAGTGATGCCATCCGCCGCATGCGCGATGAGGTGCGGTACTGCGAGGTGTGCTGCAACATCAGCGACGAGCCGCGCTGCACCATTTGCCGCGACCCGCACCGCGATGGCGGCCTTATTTGTGTGGTGGAGGACATTCGCGATGTGATCGCCATTGAGAACACGCGCCAGTTCCGGGGACTATATCATGTGTTGGGCGGAGTGATCGACCCCATGGAAGGTGTCGGCCCCGACGACCTGAACACACCACAGCTTATGGATCGCGTGCGATCCGGAGGAGTGCGCGAGGTACTGCTGGCCCTTGGGGGCACGTTGGAAGGCGACACTACGGGCTTTTACCTGAACCGACGCCTGGTGGAGGCCGGTATACTGGTCACCACCATCGCCCGCGGCATCAGCGTGGGCACCGACCTGGACCAGGCCGATGAATTGACCTTGGGGCGAAGTATCGCGGACCGGAAACCATACAACGCATAAGCCTCAGCCAGAGCCAGGCACCTTGGGGGTCGCTTTCAACGTCCCACCTTATATTGCCGACCCAAAGTCCGCACGCACTGTGTTCTTAGCCTTCCCTGCATTGCCCGGTGTCGGATCCAGCAACAGGACATCCTTCCCTTTCCTGATCATAGCGCTGCTTGGGCTTTCCGGACCGCAATGGGCCGTTGCCCAATGTCAGTTGCTTACATCATCATCGCAGACCACCATCACCTGTGGCTCCTGCGTTACGCTCTCGGCGTTCGGCAATGGCACCGGCAATGTGGCCTTCTCGGAGGACTTCAACAGCGGTGCACCGGTCGGGTGGCAATTCACCCAAAGCGCACAGTTCAATAACCCCTGCGGGCCGGGCAACGGAACGCCGCACCTGTGGATGGGACAGGGCTCCATCAACCCGCGCACCATGGTCACCAATCCTTTGGACCTCACACTGGGGGGGAACATCTGCTTCGACATGCGCTTCGCCATTCAAGGCGACGATTCGCCCTGTGAAGGTCCCGATGAACCACAGGAAGGCGTGTTCCTCGACTATTCCATCAACGGTGGTGCGAATTGGATCACCATCAACTACTTCGATCCGAACGGCGGCTATGACCCCCAACTCACCAACTGGAATACCTGGTGTTTCGCCATCCCCGCAGGCGCCCAGACCCCCGCCACCCTGATCCGCTGGCACCAGAACGATGTGAGCGATGACATCAACGACCATTGGGGGATCGATGACATCGAGATCACCCTGAACGACCCCAACTACGGGATCACGTGGTTGCACGATGGTTATTCATACGGCCTTGGCAGTGGCGGCGGTGCCAACCCCACCCCGATCTGCCCGCTCACCACCACCACGTACACGGCCATCATCACGGACGGTACCAACACCTGCACCGATGAGGTCACCATCAACGTGGTGGACCCTGTCATCATTTTCGACATGGGCCCGGATGAGGACATCTGCCAGGGGGATTGTGTGACCTTGAACGCCAGTGCCTACCACCAGGTATCACCGGCGAGCACACCCACCTTCTCGAACAACCAGATCGACCTCGTGGTCGGTGGTAATGCCAGCGTGAACATCAATGTGCAGGGCTTGAACATGGCGGGGCTGATCGACGGTTCCATCACGCAAGCGTGCATCAATGGTTTCAATTTCACGGGAAGCAGCATCTGTTTCAATTTCGGAGGATGTCCGTGCAATGGAGCTACCGTGCCCTTTGGTGGCACCTGCGACCTGAACCCGGGGAGTTTCACCCTCACGCTGAACGCACCCAATGGTTGTGGAAGCATCATCCTGGCCCCGCAGGGCATCGCATCAGGGAACTACAACAACACCTGTTTCATACCCGTGGGTGGGTCGCTGCTCGCTCCCCCCTTCCCAGGCGGTGGGCCTTATGCCCCGAACCAAGCCTTCTCCAACCTCAATGGATGCGACCCCAACGGGGTGTGGTCCGCCACGTTCAATGCCCCCGGTCTCGGCATCGGAGTGGGCCTTCTTAGTGGTTGGAGCATCTCCTTTGATGACCCCGAGATCGTAGGCCCCGTGATCTTCAGTTGGGACCCAACGACCAACATGACCGATGCGGACACCTTCACCCCCACCGTCTGCCCCACGGCCACCACCACCTACACCTTGAGCGCGACTAACCAGGTGGGTTGCAACGTGTTCAGTGAGCCCATCACGGTGAACGTGGAGAACTGCTGCGCCCTTTCCATCACAGCCTCCGAAAGCACGCCGGCGAGTTGCGTGGCCGACGATGGCACGATCACCATCACCGGAATTGCGGATGAGGTGGGTACGGTAACCTATTCCCTCGATGGCGGTCCGGAGCAATTGAGCGCCACCTTCACCGGGCTCGCGCCGGGCATCTACACCGTTACCGTGAACGATGATGTGAACTGCCCTGTGAACGTGAACGTGGAGGTGGAAGCCGCCGAAGGGCCCGAGATCGTGGACATCACTACGGGAGCACCATCCTGCGGAGCCGATGATGGTACCATCCTGATCGATGCCGTCGGGAACGGGCTTCAGTACAGCGTGGACGGTGGGCTCACCTTCCAAACCGACCCGCAATTCAACGACCTGGCAGCGGGGATCTATGACCTACAGGTCAGCGATGCCAACGGATGCATCAGCGATTCAAGCCTTGTGATCAGCGCCCCTGATGCGCCGGAGATCCAGAACGTGGTGGAGGAGGGAACCACCTGTGGCATTAATAATGGGGCCATGATCATAACGGCCACCGGTAATGCACCGCTTAGCTACAGCATCGATGGTGGTGCCACGGTGCAGGCTTCCGCCACCTTCTCAGACCTGGCCGCCGGCACCTATATCATCACCGTCATCGACGCGGACGATTGTGAAGCCGCTATTGATGCGACCATCGATGGCTCCGCTCCACCCACGATAGACCAGGTCGATACCGTGGACCCGACCTGCGGGGTGGTTGATGGTTCCATTACGATAACGGCCACAGGCATTGGCTTGCAATACAGCCTCAATGGGGGCCTCAACTTCCAGGCCGGCAACACCTTCTCCAACCTGGGCAGCGGTTCCTATGATGTGGTCGTTCTTGACGCCTTCGGATGCACCGGCACACAGACCGTGGACCTGAACGCCATCGATGGTCTGGCGATAGACGATGTGTCCACGGTGGCGGCCACCTGCGGCTTGGCGGATGGTTCCATCACTGTGCTGGCCACGGGAAGCGGCTTGAACTACAGCATCGATGGAGGCTTGACCCAGCAGGTGAGCGGCGTCTTCGCATCCTTGCCAACCGGCACCTACACGGTGACCGTTATCGACGACATCGGATGCACCAGCACGGCCACCGCAACGGTGAACGAACTTGCCGGACCTTCCATCACGAATGTGGCCACCACCGACCCGGCTTGCGGGCAAAGCGACGGGGTGATCGTTGTAACCGCTTCCGACCCTGCAGTGCAATATAGTGTGAACAATGGCGCCACGTACCAAGCCTCGAACACCTTCAATGGCCTGCCTCCCGGCAACTATCAAGTGCTCATCAGCCTGAACGGCTGCACCGATCAGGTAACCGTGGACCTTGCTTCCACCCCACCCCCTGCGATCAACACCATCACGCCTGCGCTCCCACTTTGCGCGGGCGACAGTAATGGCGGTTTCTCCATTACAGCCACAGGTTCCGCCCCGCTCCAATACAGCATAGATGGTGGCACGAACTTCCAGGTAGAGAACTCCTTCACGGGGCTGCCCACAGGCACATACAGCGTGGTCGTCACGGATCCGGCGGGGTGCTCCACCCAGCAGGACTTCGTGCTGAACCAGCCTGCCCCACTGACATTGCAAATGAACGTGCAGGCCCCGAACTGTTCCGGTGATTGCACAGGCACGGCCACCGCACAGCCCTCCGGAGGTACGCCCGGCTTCAGTTATGCATGGTCACAAGGGTTGGCAGGCCCTGCCGCGGCCCAGGCCACCAACGTGTGTGCAGGAAGCTACCAGCTCACCATAACGGATGCAGTAGGCTGTATCGCACAAGCCGACTTCACTTTGGAGGAACCTTTGCCCTTCGTGATCGAGAGTATTGCCGCCACGGCTGTATCATGCCCGGGACTTTGTGACGGCACCGTCGTGGTATCGGCACCCGGCGCCACGGCCTACTCCCTGAATGGAGGCCTGCCCCAGATCGGCCCGGTCTTCTCCAATGTGTGCCCCGGTGCGCAGCAGGTCACCGCGGCCAATTCGAGCGGTTGCTTTGCACAGGCCGACGTGAACGTGGCCCCGGGGCTTCCCGTGGTGGCCGGGTTCACGGCCACACCTGCCGCAGCGACCACACTGAACCCGCACTTCGAGCTCACGAACACTTCCGTGAATGGTGTGGAATACCTTTGGGACCTGGGTCCCTTGGGCACCAGCACGGATGTGGATATCGCCGTTTCACTGCCCGAAACGCCCGGTGAGACCACTGTTTGCCTCACCACCACCAACAGCCAGGGTTGCACGGACAGGTACTGCTCCGCCTTGATCGTGCTGCTGGATTTCGCCCTGTACGTTCCGAACGCATTCACCCCTGATGGGGATGGTGTCAACGATGAGTTCTTTGTGGTGGGCGACCCCATCCTGAACATGAACTTCGAACTCCTGATCTTCGATCGGTGGGGCGAGCTGATCCATTCCAGCAACGACCTTACGAAGCCTTGGGATGGGCGCTACGGGGGAACGGATTGCATGCAGGGGCAATATGTATGGCGGGTGTCGGTGAAGGACCCCTACACCGCTGAGGTACGTTCCTTCAAAGGCCATGTGAGCCTGTTCCGTTAGACTTGCAATGGCATAAGCCGGCGGCCTGGGACGATCCGCCCCCTCTTCCACATCGTTCCATCGCCTCATGAAACTGTCCGTCATCATCGTCAACTATAACGTGCGCGCCTATCTGGAGCAATGCCTGCGCACGGTGTTCACCGCTCTGGAAGGGCTGGAAGGTGAAGTGTTCGTGGTGGACAACCAGAGCACGGACGGAAGTGTGGAGCTTGTTCGGGAGAAATTCCCACAGGTGAAGTTGATCGCCAACACTGAGAACGTGGGATTCAGTCGTGCGAACAACCAGGCCATTCGCTTGGCAGAAGGGGAATACGTGCTGCTCCTCAACCCTGATACCGTTGTGGGTGAGGATGTGTTCCTCAAAGTGGTGGGGTTCATGGATGCACACCCCGGATCCGGTGGGCTGGGCGTGAAGATGATCGATGGCACTGGGCACTTCCTGCCCGAATCGAAACGAGGGTTACCAACACCACAGGTGGCCTTCTTCAAGATCATCGGATTGTCCCGCTTGTTCCCGAAGAGCCGGTTGTTCGGCCGCTACCATCTGGGCCACCTGCCTGAGAACGAGGCCGCCCCGATCGAGATCCTGTCAGGTGCCTGCATGTTCCTGCGTAAGAAGACCTTGGACGAGGTGGGCCTGCTGGATGAGAGCTTCTTCATGTACGGCGAGGACATTGACCTGAGCTACCGTATCACCCTGGGTGGTTACGACAACTGGTACTTCCCCGACGCGCGCATCATCCACTACAAGGGCGAGAGCACGAAGAAGAGCAGCGTGAACTACGTGTTCGTGTTCTACAATGCCATGGCCATCTTCGCTCAGAAGCATTTCGCTCGCAGCGGTGGGGTGTTCCCTGCGCTCATCAAGGGCAGTATTTACCTGAGCGCGGCGGCGGCCATTGCCACACGTTTTCTCAACAGGGCCCTGCTACCCTTCCTGGACCTGCTCACCATTGTGCTTGTGCTCGCTTTATCCCCGGTGGTGCCCCAGCGGTGGCCGTTCATTCAGGAACTGGGAACCGACCTGGTGATCGGGCTGGGCGTGGTGGGCTGGACCGCGCTGTTCGGTGGGTACGATCGCCCTTTGCGGTTCCTTCCTCCGGTAAAAGCCCTTCTGGCATTGCTCGCTGTTGGCGGTTCCCTTTGGTGGTCCTTGTCAGGAACGGCGGAGGACATTCTGGAGACCGCGCTGCTGTGCACCTGGGCCACGGCCGCCATGCTGTTCGTCCGCCTGGTGCTCCATCTCCTCCGGATACGGGGATACGGACTTCGCCGCAAGGAACGCGAGCGCATCCTGGCCATCGGGTCCAAGGAAGAGGCCCGGCATGCCTTGGCGTTGCTCTGGCAGACCCATTTCGGACTCGGCTGGTCCAGCACGATCTCGCCCGGCACACCGAACACAACGCCCGAGGCCCTGGCCCGTACCATCCGCAAACATCGGGTGGGCGAAGTGGTGTTCTGTGCGAAGGACCTTTCCTGGGGGGGCATCATCACCATGATGGAACAGCTGCGGAAGAGCGGTGCGGAGTTCAAGATCGCGCAGCCGGCACGGGAGTTCATCATTGGTCCCAGCAGTATCGAAAGCCTCGCGGACCTCTACGTACTGCAAGAACATGCGTTGATCACCCCCGGTGGGCGCCGGGCCAAGCGCATCTTGGACGTGGTGGTATCGGCACTAATGCTCCTCCTGGCCCCGTTGGTGGCCCTTACCTTTCCCAAGGGTGCAAACCGATTGGGCGACGCTGTGGAAGTGCTCGCGGGGAAACGTAGCTGGGTAGGCTACCTACCGACCTCCCGCAGGGCACTGCGATTGCCTTCGCTCCTCCCAGGAGTGTTCAACCTGGCCATCGAACAGGCCAACGCCCCCACGGAACGGGTCTCGGTGCGCATGAACGCCTTGTACGCCAAGGATTACGAACCGTTCAAGGACCTTCGGTTGGTATGGCGCGGCCTGCTCTCCAAGCATTGACCGAAAGCACCCTTGCTTTGTGCGGCATCGTTACCTTTGGCCGGGTCCGCAACGGACCTGAGCGAACATGTCCCAGATCGAGATCCTGTTGCCCAAAATGGGCGAGAGCGTGGCCGAGGCCACCATCATCAAGTGGTTGAAGAACGAAGGCGACCGGGTGGAGGCCGATGAGCCCATTGTGGAGATCGCTACGGACAAGGTGGACAGCGAGGTTCCTGCTCCCGAGGCGGGCATCCTGCTGAAGCGTCTGGTGAACGAGGGCGATGTGGTGAAAGTGGGCCAGGCCATTGCCCAGATAGGCAGTGCGGCGGTTGCATCCAGCGCTCCGTCAGCCCCAACGCAAGCATCAAGACCGCAGCCCGTTGCATCCGTTCCTTCGACCAACGGCGCGCCCGCCCCTGTCGCTCAAATGGCAGCGGCTTCAGGCCCTGTGGAGCGCACCGGCCCCAGTGGCAAGTTCTATTCGCCCCTGGTGCGCAACATTGCCCAGAGCGAGGGCATCTCCTTGCAGGAACTGGAGAACATCGCAGGCAGTGGACAAGGTGGACGCGTTACCAAGAAGGATGTACTGAATTACCTGCCCAACCGCACCGCCCAGACCTCCAGCACCCCAACAACGGTCGCCCCTTCTTCAGCGGCAGCATCTGTAGCGGCACCAGTGGCAGCAGCAGCATCAACACCGCCTTCCGCACCGGCACTGGTACCTGCGGCCGGAGATGAGCTGATCGAAATGGACCGCATGCGCAAGTTGATCGCCGACCACATGGTGATGAGCAAGCGTACAAGTCCGCACGTCACCAGCTTCGTTGAGGCCGATGTGACCAACTTGGTGCACTGGCGCGACAGGGTGAAAAAAGCCTTTGAACAGCGGGAGGGTGAAAAGCTCACCTTCACCCCGGTGTTCATTATGGCCATTGTACAGGCCATCAAGGAGATGCCGATGGTGAACGTGCAGGTGGACGGCTATACCATCATCAAGAAGAAGGACATCAACATCGGTATGGCCGCTGCCATGCCGAACGGCAATCTCATCGTGCCCGTGATCAAGAACGCCGACCAATTGAACTTGGTGGGCCTGGCCAAGAAGGTGAACGACCTGGCCAATCGCGCGCGTACCGGCAAACTGCTGCCTGATGAGATCAGTGGCGGCACGTACACCGTTACCAACGTGGGCACCTTCGGCAACGTGCTGGGCACGCCGGTCATCAACCAGCCTCAGGTCGCCATCATGGCCACTGGCGCCATCCGTAAGAAACCGGCCGTGATCGAGACACCGCAAGGCGACCTCATCGGCATACGGCACCAGATGTTCCTGTCCCATTCCTACGACCACCGTGTGGTCGATGGCGCGCTTGGAGGTCGTTTCGTGCGGCGTGTGGCCGATATCCTGGAGGCCTGGTCCATCGACCAACCCTATTGATCGATGCCCGCAAGAGGAAAATCCTACATTTAGCCACCTTTCGACCTCCGGACCTTGAACCTATTCCCCATGAAGTACGGCCACGCATCCGCGTTGCTGACCTGCTTGCTCGTTTGCTCTGCAGGTCTGTTCGCGCAGCCCACGAACACCTCGTTCAACTGGAAGTTCGAGGAGGCCAACAAGTTGATGGAGGAGAAGCTGTTCAGCCAGGCGGCCGAGATCTGGGCGGAACTGGTGACTGCCGATGGCGAGAACGCCAACCTCAATTACAAACTGGGCCTTTCGTACTACAGTTCGTACAACCAGAAAGCAAAGGCACTGCCCTACTTGGAGCGGGCCTCGCAACTGCGCCAATCCAAGAACACAGGTGGCTTCAACTCTGCCGGTTACGATCCCTTCGAACCCAAGGAACGCAACGCCCCTGTAGAGGTGGACTATTACCTCGCTCGTTCCTACCACCTGAAGAACGACCTGACCAAGGCCGATACCTATTACCAGAAGTTCCTGGACGAGACTGAAGGGAAACACGCCATGGCCCCGTTGGCCGTGCGCGGAAAGGAACAAGTGGCCAATGCTCTCGAACTCCAGGCCAGTCCGTTGAATTATTCCATTTATAACGTAGGCCCGAAGATCAATGGCGAGTACCCGGACTTCAGCCCGGTGCTTTCCGTGGATGGCAATGCCCTGTTCTTCACTTCGCGCCGCATCCGTCCCGATAGTTCCAATCGCGGAATTCTGGACCCCTTGGCAGGCATGCCTCATGAGAACATCTACGTGAGCTTCAAGGACCGCGAGGGCAACTGGCAACCTGCCGAACTACTGAACGTGAACCCGCCCGGTGCCGGACACATGGCCGTGGTGAATGTTTCCGCTGACGGACAGACCTTGGTGATCTACCGTGATGACGGCGGCGACGGCAACCTGTATGAAAGCAAGCTGGTCGGTGAATTGTGGAGCGATCCCGTGCTGATGGGCTCGGACATCAACACCAAGGCTTGGGAGACCCATGGCGCACTCACGGCCGACGGCAATACTTTTTACTTCGTCAGCGACCGCAAGGGAGGTATCGGCGGCAGGGACATCTACCGGGTGGTGCGCCTGCCTAACGGTCAGTGGAGCAAAGCCCAGAACCTGAGTACAGTTGTGAATACGCCATACGATGAGGACGGCGTGTTCATGCATCCCAATGGTCGGTTGATGTTCTTCTCGTCCACCGGACATAACTCCATGGGTGGCTTCGACATCTTCACCACCGAACTGCAGGACGATGGTAACTGGACCGTGCCGAAGAACTACGGTTACCCGTTGAATTCGCCCGATGATGATGTGTTCTTCGTTACCACGGCCGATGGTCGCCGGGGCTACTTCAGTTCAGACAAGATCGAGGGCTTCGGTGAGAAGGACATCTACTACGTGGACCTGCCCTCCGACATGGAGAGCGAGGGCCTCACGGTATTGAAGGGCTATATCGTCCCTGCCCCGGGAGAAACACTTCCGCCGAGCACGATCCTGTATGTCACCGACAAGAGCACTGGCGAGGTGAAGGCCTACAAGCCCCGTCAGCGCGATGGTGTGTATGTGGCCATCCTGCCCCCCTGCAAGGAGTATAACCTGGACTACCGCGTGAACGACGTGACCGTGCACACGGAGGACATCTTCGTGGAGTGCGAGAGCGCCTACCAGGAGATCAACAAGGAGATCTACCTGAACCCGGTATCGTTGGTCGGTCCGGCCAGCATCGTTGATCTTCCGAAAGGAGCGCCTCCTGGCAAGAAAGAGACGGGCAAACCCGTGGCCGGTGCCGCAGGGGCTGCCGGGGCTGCTGGTGTAGCCGCGGGTAAAGAGGCCAAGAAACCACTGACCGATGCCGAGGTCAAGGAAAAGGCCGAAAAGCACGTTGCCCCTGACGCCAAGTACGCCGATGAGTACGCGAAATACTACGCGTACAACATGAAGGACATCGACCTGAACGAAGAGCGTTGGCAGCAATTCGTGAACGTGGTGGTTGACCTGATCAACACGAACGGTGAAGCCCGTGTGGTGATCGAGGCCAGCGCCTCAAAGGTGCCCACCAAGACCTTTGGCACCAACGAGAACCTGAGCCGCCAGCGCATGGAAGATGCCCGCAAACGTCTCATCGAGGCCGTGCAGGCCCGTGGAGTGGATGCCACCAAGCTCAAACTGGAGGCCGTCAACAACTTGGTGCAGGGCCCTCGCTACCAGAGCGATTACCAGAACACCGATAAATACGGCAAGTTCCAGTTCGTGAAGCTGAAGGTGCGGTGATCGGAGGTCTCGGCCTGTTAAGGGACATAACTGCGCAACAGCGGGCCGGTGCCCTGTACCATCAGCATACAACGCTCACGGACCATGGCAACTATACCACCGGAAGAGCTCGGCCGGTTCTCGTGGAAGCGACCCTTGACCTCGTACACCCGCGTGCACGATGCGGTCACGAGATACGTCATGCCGTTCATCCGCAACCGGCGTTGGTTGGTGCGGAACAGGCGGTGGTCCGAACAGGAATACTTGAACGTTGGTTGCGGGTATGGCCTTTACGAAGGCTTTGTGAACCTGGACTACATCTGGAAACCGGGGGTGCTGTGTTGGGACGTTTCACGGTTGGATAAAGAGCCGCTCCCCTTTCCCGCCGATCACTTCAAAGGCATCTACACCGAACATTGCCTCGAGCACATCGACCTGAACGCTGCCTGGGCCTGTTTGCGCGACCTGTACCGCGTAATGAGACCTGGCGGGCGCATCCGCATCATCGTACCCGATGGCGAGATCTACATTGATGGGTACAACGCCCATAGGGCCGGCCGACCTGTTGAACTGCCCTATGCCAAGCAGAACAAGGAAGCCACACCCATGATCAGCATCAACCGTGTAGGACGTGATGCGCACAAGTTCCTGTACGACCATGAGACACTCGCCTACATGCTGAAGGAGATCGGCTTCACGGCGATCAGCAAGGAGCGTTTCGGTTCTGGTAAAGACCCCTTCCTCATCCGCGACAGCAAACACCGCGAGTGGGAATCCCTCTACGTGGAGGCCGTGAAATGATCCTTCACACCCATTCCTTGCCGCTATGCGACTGACACTCGAACGGCCCCTCGCCTTCTTCGACCTGGAGACCACCGGCACACGCATTGGTCGCGACCGCATTGTACAGATCGGCATAATACGCCTTCAGCCCGATGGCGAGCGTGAGCGGTACCAGACCCTGGTGAACCCCGGCATGCCCATCCCGCCTGAGGCCACCGCCGTCCATGGCATCACCGATGCGGATGTGGCCGATGCCCCCGCCCTGGATGAAGTGGCCCGGGAGATCCTCGATCAATTGGCCGGCTGTGATCTGGCCGGCTTCAACCTGCTCCGCTTCGATGTGCCGTTCCTGGCCGAGGAGCTCTACCGCGCAGGGTTCGATTGGGACCACGCCAGCCTGCGCATTGTGGACGTGCAACGCATCTACCACCAAATGGAACCCCGGAACCTGAGCGCTGCGCTCCGGTTCTATTGTGGTCGCGAACACGATGGCGCCCACGATGCCATGGCCGATGTGGAGGCCACGGCAGATGTGCTGCTCGCCCAATTGGACAGGTATCCTGATGCCCTGCATGGGACCGTGGATTTCCTCGGGGAGTTCAGCGGTGATCGCCAGCGAAGCCCCGATGCTGGAGGCAAGCTCATGTTCGATGACCGGGGGACCATCTGCCTTGCCTTTGGCAAATACAAAGGCTGGACCTTGGAGAACATCGGCCGCAACGACCCCGGTTACCTACAGTGGCTGATGACCAAGGCCGAACTGCCCGGCAGCACCCTGGGCATCATGCGCAGTGCACTGGCCGACCTTAATTCCTGAAGTGAGGCATGAAGATCATTTGCATAGGACGCAACTACGGCGAGCACGCGAAGGAACTGGGAAACGAACAGCCGGATGAGCCGGTGGTGTTCCTGAAGCCAACGTCCGCGCTGATCCCAAAGGATGGACCGATCGTGTTACCGGCCTTCAGCAATGACGTGCATCACGAGATCGAACTGGTCTACTCCATCCGCCGCCACAATGGTCGTGCCGAGGCGGACCGGGTCACCGTTGGCCTTGACCTCACTGCGCGCGATGTCCAGACCGAACTGAAGCGAAAAGGCCTGCCGTGGGAAAAGGCCAAAGCGTTCGATGGCTCGGCGTACGTGGCAGAGACCTTCACTGCACTGGACTCCTTCCCTCCTGGCCACCACATCGACTTCCTGCTGAAGAAGAACGGCCATGTGGTACAAAGCGGCCACAATGGGCAGATGATCTTTGATGTGGCCACCCTCATTGCCCATGTGGAGCGCTTCATGACGCTCGATAACGGGGACCTCCTCTTCACGGGAACGCCCGCCGGTGTAGGAGCCTTGAAGGCCGGCGACCATCTGGAAGGCTTTCTGCTGGGCGACCTGGTCCTTGACCTCGTTGTAGAGGCAGCGCCTTCGCACCGTTGAGATACCTTTGCGAACCTCCCTTCCCTAGAGAACGCGCACACGAATGACCAAGATCGTCCAAGTCGGCAACATCGCCTGTGGCAGCGACCAGCTGTTCCTCATCAGTGGTCCCTGTGTGATCGAGACGGAGGACATCATGATGCGCACCGCCGAGAAGCTGCGTGAGGTCAGCGAGCGCATGAAGGTGCCCGTGATCTACAAGAGCAGCTTCACCAAGGACAACCGCAGCAACGTTGACTATTACCAAGGGCCTGGCCTTGAGGAAGGCTTGAAGATGCTCGAGAAGGTGAAGAAGCAGTTCGGCTTCCCGCTGCTCACCGACATCCACTACCCCAGCCAGGCCAAGGCCATTGCCGAGGTGTGCGATGTGATCCAGATCCCCGCATACCTGTGCATGCAGACGGAACTGGTCACCACCACCGCCAAGACCGGTGCCGTGGTGAACATCAAGCACGGTCAGTTCCTCGCACCGGAGAACATGATCAACCCGGCGAAGAAGTGCGAAAGCGTCGGCAACGGCAAGATCATCCTGACGGAACGCGGCTACACCTTCGGCTACAACGACCTGGTGGTGGACCCGCGTGC
>Ga0068877_10002486_pt1 | contig 14845 bp, 13 predicted proteins | sample NOAtaG_FD_66437 | JGI IMG/M metagenome (GOLD analysis project Ga0068877, IMG submission 66437) | Freshwater lake microbial communities from Lake Erie, under a cyanobacterial bloom - NOAA_Erie_Diel6S_1000h metaG | ecosystem: Environmental > Aquatic > Freshwater > Lake | place: USA: Ohio, Lake... | reverse complement strand
AGGCAAGCACGATCGCCGCCGCGATCATCGTCATCCAGGACGAGCGGAAGCTTGCATAGATGTCGGAATCGAAAAGGCGCGCGACGAGGCCGCTCTGGCCACCCGCCACCAGGCCCTTCACCTCTTCCGGGGTCGGATTTGGCATCTTGAAGGCCCCTCAGGTTCTCATCGCGACGCGCAGGCGCGGATCCACGAAGCCATAAGCGAGGTCGACCATGAGGTTGATGGTCACGAACAGGAAGCCGATCAGCATGAGATAGGCCGCCATGATGGGGATATCGACATTCTGCACGGCTTTCAGGAACAGAAGCCCCATGCCCGGCCAGTTGAACACCGTCTCGGTGATGATGGCGAAAGCGATGATGGAGCCGAGTTGCAGGCCGGCAATGGTGATGACCGGGATCAGCGTGTTCTTCAGCGCATGGCCGAAATGGATGGCGCGCGTGCGCAAGCCGCGCGCCTTGGCAAACTTGATGTAATCCGTGCGCATCACTTCCATCATCTCGGCGCGCACGAGCCGCATGATCAGCGTCATCTGGAACAGGCCGAGCGTGATCGCGGGCAGAACCAGCGCCTTCAGGCCCGAGATGGTCAGCAGGCCAGTCGTCCACCAGTCGCCGATCTTCACCACCTGCCCGCGCCCGTTGGAGGGCAGCCAGCCGAGAATGACCGCGAAGAGGTAGATCAGCAGGATGCCGATCAGGAAGGTCGGCAGGGAGACGCCGATGAGGCTCACCGCCTGGAACAGCCGCGCGAGCCAGCTGTCGCGCCGCAGCGCGCAATAGACCCCCATCACCACCCCCACGACGAGGGCGAAGAGTGCCGCCGTCAGCGCCAGTTCGAGCGTCGCCGGCGCGCGCTCGGCGAGCAGCTTCGTCACGGGCATGCGAAACTGGTAGGAAACGCCGAAATCGAAATGCAGGGCATTCCAGAGGAAGCGGCCGAACTGCACGAGAGTCGGATCGTTCAGGCCCAGCGATGCGCGCAGGCGCTCCACCTCGGCCTGCGGCGTATCCACGCCGACCATCTGGTTCACCGGGTCGCCCACGAACCGGAACATGACGAAGGCGATCAGCGCAACCGAGACCATGACGGCGATCGATTGCAGGAAACGCCGGATGACGAACGCCAACATGCTCCACACCTGCAAAAGGAAAGGGCCGCGCGGGATGCGCGGCCCTCCCGGGAGAGACCGGTTACTTCTTGGTGGCCCAGTAGAGCAGCACCGAGTTATCGGCACGCTGCGTCAGCTGGACATCGCGCGAGACACCCCAGGCGAGCGCCTGCTGGTGCAGCGGCACATAGGCGAATTCCTTCGTCGTGATGTCGAAGGCCTGCTTGATCAGCTGGTCGCGCTTGGAATTGTCGCTCTCGACGAGGATCTTGTCGGTGAGCGCGTCGACTTCCTTGTTGCAATAGCCGCCGAGATTGGACTCGCCCCGCGGCGAACCTTCAGCACGGCAGCCATGAATGTCGAACAGCACATTGTGGCTGTCGAACGTGCCTGGCGTCCAGCCGAGAAGGTAGAAGGAAGTCTTGTAGCCGCCCGACTTCAGCACCTTGGCGAAATACTGCGCCTTGGGCTGGGCGTTGAGGTTCACCTTCACGCCGATGCGCGCGAGCATGCCCACCACCGCCTGGCAGATCTGTCCGTCATTCACGTAGCGGTCGTTCGGGCAATCCATTCCGACCTCGAAACCGTTCGGATAGCCAGCATCGGCCAGAAGCTTCTTCGCGGCATCCGGATCGAATTTCGGGCTCTGGTAAGCCTTGGAGAACGCGAAAAGCTCTGGCGCGATCATGAGGGCCGATGGCGTGGAGAGCCCGCGCATGACGCGCGCCTTGATGGTCTCCTTGTCGACGGCCATGTTGAAGGCCTGGCGCACGCGGACATCCTTGAAGGGGTTCTTGCCCTTCACGTTGGATTCGAGCAGCTCGTCGCGGATCTGGTCATAGCCGAGGAAGATCGTGCGCAGTTCGGGTCCGGCGAGCACGCGGGCCTTGTCCGAACCGTTGACGCGCGGGATATCCTGGATCGGCACCGGCTCGATCACGTCCACTTCACCCGAGAGAAGCGCGGCGACGCGGGTCGCATCATTCGGAATCGGGGTGAAGATGATCTCGTCGAGATTATGCTCTTTCTTGCCCCACCAATTCGCATTGGCCTTGAAGACCGTGCGCACGCCCGGCTGGTGGCTGTCGATGCGGAAGGGGCCCGTGCCATTCGCGTTGAGCGCGATATGGCTCGGCGTCGTAGCCGAAGCCGGGGTCGGCGCGGCCGAGTTGTTGGCCTCCGCCCACTTCTTCGAGACGATGTACCAGGTGTCCCATTGGGCGATCAGGATCGGATTGGGGCTCTCGAGTTCCACCTCGACCGTATGATCGTCGATCTTCGTGAACTTCGCGCCCTTGGGAACACGGGTCTGGAAGTTCGACCCCTGCGCACGCACGCGATCGGCCGAGAAGATCACGTCATCGGCGGTGAAGGGATCGCCATTGTGGAACTTCACGTTCCGGCGCAGGTGGAAGCGCCATTTCTTCGCACCATCGAGGGTCTCCCAGCGCTCGGCGAGGCCCGGCCCGATGGCAAGGTTCTTGCCGCGCGCGGTCAGGCCTTCATAGACATGGCCGAGATGCGCGTTCGTGGTGGTCTCGTTCAGCGTATACGGGTCCAGCGACTTCAGATCACCCTGGTTCGCATAGCGAAGGGTGACGGCCCCGGCCGGGGATACCGCCATCTGCAAGGCCAAAGCGGTGCCGGCTGCCAGCAGCCATTTACGGATAGACATCTTACTCTCCCTGTTCTCGAGCCCCCTTTTTCTCGCGGCGGAGGCTCCTGATCGAATTTCAAGTCGATTCCTCCGCGCTCGCAAAATCAAGCCAAAACGGAACCGTTCTCCGGAAATTCCCCTTGAGGCTAGCGCGCGACTTGACATGAGAAAAGAGAATAAAGTTCATTTTGGCATTCTGGAAAGGAATACGGAATGCCGCGCCGCAAGCTGCCGCCCTTGAATGCCCTCGCGATTTTCGAGGAGGTGGCCGTGCGCCGCTCGTGTTCGGAGGCCGCCTTGCATCTGGGCCTCACCCAGAGCGCGGTGAGCAAGCAGGTTCAGGCGATGGAGCGTTTCATCGGCGCGCCGCTCTTTTCGCGCGCCAAGGGGGGCCTGGTTCCCAATGCGGTGGGCGGCCGGCTTCTCTCGGATGTCCAGCCAATTCTCGATGCCATGGAGCGCATCCTGAACCGCGCGATGCAGGAGAAGAGCAACCGGCGCGTCGTGATCCTCCGCACCCTTGCCACGATTTCCGACCGCTGGCTGCTGCCGCGCCTGCGTGGATTCATCGAGGCCCATCCGGAAATCGAAATCCAGTTCTCCACCTTCCTGCTCAATTCGGAATATGATCGCGGCGGCGCGGAGGTGGAGATCCGTTTCGGCTCCGGCCCATGGCTCGATGCCGATGCGACGCCGATCACCGGGCGGCATGTGGTGCTGATCGCCCCGCCCGATACGCCGCCGGATTGCCCCCTGCCCGAATTGCTGAAGAAACCGCTTTTCGTTCATGCCCAGGCCCGTGATGCCTTTGCGGAATTCTACACGGCCATGGGGCTGGAAGCGCCGACGCACTGGCCATCGGGTTCCACCTTCGATGTCTACCAGGTGCTGGTGAAGGCCGTGACGGTGGGGCTCGGTGTCGGCCTCGTGCCGCGTTGCCTCGTGGAGGAAGAGCTCGCGACAGGTGCGGTGGTAAATCCCAATGGCTACGGCTTCCAGAGCCGCCTCTGCTACCAGCTTCTCGTTCCGCATCAGGCCCGGCCGCTGAGCCAGGCGGCGCAAGCGCTGCATGACTGGATTCTCGGCCAGGCCGAGCCGGATGTCGCCTCCCTGCGCCCTGGCCCGATCCCCGTGCTGCCGATCGGCACGGCCTGACGCTTTTCCCTTGGCGGAAGGCAAGGGCCCCGCTAGCAAGCGCGCATGGCTCCTCCTCTTCTGCAACTCGCGGGCATCGGCCTCACCTTTGGCGGCACCGCCCTGCTCGAAAGCGCGGATCTCTCCGTGGAAGCCGGCGAACGCATCTGCCTCGTGGGTCGGAACGGCTCGGGCAAATCCACCCTGCTGAAGATCGCGGCGGGCCTCGTCGAGGCTGATTCCGGCACGCGGTTCGTGCAACCCGGCGCCACCATGCGCTACCTGCCCCAGGAGCCGGATTTCTCGGGCTTCGCGACCATCGAGGAGGCCGTACTGGCGGGCCTTGGCCCCGGCGACGATGCTCACGCCGCGCGCACACTGATCGAAGCCCTCGGCCTCGATGGCGCAAAACCGCCCGTGCCGCTCTCCGGCGGCGAGACGCGTCGCGTCGCGCTGGCGCAGACGCTGGCGCCCGATCCCGACATCCTGATGCTCGACGAGCCGACGAACCATCTCGACCTGCCCGCCATCGAATGGCTGGAAGCCGAATTGAAATCGCGCAGAGGCGCGCTCATCCTCATCAGCCATGACCGGCGGTTCCTGACGAACCTCACGCGCGCGACCGTGTGGCTCGATCGCGGCAAGACGCAGCGGCTCAACGAGGGCTTCGCGAGCTTCGAGGCCTGGCGCGACAAGATCCTCGTCGAGGAGGAAGAGGCCCAGCACAAGCTCGGCCGGAAGATCGCCGACGAGGAGCATTGGCTTCGCTATGGCGTCACCGCGCGAAGGAAGCGCAATATCCGTCGCCTCGAAGGCCTGCGAGCCTTGCGGCGCGAGAAGCGTGATTATCGCGGCGTGCAGGGCAAGGCCGAGATCGAGGCGGCGGAAGCGGAGAAATCCGGCACGCTGGTGATCGAGGCCAGGGGCCTTGCCAAGGCCTATGGAGAGCGCGTGCTGGTTCGGGACTTTTCGATCCGCATCCATCGCGGGGATCGCATCGGGCTTGTCGGGGCGAACGGTTCTGGCAAGACCACGCTCGTCAACCTGCTGACCGGCAAGCTGAAACCGGATTCCGGCACCCTGCGCCATGGCGCGCGGCTCGAACTCGCCTCCCTCGAGCAGAACCGCGACAGCCTCGACCCGAACTCTTCCGTCGCGGATATTCTCACCGGTGGCGGTTCGGACCAGGTGATGGTCGGCGGCAAGCCGCGCCATGTCATAGGCTACATGAAGGACTTCCTGTTCCGCCCCGAGCAGGCACGCACGCCCCTGCGCGTGCTCTCGGGCGGCGAGCGCGCCCGGCTGATGCTCGCGCGCGCCCTCGCCCTGCCCTCGAACCTGCTGGTGCTCGACGAACCCACCAACGATCTCGACCTCGAAACCATGGATGTGCTGCAGGATCTGCTGGCCGATTATTCCGGCACGGTGATCCTCATCAGCCATGATCGCGATTTCGTGGATCGCGTGGTGGACCGCATCATCGTGCCGGATGGCACCGGGCGCTGGGTCATCCATGCCGGAGGCTATTCCGACCTGCCGCCCGATGCCCTGCCCTCGACACCCCGGCGAGAAGCCGAAATGCGCGTGAAGGCTGCAATCCCCGCCACCGAGGCTCCAAGGGCCGCAGCAAAGCGCAAGCTGAGCTTCCAGGAGAAGCACCAGCTCGAAACGCTTCCCGCTGCCATGGAAAAGATCCGCGGCGTCATCGTGAAGCTCGAGGCGAGGCTCGCCGATCCGCAACTCTACAACCGAGATCCCAAGACCTTCGCCGATGCCACAGCCCTGCTTGACAAGGCGCAAACGGAATTGGCGGGCCTGGAAAATCGCTGGCTGGAACTGGAGATCTTGCGGGAGGAACTGGGCGGCTAGAGCATCCGCCCGCCAAGTGGATAAAGGTTGGCGGAAAAAGCGGATGCGACAACAAGAAGAGTGAGCACCAGATCTCTTTCAATCAGATCGGAGTCCGCTCCAGCGCGCCTTCAGCCAGCGCGAAATGCCCTGCGCGGCCGCGTTGCCCGTGGCGAAAGCGGCCTGCAGCAGGTAGCCGCCGGTTGGCGCATCCCAATCGAGCATCTCGCCGGCCACAAAGGTGCCGGGCAAAGCCTTGAGCATGAAATCCGGTGTCAGCGCCTCGAAGCGCACGCCGCCTGCGGTGGAAATCGCCCGATCCAGTCCCGCCATGCCGGTGATCGGCACGGGGCAGACCTTGACGCGCCGCGCGAGACCCTGCGGGCCTTCATCCGCCAGCTTCCTGCCCTCGCGGAAAGCAGCCTCATGCAGCAGGCTGACCTGCGCCGCAGAGAGGCCCGCGCCCTTGCGAAGCCGGTTCGCGAGACTGTCGCCCTTCCGCCCCTCGGAAAGCCGACCCAGCAGCGCGGAGGGCGTCAGATCAGGCCGGAAATCGAGGATCAGCGTCACCGGCCCCTTCGCGAGCGCCGCACGAATGGCGGCGGAAAGCGCATAGATCGCCCCACCCTCGATGCCCTTCCCGGTGACGACCGCCTCGCCGATCACGCCCGTCGCGCCAATCGCGAAATCCGTGCGCTTCAGCGGCTCGCCCGCACGCTCGCGCATCCTGGCTGACCAATCGCAGAGAACGCCGACATTGGAGGCGGTGAGCGGGGCCACCGCCACGCCCTTCGCAGCCAGCAGCTTCGCCCAGCCACCATCCGAGCCGAGGCGCGGCCAGCTCGCGCCACCCAGGGCGAGCAAGGTTGCATCCGCCGTCACGACAACCGGGCCGGAGGGCGCGGCGAAGCGCAAGGCTCCCGTTTCGTCCCAGCCCTGCCAATCGTGGCGCAGCTTGACCTCTACACCCCTTGCATCCAGCCGGCCGAGCCAGGCGCGCAACATCGGCGAGGCCTTCATCGCCTCGGGAAAGATGCGGCCGCTGGTGCCGATATAGGTGCGCTGGCCGAGTTCGGCCGCAAAATCGCGCAAAGCATCCGGCGGGAAGGCGCGAATGGCCTTCTCCAGCGCCTCGGGGCAATCGGGGTAGCGGGCGAGAAATCGCTCCAGCGGCTCGGAATGGGTGAGGTTCAGCCCACCCCGGCCCGCCATCAGGAACTTTCGACCCGGCGAGGGCATGCGGTCGAACAGGGTCACGGCATGGCCGGCGGTGGCGAGGCGGTCAGCCGCGAAAAGCCCGGCCGGGCCGCCGCCGATAATGGCGATCCGGGGCATGGCCAGCCTCAGCAATGTGCGCCGTAGCGGGCGAAGGCATTCGCTACCTGATCATAGACGCCGCGCTTGAAGGGCACGATCAGCGCTGGCAGGTTCTCGAGGCGATCCCAGCGCCAATCCGCGAATTCCGGCCGATGGGTGCCCCCGCCCGGTGCCTGCACGTTGATTTCGCTCTCGGCGCCGGTGAAGCGGAAGGCGAACCATTTCTGCGTCTGCCCCCGATAGCGGCCCTTCAGCGCGCGACCCATCACGTCAAGCGGGAGATCGTAGCGATACCATTCCGGCGCCTCGGCGATCAGCTCGACCGAGCGGACATTGGTTTCCTCGTAGAGTTCACGCAAGGCCGCCTGCAAAGGCTCCTCGCCGGGGTCGATGCCGCCCTGCGGCATCTGCCAGGCGTAGCCGCCTTCATGCGCAGCGCCCATCTTGTCCACGCGGCGCCTGCCCACGAAAACGAGCCCCGCCGGATTGAACAGGGCCACGCCGACGCAGGCGCGATAGGGCAGATGGGTGATGTCCCTGACCATGGCATTTTTCTTCTTGTTTTTCTTTCTGGCCTTCGCAGGCACAAAATCAATGCGGGAAAAGACCGTAGCCATGGCTTTTCTCCCCTTTTTTTTCAAATCAGGGCGCGCGCGCTTCCAGAATGGCGCTCAGGGGCGCAATCACGATGTTGCGGCGGGCGAGATCCGCTTCCCAGCTGATCAGCGTTTCGATATTGGCGGAAAGGGCCGGCACGGTGATGATCGCACGGCCCTGGCGCTGGGCCAGCCCCTCGGCCTCATCGAGCATCGCCGCGAGCGGACGGGCAGACCCAGTCGCGTCCATGGTGCGATCGGCCTGCAGCACGGGAAGGTTCAGGCGCTTGCCGATATCCGGGGCCATGCTGCGCGGCGTGGTCCCGTCATCCAGGAACAGCAGGCCGCGACGACCGACCTCGTCGAGCACGGGCTGCAGCGCACCGGGCGTCGAGAGCAGCTTGCCACCCATGTAGTTCATCAATCCGATATAGCCGGGAAAGCGTGTCATCAGCCAATGAAGGCGTTCGAGGTTCTCTCTGCTTGATCCGCCGGCCCGAAGAGTATGCGGACCGGGATCGCTGTCCGGGAAGTCGAAGGGTTCCATCGGAATCTGCAGCAGGACCTCGTGCCCGTCGCGACGCGCGCGAAACACCTGCGATTCGAGGTCGCGGCCATAGGGCGCAAAGGCGAGCGTGAAATTGCCGGGAAGCCGGGTGACGGCATCGGATGTGGAGCGGGCGCTGACGCCGACGCCGGTGAGAACCACGGCGATTCGCGGTTTCGCGGTGTCGGCGAAGGGGCGTGCATAGAATTGGCGCGGCAGGGTGCCGTCTTCGCCCACCTTCGGCAGGAGACCGAGCGGGATGCGCTCGGTGAGGCGGGGTTCCGGAGCCATGGAAAGCGCAACGGCGTTGGCTTCCGCGCGCGGCGCATCCGGCACGCGAATGACGGCGGCGCCGGGCACCTGCCCGCCATTCTGCCGCACCACGCGCACGCCGCTCTCGGTCTCGACCTGTGCGGCGCTGGCACGGCTCCCCTCCGGCCTGGACGAGACGGGCTCGTCGGCGCGCGCGCGGGGGCTATCCCCGATTGCGCTCCGATCACGCTCGATCGGCACGACGGCGACGGGCAGACCAGAGCGACGGCTCGATTGCAGGGCGGCATAGGCGAGGAACAGGGCAATGCCGAACGAGACGATGGCCAGCAGCACCCGCGGCACGGAAAAACCCTTCGGCTTTCCGACCACCTTCGGCTTCATGCCGAGCGGTGTTGCGAGGCTGTCAATCGCCATGAGACTCCCATCCACAACCCCCGCGCAGCGGGGCGCAGGCTTGCTTCCATCGCAAGTGGTAAAGAGCCGTGATTAATGTTGGTTTAAAAGGCCGGTCCTTCCGGCGAGAATTCTGCCACAAAACGAGAAGAGAGCCGGCTTTCGACAAGCCGGCCTCTCCTTGTTCCCCTTGTTCCCCTGGATCCCCTGGCTGCCAGCGCGGATCAGGGCGTCAGTTCTTCTTCTCGGCGGGCTTGCCCATATTGGCGCGCGCCTCCGGCTTGGCCTGCTTCGGCGTGACCGTGACCCCCTCGCCCGGGTTCTCGCGCGAGACCTCGCCGCGCAGGTACTTCGTGGCCCAGAGGATCTGCGTGTCCTTCGAGCGATCCGTCGGCACATAGCCCGACGAGCCGCCCTGCTCTTCCTCGTTGACCTTGATGTGGCCGCGCATCGCGCTCTCGCCCTTGATCTCGTAGCGGGCGCGTTCGGCTTCCGGCACATCCTGCTGGACGATGAAGTCGGGCGTGATGCCCTTGCCCTGGATCGAGCGGCCCGAGGGCGTGTAATAGAGCTGCGTCGTGAGCTTCAGCGCGGAATTGCCGCGCATCTGGAAGATCGACTGCACCGAGCCCTTGCCGAAGGACCGCGTGCCGACGATCGTCGCGCGCTCCTGGTCCTGCAAGGCGCCGGCCACGATCTCCGAAGCCGACGCTGAACCACCATTGATGAGCACCACCACCTTCTTGCCATTGGTGATGTCACCGGGCTTGGCGAGCGCGCGGCTCGTCTGGTCGCTGGTCTTGCCGCGGGTCGAGACAATCTCGCCGCCTTCGAGGAAGCTGTCCGCCACGAAGACCGCCTGATCGAGCAGACCGCCCGGATTGTTGCGCAGATCGAGGATGAAGCCCTTGAGCTTGTCCGCGCCGATCTCGTTGGTCAGCCGGGTGATCTCCTTCCTCAGGCCCTCGTTGGTCTGCTCGTTGAAGGAGCCGATACGCAGATAGCCGATATCGTCGCCTTCCTTCTGGGCGCGGACGACCGGCGGACGGATGATGTCGCGCACGATGGTCACATCCACCACGTCCCGCTTGTTGCGCAGCAGCTTCAGCTTCACCTCGGTGCCGCGCGGCCCTTTCATCTTGTCGACGGCCTGGCTCAGGGTGAGGCCCTGCACCTGCTCCTCGTTGATGTGGGTGATGAGGTCGTTGGCCTGGATGCCCGCCTTCGCGGCCGGCGATTCATCGAAGGGTGTCACGACCCTCACGAGGCCTTCTTCCATCTGCACCTCGATTCCGAGGCCGCCGAACTCGCCGCGGGTCTGCTGCTGCATCTCGAGGTTGGATTTCTGGTCGAGGAAGCTCGAATGCGGATCAAGCGACTGGACCATCCCGTTGATGGCCGCCTCGATCAGCTTGGCCTCGTCGGGCTTGTCCACGTAATCGGAGCGGATCTTGTCGAAGACTTCGCCGAAAAGCGTGAGGCGGCGATAGGTATCCGACGCCGCCGCATTCGCCGAAATGCTGAACCGCACCTCGTCGATTGCCACGAGCGCGATCGCGCCCAGTGCAGCGCCGGAGAGGAAGAGAGGAATTTTGCGCATCATCCGCGGGCCTTTTCGGCTGAATGGGGTAACCACCAGGGGGCCGGATCAACCGGCGCTCCATCTTTCCGGAACTCAACGTAAAGCGCCGGTCGTGAAGAAGCAACATGATCACCCGGCTGTATGGCAGGAGAAAGGCCAAGATTGCCCAAGGGTTCACCTGCGAGAACAAATTGCCCGATCTCGACCGAAAGACCACCCAGCCCCGCCATCACAATATGGTGACCGGCACCCACATTGAGGATGACCAGCTGGCCATAACCCCGGTAGGGACCGGCGAAATGCACCCATCCATCGGCCGGCGCAACCACGGTCGCATCACGGATCGACTGGATCGTGATGCCCCTTTCCGTGCCGCCCACCGCGTCCGGCTGCCCGAACTGGCGGATGATGCTGCCGGAAACCGGCATCGGCACCTGCCCGCGCATCTCCGCGAAAGGCCGCCGTGGCTGCAGGCGAGTGCCGGCCGGCGCGTTGGCCTGGAGGCTCGCGACACGCTCGGTGCCGCGGACCGGCGGAGGCGCTCGGCGCGCGAACTCGACGGCCTGCGGCGAACCCACGATCTCGTTCTCGCTGCGGGCGATCAGATCGCGCAGGGAACGGGCTTCGCGGGACAGGTTTGCGATCTTCTGCCTTTCGGCATCAAGCTGCGTGCGGTTGAAACCGATCTGCCGCTGGCGGCTGTCGATCAGCTCCGCGAGACGCGTGCGCTCGGCCGCGACCTGGTCGCGCTCCAGGGCAAGACGCTGGCGGGTCTCAGCGGCCTTGCGTCGCAGATCCGCAAGACTTTTCAAATCCGTGACCAGCGCCAGCGCTTCCTCGCGCAGTTCCGGCACCACCGCGCCGAGAAGGATCGCCGCGCGCATCGAGGAGAGCACATCCTCCGGCGCGACGAGCAACGCCGGAGGCGCGCGCCGGCCGATGCGCTGCATCGCCGCCAGCACTTCCACCGTCACCTTCTCGCGCGCGATGAGTGAGAGGCGCAGCGCGCTTTCCTGCGCGGTGATGGTTTCGAGCCGGCTCTCCGCCTCGGCCATGCGATCTTCGGCCGCGCGCACCTTGCGCGCGACATCGACGAGTTGCGCGCGCAGGGCCTGCGCCTCGTTCGAGAGGTTCTCGATTTCATATCCCAGCCGTTTCTGCTCGAAGGTGGAACGCTCGATCTCGCGCTCGACTCCCCGAAGCCTGTCCAAGCCCGGCGGCGTTTCGCCCGCCGGCTTCTCGGGCACCTGCGCATGGGCCATCGGCAGCAGCGCCAGGAGCATCGCCAGGAGCAGCGCGCAAGCGGGCGTGATGCGATGCCGAATCAGGCGCATTCCGGCTCCTCTCCCCGACCGGCTGCCATCATGCCCGGTGATAGGGGTGACCGGCAAGAATCGTCGCGGCCCGGTAGAGTTGCTCGGCCACGAGCACGCGCACGAGCTGATGCGGCAGGGTCATCCGCCCGAAGGACAGGGCAAGATCGGCCTGCTGGACAAGCGGGCTCGCGAGCCCATCCGCCCCGCCAATGACAAGAGCCAGCCCGGCGCGATTTTCGGCGCGCCAATCCCCGATGCGGCGCGCGAAGGTCGCGCTGTCGATGCTCTGGCCGCGCTCATCGAAAACCACGCGCGCGAAGCCATCGGGAATGGCGGCGGCGATGGCCAACGCCTCTTCCGCCTTGCGATCCTCGTCGCGGCGCGCGGCACTTTCGGACAGCTCGACCACGCGGATGCCATCGAGCCCGAGCCCGCGCCCCAGCGCATGGAAACGCTCGAGGTAGCGGTTCGCAAGCTCCCGCTCGGGCCCGGCCTTCATGCGTCCGATGGCCACGAGATCGAGCTTCACCGGCCGGTTCGCTCAGCGAGGCGCGGCGTTTCTGCGCGGCGTCGCCCGGATCGCCGGCTTGCGGGCGGGAGCCCGGCGCGACTTCGGCGCATCGCCGGCGGATTCCGCCATCGCCTTGCGCGCACGCTTGGGCTTCTCGACCTCTTCGGCCGACGCGCCTTCCAGCGGGCGCCCCATGCCCCAGAGCTTTTCGAGATTGTAGAAGCCGCGCACCTCGGGCCGGAACAGGTGGACGATGACATCCCCCGCATCGATCAGCACCCAATCGCAGACCGGCATGCCTTCGACACGTGGCGAGGGCTGCCCCATATCCTTGAGCGAAGACATGATGCGCTCGGCAATCGCGCCGACATGACGATCCGACCGGCCCGAAGCGACGATCATCGCATCGGCGATCGAGGTCTTGCCGGCCAGATCCAGGGTCACGATGTCTTCGGCCTTGGCATCATCGATGATGCCGTGCAGCGCCTGGACGAGTGCGGCAGGCGAAAGGGGCGCCGCGCGGCGCTCGGGGGCGGGCTTCAACCCGGCTTCAGGCTTCGTGGTCAGGGTTCCGTTCTCCGCTTGCTGCCAATCGGACGACGATCCGTCCATCCAATTCCTGCGCCGCCCCGCACCGAAATTCAAGCCGGAATTGCCTCAGGCGAACATGTTGAGCAGGCCGCCGCCTTCGGTCTGGCGCGTCTCGACGTCCTTCAGCACGAGGAACCGCTCGATGAGCCCCTTCACATATTTGCTGTCGTTCAACTTGCTCATGTCGAGCTTGCTCTCGATCATGAGCTTCAGACGGTCGATATTCGACGCGCTCACATAGGAGGGCAGGCTCAGCGCGGTCTTGGCGACATTGAACAGGACCGGATCGCCGAGGATCTCGTAGCCGTTCTTCACCTTGCCGATCTTGCGCTCGAAATAGAGAGCCTCTTCGAGGTTCGGGCTCAGCTGCGAAACCTGCTCGACATTGCGGGCCGACTGGTAACGCGCGATGATATCCGCCTGGAGCGATGCGCTCTTGAGCTTATTCAGGCCGGAATTGAAGAAATCCATCGCCGCGTTGATCTCGCGGTAGCCCGGATTGGTCATGCGCTGCAGCAGGGTACCGCTCGCCGTGGGGTCGTCCTTCAGGATCTGCTTGATGCGGGCCGGATACTGGATTTGATCGGCGAGATCATAGGATTGCAGGATGAAGCGCATCAGCCGGCCGTCCTTGAAGACGTCATCGACGTCCTGCAGGCGCGCCACCTTGTTCTTGAAATACTCGACTTCGCTCTGGACCGACTTGCTCTTTGCGAGCTTCGCGGTGCTGGCGGCCATGAAATCCGGGGTAAGCCGCCTGTAGACGGCAAAGGACGAAACAGACGCGCTCGACGCAAACATTCGACCAATCCTTGATCTTGAACCGTTAGGCTAACAGGCGCGGCTTAAATTTCCCTTACCTTGCGTGCCCGCCTTCGCGAGGGTCGAGCGCTCAGTGCCTTTCCTGCGCTTTTTCGCGAAGCGCCGTGGAGGATTGCGGCGAGCGCTTGCCATGCAGGAACAGCCATCGCGGAGCTGCGAGGCGGGGCAGTATCCGCCCATCGCTCTCGTCGATGCGGAAGCGTGCGAGCATCCTTGCGGCGGGGCTCGATGCAGCCTTCAGCGTGGAGCCAGGCCGATCGATGATCGCCATCGGCACAAGGCCGGCAATGTTCTCCCAGTTCTTCCAGCGATGGAAATCCGCGAGATTATCCGCGCCCATCAACCAGACGAAATTCACCTGCGGCAGGCGTGAGCGCAGGAAGCGGATGGTCTGTTCGGTGTAGCGCGTGCCGATCTCGGCTTCGATACCGGTGACGACCATGCGCCGGTCAGCCCCCACGAGATCGCGCACGAGGGCCATGCGCTCGGCCTGCGAAGGCAGCTCGCTGTTGGATTTCAAAGGATTCCCCGGCGTGACGATCCACCAGACCTGATCGAGGCCGAGGCGCCGCAGGGCCGTCTCGGCCACGAGCCTGTGCCCCTCATGCGGCGGGTTGAACGACCCGCCGAACAGGCCGACCCCGAGGCCGGGAGAAGTGGGGGGGAGGAAGATCCGCACCGGTTACGGCCTTATCGTCCCCTCGCCTTTCACCACATATTTGAAGCTGGTGAGCTGTTCCACGCCCACGGGACCGCGCGCATGCATGCGCCCCGTGGCGATGCCGATTTCGGCGCCGAAGCCGAACTCGCCGCCATCCGCGAATTGCGTCGAGGCATTGTGCAGCACGATGGCGGAATCCACCTCCGCGAGAAAGCGGGCGGCAGCCGCATCATCCGCCGTGATGATCGCATCGGTGTGGTGCGAGCCGTAAGTCTCGACATGGTGGATGGCATCGTCGAGCCCTTCCACCACCTTCACGGCGATGATCCGATCGAGATATTCCGTGCTCCAATCCTCCTCCGAGGCCGGGGTGACGCGGGGATCGACGGCTTGCGCGGCTTGATCGCCGCGCACGGCGCAGTCCGAATCGAGAAGCGCCTTCACGAGGGGGGCGAGATGCGTGCCGGCACAAGCCTGATCGAC
>Ga0068877_10002481_pt1 | contig 14863 bp, 15 predicted proteins | sample NOAtaG_FD_66437 | JGI IMG/M metagenome (GOLD analysis project Ga0068877, IMG submission 66437) | Freshwater lake microbial communities from Lake Erie, under a cyanobacterial bloom - NOAA_Erie_Diel6S_1000h metaG | ecosystem: Environmental > Aquatic > Freshwater > Lake | place: USA: Ohio, Lake... | reverse complement strand
CCGACCGTCAGAAGGGTGTAGGTGCGGGCGGCGGAGGAGAAATCCATGCCCATCTGCGCCACACCGATGATGATGCCGGCAACGACATTGACGAAGGTGATGAGAATGCCGGCGATGGCATCACCGCGCACGAATTTCGAGGCACCGTCCATCGCGCCGTAGAAGGAGCTTTCGTCCTCCAGCGCCTTGCGGCGGGCCTTCGCCTCGTCCTGATCGATGAGACCGGCGGAAAGGTCGGCGTCGATCGCCATCTGCTTGCCGGGCATCGCGTCAAGGCTGAAGCGCGCCGCGACTTCCGCGATTCGCCCCGAACCCTTGGTGATGACGACGAAGTTCACGATCACCAGGATGATGAAGACGATCAGCCCGATGACGAAATTGCCGCCCATCACGAAGGTGCCGAAGCTTTCGATGACGTGGCCGGCGGCCCCCGTTCCCGTATGCCCATGCGTGAGGATGAGGCGCGTCGTGGCAATGTTCAGCGCCAATCTGAGCATCGTGGCAATGAGCAGGATTGTCGGGAAGGCCGAGAATTCCAGCGGCGCCGCGATGAACAGCGCCGTCATCAGGATCAGCACGGACAGGATGATCGAGAAGGCCAGGAACAGATCCAGCAGGAAAGCCGGCAAGGGCACGATCATCACGACGAGGATTGTCAGCACGCCCATCGCCATGACGATGTCGGAACGGCGCATGACCGCGCCGAATTCCTTGGCCGTGATGGTGGAGCCTAACCCGGCGAAGGGATTGGAAGATCCTGGCCCGCCTGCGGGAACGTCGCTCATGCCTGCCTCGCTTCTCGGTTGCGCAACCCGAATCGCGCCGCGTTCTCGCGCGCGTTCCCGTGCCGGGCAATTTTTGCCGGGTGGATGGTTAACGGGAGGTTACGATCGGGGGCGGTGCCCCGAAATGCGAGGGGCCGGACAGCTTCCCGTCCGGCCCCTGAATGCCCTCCCGAATGGTCGCTTCACGCCATCGCCACACGCGCGGTGCCCGGATCGGGAACAGCGAGGCCGTCGGCTGAATATTCGTTGAGCTTGTTGCGCAGGGTGCGGATCGAAATGCCGAGGATCTTCGCCGCATGGGTGCGGTTTCCGAGGCAATGGTCGAGGGTATCGAGAATCAGCTCGCGCTCGACATCCGCCATGGTGCGGCCCACCAGCGCGCGCGTCGCGGCCTCGGCGAGTTCCGCTGCCTTGCGGGCGGTGGCATCGGATGCGGTCTGCGCGAGGCTTTCGCCTTCGGGCGTGAGGATCGCTTCCGGAGCGATTTCCGACCCCATCGAGAGCAGCACCGCGCGATGGATGGTGTTCTCGAGTTCGCGTACATTGCCACGCCAGGGATTGGCGAGAAGCAGGCGCTTCGCATCATGGCTGATGACGCGATTGGGCAGCCCGTTCATCTGCGCGTATTTCTTCGCGAAATGGCCGGCGAGTTCGATGATGTCCGCCGGGCGCTCGCGGAGCGCGGGGATCTTCAGGTTCACGACGTTCAGACGATAGAGCAGGTCCTCGCGGAAATGCCCGGCCTTCACATGTTCGAGGAGGTTGCGGTTCGAGGTCGCGATGATGCGGATGTCGACCGGCACCGGGCGCTGGCCGCCCACGCGGTCGATGACCCGCTCCTGGATGGCGCGAAGCAGCTTGGCCTGCAGGCGCACTTCCATTTCGGAAATTTCATCGAGCAGCAGCGTGCCGCCATCGGCCTCCTCGAACTTGCCGATGCGCCGGGCGATGGCTCCCGTGAAGGCTCCCTTCTCGTGGCCGAACAGCTCGCTTTCGAGCAGGTTATCGGGGATGGCCGCGCAGTTCACAGAGACAAAAGGCTTCGAGGCCCGCTTCGATTTCTCGTGAAGGAAGCGCGCCATCACTTCCTTGCCGACACCCGACTCGCCGGTGATGAGCACGGAGGCATCCGAGCCCGCGATCTGCTTCGCGAGCTGGACGACGCGTGCCATGCTCTCGTCGCGGAAGATGATGGAGGTCTCGGTGCGGCTGACAGCTTCCAGCACCGCCGCGATGAGTTCGGGATCGGGCGGAAGGGGAATATATTCCTTGGCGCCTGCGTCGATCGCCATCACGGCGGCGCGCTTGTCGTTCGAAACGCCGCAGGCCACGATGGGCGCCGTCATGTGCTCGGCCGCCAGTCCCTCGCACAGGGCGCGGATGTCGATTTGCACATCGACCATCAGAAGATCGGCGCCCTTGCCCTGCCGGAGATGCGAAAGGGCCGCTTCCACGCCATCCACCTGCGCCACGGAGGCACCGCGTTCCCGCGCGATCTTGGCGGCGGTGATGAGTTCCCCGCGCAGGATTCCCACGATGAGAAGCCGCATGGCCGTTCTCCTTCATTCGTTCTTGCTGCGCGTGGATACGCGCAGCGGGTTGCCTCAGCGGTCGCTCTTGATGATTTCAGTCATCGTCACGCCGAGCTTGTCATCCACGAGCACGACTTCGCCGCGTGCCACCAGGCGGTCATTCACGAAGATGTCGATCGCCTCGCCCACCCGCCGGTCGAGTTCGAGGATGTGGCCGGGGGTCACGCGCAGGAGGTCGCCCACCCCCATCTTGGTGCGTCCCAGCACAGCCGAGACCTGGACCGGCACATCGAAGACATGTTCGAGATCAGCCGCGGTCTTCGCACTCGGGGGTTGCTCGCCATCCGCGCCATAGGTGGCCGCAACGAGTTCGGCGGTCGATTCCAGATCGCTCAGGGGAAGCATACTCTCGGTGGACATGGGGCGAACTCCTGTTCGTGGTCTCGGATGGTCAGGGCGCACCGCGCTTCAGCACGATGTCGAGCGATTGCTCGATGAGATATTCCAGTTTCTCGCGCTCGCGCACGATCCCGCCTTCCGCCCATTCGATGCGGCAATCACCGGAGCGAACTGCAGGATCGGGAAAGACGAAGAGCTTGAGATTGATGCCGTTTTCCCGCAGCAGGAATACGAGGCGGGACTTGACGTCATCCACCAGCGAAGGCTCCACGCGCACCGCCACATGCGGGGCGCCGCGCAGGTCGTTGAGGATCGCCCGCGCGGTCGCCTCGATGGGTGCTACCGGCATCTGCTCGACCAGTTTTCCGGCGAGCTTGCGCGCGAAGACCTGCGCGAAATACAGCGCCTCCTTGCGTGAATCGGCCTCGCTGGAGCGCAGTTGTTCATCAGCCGAACGCAGTTGGTTCGCGATCTGCGCCAGGGCTTCGGCGATGCGATTGGCCTCGTCGTCGCGCTGCTGCTGGCGACCATCCTGCAGGCCGCGCGCATAGGCTTCCTGATGGGCCTGCTCCAGCAGCCGGGTATGCTGGGCATGGGGCACCGGCAGATGGGTGCCCTTCTCCAGATACATCGAGGTTGCCGCCGCCTGGCTGAAGTCCCGCTGGAAGTTGAAGGCGTTGCGTGTTTCGGCCATCGCTTTTGCCTGCTCAGTAGATCAGTTCGTCTTCGGCGCGGTTCTTCGCGATCGTGATCTCGCCCTTCGAGGCGAGTTCCTTCGCGAGCGACACGATGCGCGTCTGCGCCTCGTCCACTTCCTTCAGACGCACCGGACCACGCGAGGCCATGGCCTCCTCGAGGTTCTTCACGGCGCGGCTCGACATCTGCTGGAAGAAGAACTTCTTCATCGACGGCGCCGCACCCTTGAGCGCGGTCGCGAGCAGGTCGCGATCCGAGAAGCGGATGAGGGTCTGGCACGAGCCCGGATCGAGCTTCGAGAGATCCTCGAAGGTGAACATCAGCGAGCGGACCTTCTGCGCCGCCTCGCGATTGCGCTCGTCGAGCGCGGCAAGGAACCAGCTTTCGGTTTGCCGGTCGAACGAGTTGAAGATTTCGGCGATCATCTCGTGGCTGTCGCGGCGCTGCGTGATCGAGAGGTTCGAGATGAATTCCGTGCGCAGCGTTTCCTCGATGTGATCAAGCACTTCCTTCTGCACCGGCTCCATGTTGAGCATGCGCGTGACGACCTCGAGCGCAAATTCATGCGGCAGCAGCGAGAGAACGCGGGCCGCATGCTCCGAGCGCAGGCGGGACAGGATCACGGCGACGGTCTGCGGATATTCGCCCTTGAGGTAGTTGGCGAGCACCTGATCCTGGACGTTGCCGAGCTTCTGCCACATGTTGCGTCCGGCCGGGCCGCGGATCTCGTCCATCAGGGCCGAGACCTTCTCCTGTGGAAGGATCTTCATGAGCAGGGCTTCGGTGCGGTCGTAGTCGCCCGTCACCGCGCCGGCAGTGGCCATCATTGACACGAATTCATGCACGAGCTGCTCGACCGCGTCCGCCGTCACCGAGCCGAGGCGGGACATGGCGCGGGAGACCTGCCTGATTTCGTCCTCGTCGAGCGCGCTCCAGATTGGGCCACCATACTTGTCGCCCAGCACGAACAGGATGATCGCGGCCTTTTCCGGCCCGGAGAGGAAGCGCGTGAGGTCGCCCTTCGGTGCGGATGCCGCGGTGACTTCTGTGGAGGGCTTGGCCATGGGTCAGCTCCTGTCCGTCTTCTCTCGTTCTGGGATCAGCGCGGTTGGGAAATCCATTGCCGGACGATGGCAACGGTCTCACCCGGATTTTCTTGGACGATTTGCCCCAGCTGGTCGATGACGCCCGGTCGCAGGTTCTGGGTCAGCTGGCTTATGTTGGACTGCTGCTGGTTGGAATTGGCGGCCGCGAGGGCGCCGGCGATGCTGTTGGCCGCAGCCTCCTGGCCAGGCGCCGGCAGCGCCAGCGTCTGGCCGCCTTCCGCCGAAGCACCGTTCGCTATCATCGCGCCACCCGCCCCGGCGCGGCCCGGATTGACCCCGATTCCCATCTGGCGGAGCAGTGGCCGGATAACGAGCAGGGTGATGAGCAGGGTGAGGATGCCGAAGATCGCAAGTTCGACGAGGCGCAGAACATCCTCCTTGGAAAGAGCGATGAGCTGCTCCAGCAGGGTCGGCTGCTTGCCATCCACCATCGGGAAGCCTTCGGCGAAGCGCAGATTGATCACCTCGATCTGGTCGCCGCGATTGCGATCAAAGCCGATCGCCGAGCGCACGAGGGCCGCGATTCGCTCCAGTTCTTCGGAGGAGCGGGGCTGGTAGCTCGCCTCCGCGCTGCCCTGGCCGGGGGTGTAAACGCCATCCACGAGCACCGCCACCGAGAGGCGCTTCACGCGGCCACCCTCGATGATCTCCGTCCGGGTGGTCTTGGAGATCTCGTAATTGATGATTTCCTCGGAGCGCGCGGTCTGTTCCCGCTGCTGCGGGTTGCCCTGCTGCTGCTGCTGCTGCGCCTGCGGCAATTCGTTCGCCACGGTGACCTGCCCGTCGCGCTGCTCGGTGCTCTGCTGGTTCTCGGTGCGGGTCTGCGTGGAGCGCACGACACGGCTCTCGGGATCGAAATTGTCCGTCACCTGCTGGATGCGGTTGAAATCCATCTCGGCGGCAACTTGCACGCGGGCCCGGCCACGGCCGACCACGCTCGCCACGATCTCCTCGACCTGCCCCTTCAGGCGACGCTCGTAGCTCGATTGCTTGTCGGCTGCGATCGCGGCCGTATCGGCATCGGCACCCGCGCCATCGGCGAGCAGGCGGCCCGATTCATCCACGATCGACACCTTCTCCGGCTTCAGCCCATGCACGGCCGTGGCCGCGAGGTGGCGGATGGCGCGGATCTGGCCGGCATCGAGTTCGCCGCGCAATTTCAGCACGATCGAGGCGCGCGGTTCCTGTGCATCCCGCTGGAACAGCTTCTTCTCGGGGATGGCGAGGTGCACGCGGGCATTCTGCACCCGGTCGATGGTGCGGATCGTGCGCGCCAGTTCACCTTCCAGCGCGCGGAGCTGGTTGATGCCCTGCACGAAGGTGGTCGAGGAGAAGCTGTCGCCCTTGTCGAAGATCTCGTAGCCGACCGTGCCGCCCATCGGCACGCCCTTTGAGGCGAATTCCATGCGCAGGCGGCTGATCGAATCGCGCGGCACCATCACCGTCTGCCCGTCGCCGCGCAGTTCGTATCTGACGCCCTTTGAATCGAGTTCCCGCGTGATGGTGTTCGCGTCCTGCATCGACAGCTCGGAGAAGAGCACGCCCATCGGGGGCTGCGACATGCGGATGAGGAGAAAGGCGAAGAAGCCGACCAGCGCGAGCGTCACCGCGCCCATCGCCACGAGACGCTGCGGTCCCAGCTTGTTCACGATATCGAGGATCGCGTTCACGGTTCTCACCTTCGTATGATCATATCCCGCTGATCGCAGGACCCGTTGCGCCGGGAGTTCTTCCCGCGCTAGGCAAGATTTGCCCGGTGGTTGGTTACCGCGCGGTTAACCGCCGTTCTTTTTTCGAACAGCCGTTTCAGATTCTGGATCTCACCGCCCCCGGAGAGAGGCTCCATGACCCGCATTCCTCCCCTCGCCATCACCATGGGCGATGCCGCCGGCATAGGACCCGAGATCATCGCGCGGCATTTTGCGGCCGAAAAGCCTCGGGATCTGATTGTGGTTGGCGATTTGGCGCAGATGGAACGCGCAATTCGAATGATCGGCGCCGAAATCCCGGTGGAGTGCGTCGAAGGCCCGATACCGGCCCCGGCCGGACGCATGGCTGTGCTGCCGGTGGGGTCGCTCCCGGCCGATCTTCCCTATGGCAAGGTCGATGCGCGCGCCGGGAAGCTTGCCTATGCGGCGATTCTCGCGGCAATCCGCCTTGCGAAGTCCGAACAGGTGAGCGGAATGGTCACGGCTCCCATCCACAAGGAAGCCCTTCATGCCGCCGGGGTGCCGTTTCCCGGCCATACGGAAATTCTCGCGCATGAAACCGGCACGCGCGATTTCGGCATGATGCTGGCGGATGAGAGGCTGCGCGTCATTCTCGTTTCCATCCATGTCTCGCTCGCGGAAGCTCTCCGCCGTGTGACGCAAGAAGCGGAGTTGCGCACCATCCGTCTCGCGGATCAGGCCTGCCATGCCCTGGGCATCGCCAAGCCGCGCATCGCCGTGGCCGGCTTGAACCCGCATGCGGGCGAAGGTGGGCTCTTCGGGCGCGAGGAGATCGAGATCATCGCGCCGGCCATCGCAGAAGCGCGCAGCGCAGGCCTCGACGTGCATGGCCCCTTCCCGCCCGATACGGTCTTCATGCAGGCCCGGCGCGGCGCCTATGACATCGTGGTCGCGCAATATCACGATCAGGGGCTGATCGCGGTGAAGCTCAACGGCATCGAAAAGGGCGTGAACGTGACGGTCGGCCTGCCGATCATCCGCACCAGCGTCGACCATGGCACCGCCTTCGACATTGCCGGCAGGGGCATTGCGGACCCGTCAAGCCTCGGCGAGGCGATCCGCGTCGCGCGGCAGATGGTGGCGGCGCGGGGCGGTTGAGAGACGCCCGCAAGATGCGAGACCGCCCGCCGGCGAGGCGGGGTAGAGGAAACCAGCGGAAAAGACCGCTTACTGGCGATAATGCTGGATGCGCGTGGTGCGCAGGCCAGCCAGCCCGTGGCTGTCGATGGAATGCTGCCAGGAGAGGAATTCCTCCACTGTCAACGTATAGCGGCTGCACGCTTCCTCGAGCGAGAGCAGGCCGCCACGGACCGCCGCAACGACTTCGGCCTTGCGACGGATGACCCAGCGACGGGTTTCGGGAGGCGGAAGATCGGCGATGGTCAGGGGGCTGCCATCGGGGCCGATCACATACTTCACACGGGGGCGAAGCGGCTCACTCATCGGGTACGCTCACAAAACGCTACAATTACTCCCGCCAACATACAGAGCCGCTTGTTAAAAAACGGCTAAATCGGGGCAATCAGTTGCGACGGATCGTTTTGACATCCGTCAGGGCCAGATCGAGGCTGCCGACCTTGATCCGCGGGCCGTCACCGGAGACGTCGACGCTGTCCACGCGGGCCAGCATGAACGGCTTCACTTCCATCACCTTCAAGGCCGTATCCTGGGCCGAAACGGAGATGGTGTATTCGCCCTCCGCAGCCTGGGAGCCGCCGGGCAGCTTGCCGTCCCAGACGAATTCCTGCTCGCCGGCCGTGAGTGTCTTAGAGCCGACATGGACGGTATTGCCGTCCTTGTCCTTGATGGTCACGGAGGCCGTGCCGGCGCGCGGGGCATTCATCAGCCACTTCACCTGGTTGTTCTGCATCGGGCTGCCCTTGCGGTCGACCGTGACGTTCGCCCCGACGAAGCCGAGCGCCGAGGTGGCGTTGTTGACCCTGTTGGCCGTCACCAGCGAGGCCAGCGTCTCGTTGGTGCGCAGCTGCTGCTCGACGCCTGCGAATTGCACGAGCTGCTGGGTGAACTGGTTCGTATCCAGCGGGTCGAGCGGCGACTGGTTCTTGAGCTGCGTGGTGAGCAGCTGCAGGAACTGGTCGAAATTGTTCGCGATCCCGGTCCGGGAATTGGCGAGCGAACTGGATGCCGTGCTCGTTTTGCTTGCCGTGTTTGACGATGCAAGGCTCGGCAGGTTGGTGATCGAAGTCATGTTTTTCTCCTCCTCGTTCAGACGACGAGGTCGAGGCTGGAATTGGGGATCATCACGCGACGCATCACAAACTCTGCCGGGCGCTGCGCGCCCGCCGCTTCACTGTCACCGGCCCGGTCGGACTCGCCCTGCGGGCCATTCTCGCGCTGGCCGTCGCGACCCTGCTGCTCGCCGCGGAGCTGGAAACTCAGGCCATCCGGCGATTGGCGCAGGCCCGCCTGTTCGAAGGCCTGCTGGAGGGTCGGCGCGTCACGCTTCAGCATGGCCAGCGTCTCGACACGGTCCACGACGAGGCTGGCCTTCACCTCGCCGTCTTCCTTGAACTCGAGTTTCACGTCCACGCGGCCGAGTTCCGCCGGATCGAGCCGGATCTGGAAGGTCTTGACCCCGCGCACGGCCTGCATGCCGATCTCGATCGGCAGCATCTGCAACGGTGTCGGCCGAAGCGCGTCCTGTCCCGCATGCGCGGTGGGAATCGCGGCCAGAGCCCGGTCGAGGCTGCCGACCAGATCGCCGGAACGATGCATCGCACCCTGGGCGAGGGCGAATTCGTTGATCCAATCGGCGAAATTGACCTTCGAGACCTCCGCGCGCGTTGCGGCCTGATCGGCCTGCATCGCGGCATTGGCGGCCGTTTCACCCGTCCGGGCCTGCATCAGCGCGATGAGATCGGCTGAGCCCTTGGAGCCCGTGGGGATTTCGGCGTCACCAGCCGGAATCTCGCCCGTCACGAGCGTCGTCAGAGCTGCGGCGGCCGGGTTCCCGGCCAAGAAGGCGCCAGCGCGCGCCGCTCCCGAAGCGATGGCCGAGTTTTCGCCATTCATGACGGCCGCACCGGGAACCGGAACGGCGAGGGCCGGCTCCAGCGCCTCTCCGATGGTCGGCAGGGCGAGAGCTGGATCGGCCGAGGATTCCACCGTTTCCGACGCCACTTCGGCACCGGCCGATTGCTCTGCGGTTTCGGCCTTGCCTTCCTCGGCCGCGGCCTCCGGGCAGGCCTTGTCATCGCAGGCCTCCGCCTTGGCGGGCTTCCGGTTCCTGTCATCCGCCCGGAGTTCGTCAGCGGTCGAGACATCGCCCGAGCCATCCTCCTTGCGGCCCTCTGTGCGGCGCTGGGCCTTCTGTGGCACGCGGGCGGCATCCTCGGCCGACCGAGCGGGCTTCTCGCGAGACTGCTGAACCCCCTCGCGAGCCTCGCGCCGCGCCGTCGCGCGTGCCTCCTCCTCGGCCGTCGGGGTGCGCGGCACGGGCGCTTCATCCTTCATCTGGGCGGGTCGCTGGCGGCTCTGCGCGGCTTGAGACACGAGCGAGCCGAAGGGCACGCCCGGAAACTGTTCCGAACGCGGCTTGGTATCCCGCTGTCCTTGAGGAACAAGCTCGGCACCGGACAGGAACGAGGAGGGCGAAGTGATCTCGGTCATGGCATCCTGCAACACGGGAAATGAACTCTGCGTCCAGCCATGCAAGGCCAGGGCCACCAGAGACAGCATTTCAAGCCATTGTTTTTACTGTATCTTTTTCGCTCGGAGCGGAGAAGCTGCTTCCTGCATCACCGCAACCGGGCAAATTCTGCCGGTTCTTGGCCACAAGACTGGAACATTCGTCCCAAAAGGCTTATGCAACGGATCGTTCCCGGACCCTTGAATTCCGGCGAGATGCGAATGACTCTGAACGGACTGGACATTGCCAAGCCTGCAGAGAAGACACGCGTGGTTGTCGCGATGTCCGGCGGCATTGATTCGTCGGTCGTTGCGGCTCTGTTGGCGCGCGCCGGCTACGAGGTGATCGGCATCACCCTTCAGCTCTATGATCATGGCGCCGCGACGCATCGCGCCGGCTCCTGCTGCGCGGGGCGCGACATCCAGGATGCGCGCAATGTCGCCCAGCAGCTCGGCATCCCGCATTACGTGCTCGATTACGAAAGCCGCTTCCGCGAGGACGTGATCGAGAGTTTCGCCGACAGCTATGCACGCGGCGAAACGCCCATTCCTTGCGTCGAGTGCAATCGCACCGTGAAGTTCCGCGATCTTCTGGCCTTTGCCGGGGAACTCGATGCCGATTGCCTCGCGACGGGGCATTATGTGGAGAGCCGCGCGCTCGCGGGCGGTGGGCGCGGGCTGTTTCGGCCGATCGATCTCGATCGCGACCAGAGCTACTTCCTGTTCGCGACCACGAAGCCGCAGCTTGCCCGGCTCCGCTTTCCCCTCGCCGGAATGACCAAGGCCGAGACGCGCGCCATTGCCCGCGAAATCGGCCTTTCCAATGCGGAAAAGGCTGATAGCCAGGATATCTGCTTCGTGCCTTCCGGAAACTACGCGGAACTTGTGCGCAAGCTGAAACCGGAGGCGGACCGGCCTGGCGCGATCCGCCATCTCGATGGCCGTGTGCTTGGCCAGCATGAGGGCACCTTCCGCTTCACCATCGGCCAGAGGCGCGGCCTTGGTATCGCCGCGCGCGAGCCGCTCTATGTCATCCGGGTCGATGCCGACCGTTCCGAAGTGGTCGTTGGACCGCGTGAGGCGCTCGCCCTGCGCGAGATCCCGCTGCGTGATGTGAACTGGCTTGGCGATACGCCGATTCCATCCGAGGGCCTCGCCATCCATGCCCGCGTGCGTTCCACGCGAGCCCCGAAACCCGCCATGCTGCGGCAGGACGAGCGTGGCATCGTCGTCGAGATTTTCGATGGCGAGGAGGGCGTCGCGCCCGGACAGGCATGCGTTTTCTATGGCGGCGATGGCGCCGGCGCGCGCGTGCTCGGCGGCGGCACCATCATGCGGCAGCCCGAGGGGCGAATCCCCTTGGTGCCTGCCGGCGAAGCCGTTTCAGCCCTTTCCTAAATCGCTTTTCAGGAGCTCCGCATGCAAGATTCCAGCGCCGTGAAGGATGTGTCGCTCTCGACCATCACCAAAGCCTACGAGAAATGGGCGCCCTTCTACGATCGCGTCTATCACAAGATGCTCCGGCCTTCGCAGCTCAAGGCCGTCAGCGCCGCGATGGAAAACGGCCCGCGCGTGCTGGAAGTTGGCGTGGGTTCCGGCCTGGCGCTCGGCTATTATCCGCCCGAGGCGCAGGTAACCGGGATCGACCTCTCGAAGCCCATGCTGCACAAGGCCGAGGAAAAGATCGCAGCGCAGGGCCTGAAGAACGTCACCGGTCTGGCAGTGATGGATGCCTGCCGCCTCGGTTTCCGGGATGGCACCTTCGATGCCGTGGCCGGCATGTTCATGATCACGCTGGTGCCCGACGCGGAAGCCGCGCTCGATGAATTCATGCGCGTGCTGCGGCCGGGGGGCGAGATTGTTCTGGTCAATCACATCGGCGCGGAAAAGGGCCCGATGGCGGCCTTCGAGACCGTGGTTGCGCCGATCGCCAAGAAACTCGGCTGGCGCGCGAATTTCCCGCTCCAGCGCCTGCGCGACTGGGCGGCGAGCCGCGGATTCGAGGTTCATGACGTCGACCCACATGGGCCGATCCACTATTTCACGCTCATCCGGTTGAAGGATCGGCGGGCGGATCGCGCGCCGCTGGCGGCGTGAGGCGGTTTTCGGGCCTGAAGGATTGGCCGGACTTGACATGGCAAGGCCGGCGCTTCTAAGGGTCCCGAAGGATGGCAGTGTAGCTCAGCTGGTTAGAGCGCGGCACTCATAATGCTGAGGTCGGTGGTTCAAGTCCACTCACTGCTACCAACCCTCGCCCCCGGAGCGAGCCGTGCGCGCTTCCCTCGTCAGTTCACGAAGCCAGGGCAGGTTCCGGCGGGAGCAGGGTTGAATTGCACCTTGTTGGCCTGGCGAGAGCGCATGAAGAGCCGATCGCCGAGCGGCATCTCGCCGCCCGAGGCCGCTCCCTTGAACAACTCATCCACGACCTGCGTCGCGACAGATGCCTGATAGCGCATGTTCACTTCGGCTTGGACGATCGAGGTGCGCGCCGTCCTGAGGCCGACCGGCACGAGATTCGAGGCCGAGCACCGCGCGAGCGCGGTGAAATCACCCCGCAGGGCCGAGTTGGTCGGGACCACCGACCAGTCCACGAACACCTTGCCCGAACCATCAATGTCGAAGGAGGTTACGCGCATGCCGATCCGCTCGGCCGGTTGCGGCCACAGCACCGCCTCCGTGGCCTGGAAGATCGAATCCATGTCAGCCTGGCTCACGGCCTGCATCTGAGTCGTCATGTCCGCGAGGGTTCGGGTGAGCAGGGTCACCTTCTTGTCGGCGGTCAGCGCATCGGTGGCGACCACCATGCCGACCCAGACCATCACCATGGCCGGAACCATCAGCGCGAACTCGGTCGCCGCGACGCCGGAGCGGCTTTTCCCAAAGCGGCCAAGCAGGCACCCACTGGCACGAGAGAAGCGGCGGAGAGGGCGGGGAAAGGATCGAATCATCATCTTGGACTCCTCAACACGCCCCAAAGGGCTCGTTCTTGAAGGCGGCAGAGCCCCCAAGCAGAACCCTGCCATTATTGAGGCTCGCCACATCGTTGCGGATCATGGCCGTCAGCCCCTGCGCTTCATAATAGGCGCGAATGACCACGATCTGGCAGGGCTGTCCGGGGTTGAATTGCAGGCCACCGGGGTCAAAGGCACCGTTCTTGACCGGGTTGGGCATGGCTGCAACGCCGAAGGTGTTGAAAGCGCGGACATCAAACTGCACCTGTTCGCAGGGGATGATCCAGCCAACCTGGTTGCAGAAGCCCGCCCGGAAGGTCGCCAGCTGCGCCGCGCCATTGCCGGCGCCGGCCACCTGGCCCGTCATCGTGAGGCGCTTGGCCTCCTCGACGCCCGCCTCGATGGCCGTCGTGCGCAGAAACAGCGTTCCCGTTTCGAGAATGGCGAGCAGGAAACCGAAGAAAAGAGGTGCGATCATCGCAAATTCGACGGCCGTTGCACCGGTGCGATTGCGCACGAACTGGCGGAAGCTCCGCCGGCCCCTTCTCGCGCGCCTGGTTACGGATCTTTCCGCCATGCCTTCGCTCATGCCTTCGCTCATGCCTTCGCTCCGTTCCTTCCAAGGTTTCACGGGAAGCACGTCGCCAGCTTCAACCGCCCTGGTGAACAGGCATACCAAGAACAACTTGCCTTTCAGTTTCGGGGGGCCGTGAAAAGGCCGCGTGAATGATTTACCGATCATTCACGCTTTTCTTGCCGGCCGCGATCACGCCGGCCGCGATCACGGGCCTGTCGCACGCACGAAACGCGCTATCGTTTTATCAGGGGCAGGGGAGTAACATCACCGCCTGGTGCCCGCAGCGCTGCTCTGGTTCGCGAGAGCATCCCGGCGAAGGGTCTGGTCTGCGGCGCGACCGAAATGCTTTTCCTCGTCTCCGAGCGCGACAGTCGGCTGGCATTTCGGCGAGCAATGGTAATGCGCGGAATCAAGGCCGCGCATCACCAGCAGGCCATGGTCCGGCGGAGCGGAAACCGACACGAAGGATTCCGAGATGATCGTGCCGTTCGTATCGAGCGCGATGAAATTCGTGCGGCCGGGCATGCGGCCGGTGATGATGAGCACGCCGTTGCGTTGAACCGTGACATCCGCGATGGCTGGATTGCCGACAATGATCGTTTCCGTGCCGGTCGGCAGTTTCAGGAGCTTCGCCTGATCGAGGAAGACGCCGATCTGGTCGGGGCCGGTCTCGTTGGCAGAGGCCGGCGCGCCGAGGGCCATCGCCGCCAGCATCACGCCAAGGGCAGGAAGACGGAGCCGGGACATCGCACACCTCTCGCAATGGGCAGGCCCATACAGGGGACCGCCGAGACCAAGCAATGGCAAATCAGGGTGAATTTTCGGTAAAGCGCCCGCTTTTTCAGCGCGGCAGGGAAGCATCGCCGGGTGGCGATCGGGCGTTTCGTTCGCCTGTCAGACAGATCGACCCTTGAACAAGCGACCTTCACTGCGAAACGACGTGAGATTTTCTAAATAAAATACTCATGTTAACGGTCTTTTAGCGGTTATTATCCAGCTCTATCACACCATAATTATAGTATCAATCATCAAAATTTGAAACAACAAACGAAATATTGCTTTTTGTAATTGCAGAGAAGTGATAATCGGTTTTTGATTGTTTTAACCAAGCTGCCTTCCTTCCCTGAATTATTTCCTGATTGTTGATCGCATTAACTGTCGGGCAACAACATGGGGCTAGCTTGGCCTTGTTTCCGGCACGAGCCGTTTCCCACGAGGGCGGGGCGCCGAAGACCTTTGGAGCAGAGCAAAAGGAGCACACCATGTCGATTTTCAACCGTTTCGTGAAGGACGAGTCCGGCGCCACCGCGATCGAATATTCGCTGATCGCCGCCCTGATGGCCGCCGCCGTTATTGCCGCGCTGTCGACCTTCTCGGGCAGCCTGCAGACGGCCTTCACAAATATCGGCACGACGCTGACCACCAAGACCGCTCCGTAA
>Ga0068877_10002480_pt1 | contig 14868 bp, 11 predicted proteins | sample NOAtaG_FD_66437 | JGI IMG/M metagenome (GOLD analysis project Ga0068877, IMG submission 66437) | Freshwater lake microbial communities from Lake Erie, under a cyanobacterial bloom - NOAA_Erie_Diel6S_1000h metaG | ecosystem: Environmental > Aquatic > Freshwater > Lake | place: USA: Ohio, Lake... | reverse complement strand
ACAGGTTGGATAGAGATACTTGCTCCTCACGACGTAAAAACACAGAATATTCAAAGTGAAGGCACATCTCCCAATATAACTAAAATGGTGGGAGATATTAGATTGGTTGGTTCTCCAGGACCATTTCAGGATGCATACTCAGTAGGATCCGTTTTATCTCACAATGGCATTTATTTAAATGCAAGTGGCGGCGATACCTATTTTAAAGCTGAATATGGCGACATAATTTTAGGAGCTAACTATAATCCTGGCGGATCAGTCAAAGTCCGTGGGAAAATTGAGGGTATCTCATCTAGTTCAGTACCTATCCCTAGCTTAGAAAATTTTATTATTGATGGTGGAGAGTTCTAAAAATAAGTAAACTTAAAATACGAATATAACATTAATTTTTAAAATTTGTTATAGACGATAAAAATAATTAGATATAAAATAAAAACAATATGCCAAATCCTACTATAAAAATTAAAAGAGGTTCAGCTGCGCCTGTTTCATTAAACCCAGGTGAGTTCGCGATGGACCAAGCCAATAGAAAACTTTACATTGGAAAAAATGATGGAACTCCGCTTGTCGTTGGTGGTGATGGCACCTTTGCTACAAAAACTTATGTAGATACTGCAATATCTACTGGAGCTGGTTCATTTGGAACCATGTCTGGTCAAAACGCCAACAATGTAACTATTACTGGCGGTAATATAAATGGGACCACAATTGGGGCAAGCGGACCAATGTCTGGTAATTTTACCAGCTTAGCTACTACGTCTCTTACTGCTACGGGTGGTTCTATTAATAGTGCTACTATAGGTGCCGCTACTCCATCTACTGGTGCGTTTACCTCTCTTACCGCATCCACCGCTCCAACATCAGCAAACGATGTTGTCCGTAAATCAGACCTTGATAGTGCTATTTCTGATCTTGGAAGTGTATTTAGATATGCCGGGGATATAAGTCAAAGTAATGTTGGAACTACAAAAGATTTAAATGATTTGCCAGACAAAGCTACTGGCGCTTACTATAGAGTAGACGTTGCTGGAGTATATAATTTTGCTTCTGTTAGTTATACACTTAAAGTTGGAGATGCTTTAGTTAGAACTCCTGCTGGGTGGCAAAAACTCGATAATGTGGACGCAGAAGTTAAGGGTACTCTTAATGAAATTGTAGTTAGTGGAGATGACAATCTTGGATACACAATATCCATTGATCCAAACTTGACTTTGGATTGCGGAACATATTAATAAAATAAAAACTTCTATAAGTTTAAAGTTGCAGTAAATATATTCATTCTATAATGGACTCTAAAATTGTGCCCAAAAAAAGCACCCAACAAAATAAGGTGCCATCAACAACTGACCTAATATTAGGCGAAATAGCAATTAATTATGCAGACCAAAAACTATATGGCAGGCACCCAGGTACGGGTGATGTTGTAGAGATTGGCGGTGGAGGAGGAGGAGGCGCTGGACCAACTGGACCCGCTGGGGCATCTGGCGCTACAGGTCCTAGTGGTTCGACTGGTTTACAAGGAGATATTGGATTTCCTGGTTTTAAATATGACAGCAGAAGAGTTTTATCAAATCAATATATAGCCGGTGAAATTATTGAATACGGTGGTTCTTACTATATCTGTATAGCAAATAATGATGCTCTTCCTCCTACTGGTGCTATTGGAGTTTATTGGAATCCTTATTCGTTTATTGGTGCAACCGGGACTATAGGATTGACTGGAGCAACTGGACTTGCTGGCGATGTTGGGGCTACTGGGGCAACTGGAATTGGTGATGCCGGAGCTACTGGAGCTACTGGGGCAACTGGACTTGCTGGCGATGTTGGGGCTACTGGGGCAACAGGAGTTGCCCCATCTAATACAATCTTAAAAAACACAAGTGATTTTACTCCTGTAAATTTTTTGAGGGTATTAACGCAAACAGATTATGATGCTTTGACTCCAAAAGACGATAACACTATATACTTTATAAAATAATATAATGCCAACATTCACAAAAGCATATATTGGTAGTACACCTTTATTTAAAGAACAGGGCTTTGCCTATATTGAGGGGGCTGATGCAGGCGGCGGAGTACAATCGCTCACTAACGAATTCAAACACAACACAGGAACTTTGACGATTTTTGGGAATGTTACATCGACAAAGGACTTCCACCTTTGCGAGGGGAGTTCTGCCATTCCGGCAAATTGCGTCATTTCTGGCACGTTGACTCAAACAAATGCTGGACCGCAGGGCAGCTCATCTTCTCAACGAGGTTTTACCATTGCTCAAAGCGCTACCAATGTCGGCACGCTGACGATCAGTGGTAATGTTACCCTTTATTCGGGAATGTTTATAGGTGACAACCGCTCCACCGCATCCAACGGCACTCTCGTCCTAAATTCCGGTCAGTTAGTCACAAATGGATCCATGTGGCTCGCAAGCCCGACGGCGACGGTTATTTGCAACGGCGGCACGCACACGATCACTCAACTGTTTGTCTCTGGCGGCGGACACGCCACGGACAACCCGAATCCCGTCTCCGTGGTTACCATGAACGGCGGCGTGCTTAATATCAATTACGCAGCCGCTGTTAGTCAATCGAATATACTTTTCGGTGTTTCAAGTGCGGGAATTAGCTCGACCAGCACGATTAATCTCAATGGCGGCACATTAAAACATAACCAAATCACAAGCAACGTTCCCGCTTCCGGGCGCACGATAGTCAACACCATCAACTTCAATGGTGGCGTGTTAGACTTAGACAAAGGAGCGAGCCGAAATTTACCGAACGCCACAGGCACCGGTTTGACGTGGAATCTTGTCATTAAAAACGGCGGCGCAATTATTTCTGTTTATACAGGCGCGACAATGACGATGGCTGTTGCATTTTCCAATGACGGCACCAACGGCGGTTTGACTAAACAGGGGCCGGGGACGCTTGCAATGGGCAGCCTCGCCCATTCCTACAACGGAGCAACATCTATTTCAGAGGGAGTGGTAACACGTGTCGTTACGAACGAAGGAACATCACCTGGGACTATTACAGGAACTGCAACATTTACTACGACTGGCTCAACCACAACTTTATCTGTTTCTTTTTCGGCCACTCCATCTGCTGGCATGAAATTCAAGTTTTTTCCAGGGGTCACCACTCAAACAATATCTTCAATTACATTAAGTGGTGTATCTGGAAGAACAGGAAGTTATGCAAGTAATACAGGACTTTCGTCAACCTCATCCGTTTTAACTATATCATGACAATAGAACCAAATAACGATGGATGGTCATTTGACTCTTCTGGGGCATGGAAATTAGTGTATAGCGATAAAATAGTTATTTTCTTTGGAGAGTCAACTGGCATATCTACTCAAGCAACCTTATTTATTGGAACCAAGGAAGAATGTGAAGCAGAAGCCTCAAGGCTCGAACTTGTACTACCAAGTAATCAAGAGGCAAGCGAAGAGCAAGATACAGTTATATCAGATCCAGGCACTGACCCATTATAGTAAGTTTTTGTTCTGTATTTTGAGTTACAAATACTGTAAAAAGGAACAATGAACTTTCCATTAAATCCTCAAGTTGGCGAACAGTATATATCGCTTGGAGTTAAATGGATTTGGAATGGATACGCCTGGTTACTGTCTGGAGCTGTAGATGGAACAAAGCCAGAGTTAATTGTTGGCTCAACTGGAGCAACAGGCATACAGGGTGCTACTGGAACTGGTTCTACTGGCGCTACTGGGCCTGCAGGTCCAATTGGTCCACTCGGGTCCACAGGTATTCAGGGTCCAATAGGTAATCCTGGTGCAACTGGAGCAACTGGATCGGGGATAAGAGTAAAGGGCTTAGTTCCTACTTTTTCTGATTTACCTGAGCTCAGCCAAAATGAAGTTGGAGATTTATGGATAGTAACAGACCAAGGTGGATTTGGATATGTATGGGATAAAAATTCCACATGGGTACCAATAGGTCAGTTAAGGGGACCAACTGGAGCTCAAGGATTTCCAGGTGCCCCAGGTGCTCCAGGTTCTCCTGGTATACCTGGATCTGGCACTGGTACAGGTGATGGACTTCCTGGAATTCCAGGGCCTCCTGGGCCACCTGGAAATGTTGGGCAAGAAGGAAGAACCGGACCAATTGGAAGAACTGGCCCCAGAGGCGAGAAAGGGCCAATGGGGTATACCGGTGATCCAGGAAGTACTGGAGCCACAGGAAGCACGGGAGCAACTGGACCAACCGGACCAATTGGATCAACTGGATTAAAGGGTGACCAAGGTAGTCCAGGTGGAGCTACTGGAGCAACAGGACCAACTGGACCCAAGGGTGACACGGGTAGTCCAGGTGGAGCTACAGGTGAAATTGGCGCTACTGGTGCAACTGGGATTGGGTCTACTGGACCAATTGGTCCCACTGGACCCAGAGGTATTACAGGCTTAAGGGGTCCCTCCGGTTTTGTTGGTTCTACTGGTGCAACTGGACCAAAGGGGGATCAAGGTAGTCCAGGTGGAGCAACAGGGCCAACAGGTCCAACTGGACCACCTGGATTAACCGGAGATACAGGAGAAGTTGGTTTACCAGGTATAGTTGGACCTACTGGACCTACTGGTCCTATGGGTTTTACTGGTCCAATTGGTTCTACAGGAATAACGGGGTTTGACGGTGCAACTGGATTGCCTGGGCAAACTGGATCAACTGGCGCAACTGGCGCAACTGGTGTCCAGGGCGCTACTGGAATAAACACAATTTATAGTGATACTAATCCGTATCCATTAATTATTCCACTAATTGGGCAAAGATGGGTTAACACTAGTACATTAATTGAATATCAATGGTATGATGATACGTGGGTCGAGGTAAATACAGCTAACACAGGAGCTACAGGAGCTACAGGAACTGGAGTGGGAGGCTCAGGGGGAATCGTAGGGTGGGGAGATATTTCTAATATTCCAACATTTGCAGCAGTTGCCTTTTCTGGGGATTACGGAAATTTATCGAACATTCCCGCTACATTTGAACCAAAGGCCCACACCCATACGATTGCAAACATTACTGATCTGCAAACAAATTTAGATAACCGCTACACAATGTCCGAGGTGGATAGCTTGTTGAACGGCAAGCAGGCAAGCGGCTCTTATGCTGTTACCGGGCATACACACTCTGGAGAGGACATAACTAGCGGGACAATATCTAAAGAAAGACTGCCTGTTATCCCCACAAACTCGCCTCCAGTTATTCTATCTAGTCCGCTTACTGGTATTACAACATCCCAGGAAGCCGATGTTAATCTTGGGACTATTGTTATTGCAAATGATGGACAGCGGTATCTTTATACTGGAACGGGTCTTAAAAACGATCCAGCAAATTACATTCTACTTTCTGATACTAATATCACATGGTCAGAAATTTACGATAAACCTATTTCTTTTAATCCTACCACACACTCGCACGCTACGTCGGATGTTACAGGTTTATCAGAAGCCATCGCAAACTATGTTTCAGCTAATAGCCCTGTTTTAACGGTTGCTAATAATTCTGGTCTATCAAAAACATTATTGGAAAATGTTAATCAAATTCAAATCGCTACCACATACAACACCACTATGGCGGACGGGATTGTTTCAGCGGCGGTTGGAGGAGCATCCCCAAAGACGGCACAGACATGGAAGACTATGAATATAGTTCAAGTATTGGATGAGATTCTATTTCCTACTATTGCGCCCACAGTTTTAACCGCAAAAGCGGCTTCTCTTGCACTAACAGGTTCAACAGGAACTCTTGAGGTTGGATTATCCTATTCTCGAACTCTTACTGCTACATTTAATCGAGGTCAAATAAAAAACGGAGACGGAACTTCAGGACCATTACTTGTTGGAGCTGCCACAAATTATACATTTACTGGAACTAATATAGTGTCTACCTCTCAAACTGGAAACACTCTTTCGATTAACGTTGCGATTGTTGATGGAACTAATCAATGGAGTGTTTCTGTAACGCATGGTGTAGGCACTGGACTCTATTATGACAACAAAGGTGTTAGTTCATCTACTCTTGACAGCTCAAGAGCGGCTGGGAGCTCTTCTGGAAATACTAATGCGATAACTGGAGTATACCCATATTACTATTTTAAAAGCTCTAGCCAGCTTACTGCTGATCAATTTGTAGCAGCTATTCAGGACGGAAATGCTACTCCAGTTGTTGCAAGTAGCACTGGTAATTTAACTATTCCATACGCTTTGTCGGAACAATATATTTATGTTGCATATCCAACTTCAACCCCTGCGAAAACTAACTATCAAACAAGCTTGTCGGATTTAGGTGGAATTACTCTTGTATTTAATCCTGTTGAGACAAAAACAATAACAAGAAAAGTTGGTTACTCAAGTTCAGGTACAACTATTTGGTCTAGACAATATCATGTACATGTTGGTAAAAATAAGACTACAAACCCAAATTTAAATATAATATTAAGTTAATATGCCAACAGGAATTTCATTATCAGCGAGTGTTTTAGTTGGTAACAACCAGCCTGTTGATGCAAAGTTTGGGCCGTATAATAGCATTGAAACAGCTAAATCCGATATTCCCTTAAGCATGAGATATAAAGGTTTAACTGTTGGAATAATAACCAATAATTCCGTAAAAGAGTACTGGTTTAAGGACGGTATTGAAAATGCAAACCTAATAGAAAAACAACTTGCAGGAGGAGGAGGCAGCGGAGGGGGAAGTTCAGTTGCGGTAACTCCAGACCCCTTGAGGTTTATATTTACCGGAGACGGAGCAAGAACTGACTTTGCTGTTTCAGGTACTAACGGTTCAACTAATCCTTTAAGCGTAGAAGTCTATATAGACAATGTTAAGCAAACATCAAGTAATGTTTATTCTTTGTCGTCAGAAACTGTAATATTTTCCACACCACCTAAGGTTGGTTCAAACATAGTTATAATAACTCCCAATTATCAAGCAACTGCAGGAGGAACAGGGCTAATTATTGGTTCTGGTGTCGCAGAGATGAAGGTAGTCACGGAAATTCCAGTATCCCCGTCTTCCACTACTATCTATGTCGTTATTCCGTTAGGGGCAACTACGGCCAGCGCTGTGACTCTTGGAACCGTGTCCTTGCTCGGCTCCGGTTCGTCTCAAGCGAAGATCCGTCGCAGTGCATGGGATGCGGTAAATAAGTATTCCTATTTAGGTTCTGCGGCGGCAAATACAGATGAAGGTGTTGCTGGTTGGACTATTACTCGAATTGCTACCACGGCTTCGGGATCGGCTTCCGCGCTGACGCAGACTGGCGCATGGACCAACAGAGCAAATTTATTCCCATGATTGCCACAGCTTTTACAAAAAAAACAGTTGCTCCGACAGCGGAGACTTGGACTCGGCCTGCCGATTGGTTGGCGCTGCCAACGGTTCCTGCGCAGGGTCTTGTTGGGTTATGCGCTGTTCCGCCCGAGGGGGCGCTAGTGGCAATCAAAGCCAGATCGTCAGTGGCGGCGGGGAGTCAGGGGGCTTTTATCATAAATTGGGGAGACAACACTTCCACGGAAGTCGCTGAAAATACGACTTACTATAAAACTCTCAATTACGCCGATTACGGAGCAGAAACGCTGACTTCTCGCGGTTATCGGCAGGCGATCATCACGGTGACGAACAAAACGGGGCAAAATCTCACTCAACTGCAGCTATTACAGCATACAGGCGCCCCCTATGCGACCCCTCCTTGGCTTGATATTGAGACAAATGGAACAACCGCATTAACGGCGCTTACCATTGGTGGGGCTGCAGTATATCAAGGAATGCTTGAGCGAGTCAAGGTGCATAGCCTTGGGAATGTGACAAGTCTGGCAAGCCTCTTTCGTAACTGCCGCGCCCTGCAAGAAGTCACGCTACCAAGCACCGCTAAAATCAATTCGATGGCGAGTATGTTTCAGGAGTGTATTTCGTTGCTGGCGGTTCCGGCGATGGATACCTCGAATGTAACGAGCATGAGCAATTTGTTTTATAATTGTGCGCGCATTAAGTCTGCTCCCACGCTGAACACAGCAAAAGTCACCACGATGAGTGGTATGTTTCAGGCGTGCGGATCGCTGGAGTCTGTGCAACCATTCTTTGTTTCAAATCTTTGCACTACATTCGCAAACATGTTTTCGGGATGCTATAACTTGACCACAGCTGTCTCGTTCAGCGATACGAGCAAGGTAACTACGATCTCTGCGATGTTCAACGAGTGCAGGTCGCTAAAAGAAGCTCCGGCTATGAATCTGCCGCTAGTAACAACAGTAGCCAGCGCGTTCACTAATTGTTTTTCGCTCACGTCTTTGCCGAATTATTCCTTTCCAAAGGCTTTAACGAGCGCCTACAACTTTATTGCCGGAGCGAGGAAAATACAAGATTTAAGCAATCTGACTTTTTCCAGCACAATCGGAAGAGCTGACGGGTTCGCCTACAACGCTAATTCCTTGAAAACATTGCCGCAATTAAACTTGGCATCTTCTACAAAAAACGAGTCAGCATTTTTTGGTTGCTACAATCTTACAAGCCTCCCGATTACTGGTGCAAAAGCAAACTTGGATTGCAGATATAGTAGATTGAGTGCTGCAGCCTTGAACGCAGTATTTAATAGTCTGGCAAGCATTCCTAGCACGCAAACCACGAAGCCAATTATCTATATCAGAGGAAACCCCGGCACGGCAACCTGCGATGCCAGCATCGCTACAAGTAAAAATTGGGTCGTAGACACCACCACTGTATAATTTATGGCAAAAGAACTTAACATTGTATTATCTGATTCTGGCTTAGCTGTGACTTGTCAGCGTTATTTAAATGGCGCGGCGGTATCTCCCGCAATAACTCTTACGGAAGTCACAGCCGGAAGCGGTGTGTATATGGGCGATATGACAGGCGCAGCAGGAAACTATGTATTAGCCTTTCGGGCTTTGGGGGCCAATGTCGGGGCTGGCAGTATCCTATGGGATGGGACGCAAGAAGTAACGCTGTTTCCAATTAAAACAAAAACGGATGCCTTGGATACTACGCGTCTTGCAAATTGCAGCACCGTAGAAATTACAGGCCAGCAAATAGCGACAATATGATCAACTTTTTTGAAATCAAGCACTCCTATATTGCCATAAATACAATAATTTAATCCTATGCCATTCGATCAAATCAATACTAAGTCATTAGCTTCAAGTTCTGTCACTTCGGATACTATTCTGGATAATACCATTGACCAGACTGATTTAAAACAAGATCTTGTTGATAAGATTACCCCATATATATCAGATACATATTATAATTTAAGAGCGTTAGCAGAACAAAATAAACTTGTCCCAGGAAAATACTATCGTATTTCGGATTATATGACTGCATGGTGGGAATATACGGAAAACGCATATGTAGGTCCAAAACTTTCTGCTGAACTTATTACAAGCGTTCAAGACGCCAACGCTCAGTTTGCACTTACTAGTAATCCGCAAATGATGGGAAGGGATGTATGGTCCAGAATGACTATAATGGAGACGGGAGATACTGACTGGAAGGCTCTTGGGGCAACAGACCCACACGATAGGCCGCCCTGGGAGGGTATGCACTTTCTGTGGAATGGCACCACTCCTAATTTTAAGAACAATGCGACAACAGGAACTCATGGCAAGTTTGTTCCAAGGGTTTTAGGAAATCCTCATTATTCCGGCGTAGTAGAACCTCTTTTTGTCTTGGCTACTGGTACGAGGCAGTTTGGTCCGATAGCTTACTCTGAAACTTTTCCTGGAGATATCATTCACTATGATTTTTGGGAAACAAAAAGTTGGAGCCGAGTAGGATATGGTTTTCAGGGTATTCCTGGTGCAAAGGGGTGGATCACTCGCAGAATAGGGACACTCTGGGTCGGTCACTCTAAAAAAGATTCTCAAGGAAATTATATTTTAGATAGTTATGGTAATCGAATTGACGATCAGGTAGCAAGTCAAGGGGCATATAACTATGGTAGTTTGGATTGTCCCTATGATTGGAGATACATCACTTGGCCGTGCAGAAAAATAGATGCATCTCACATTCCAATATGGGATGCAACTACTACATATAAAAGGAGTGACCTTGTTAGGAGGCCGGGAACAGGATTAATTTTTCAAAGCTTGCGTGACAATAATTTGAATGCCCCTAACTTCCCAACATCTTTAAGTGGAAATCCATCTACATCGTTTGATTGGTCTATTTTTTTTGCCGAAAGCGCTTATTACTCTACTCAGCAGAGCTGGAATCACTGGCCAGGGGTTAGCATGGTAATTCCTGGTAAAATGTTGATGCAGCTACCTCATGATGAAGTTGCAATTAACTATTGGGGGTCTAATACTGGGGGTGTCCCTAAATATTCATATTGGTGGGGATTACCAAGAATGGAGTTTAATATAAATATTTATGATACCAATGGTTCTACAATAAATAATTTTACCGCGCTTTGGGATCATAGCTCAATAGCTTATAAGCCGACATTAGCCGCAAATCCAGATAATACGGACTCTCATTTTAAAACGTCTGTCGGTAGTGGCTCAAATTATATAAGTCATTATGGAAATGTAATATATAGCTCAAGCTCTAATTTTTCTTTGGGCTCTACGACTGCTGGGCAGTGTATGTTTAATACAGTATTGTGGGGCATTACGAATGTTAAGACTGGAGCAAATTTCTCTAACAACTATGTAGGCTACCTTGAGAACGTTTATATTGGCGCACAGTCTTGGGGAAATATTTTGTTGGGGATGAAAAATTGTTCTACGGGAGATAGCTTTAGGAGCAATTCTTGTATGTGGCTTGAAAATGTGACATTTGGAAACGTTACATATAATAATTTTTTTGCACAGAGTGTAGCAAGAAATACATTTGGCGATACTTTTGTAAATAATTATATATCTCTTCTTTTTTTGGATAATGTGATAGGCCCCACAAACGGAGGCAATTTTTTTTCTCCCTATTTTAAAAGAAATACTCTTGGATCAAATTGTTTTAATAATATTTTTAAGGCTGGCGGCTATGGGAATTTTTTTGACTCTGTCGCGAATACCACTATTGGTTATATGGAAAACAATAAATTTGAGTATTTAGATAATTCATCTTTTGGCCAGGCTTATTTAAATACCGTATCTAGAAGTAAAAACATTAATATAACAAATGAATTAAAGGGGAATACTCTTATTCTTGTTGATTATGGGGATGGCTCGAATTGGTTGTATAATCACATAAATAGCGGAAAAAGAATAGTCAGTAGTTCTAATTCCACTTGGCAGTTTTGGGGGAATATAATGAAGCAGTTTAACATATTTACTGCCGACAACACAGACGCTGATTTTTCAAATTCGCTTATAGCGCATAATTACCCGATAAAAGAATACGTTAAAATGAGCTATTATGGATATCCGATAATTTCTTATATAAGCGCTCCTTGGGGAGGCCAGATAACTCAGGTTAACGAATACTTAAAAGACATAAATGGTAACCCTATTCAATACGGGCAATTTTACAATTAAATTATGAAAGATATCATTGCAAGCCGAGAAAAACAATCAGATAACTCAACTGTTGTTACCTACATTCACAAAAATGCAGTTCGAAAAGAAAAAAGACCAAAGTCTATTCCCGTGATTCAAAGCCCTAGTGTTTTTACTCCACCTACAGGTAGAATTGTATGGGATGTATCCGAGAGTTGTGCAAAATACGAGGCGCTTGATCACGAAGTAGTGAATCCTGACGATTGTTTTGAAGATATTGAAGTTACTTATGAAAGAGTCTTGAATGTAGAAAGGCTCACATGGCAAAATGACGAAAGTGAGATTGAGCCACTTATTGCCGCGCAAATTGAAACGCTGCAGCAAGCACAAATATGATTATCTTTTAAATTCTATATTTTAAGATATAATTTAAAAAACGTTTTTAGTATAAATGCCGATAAAATTTCCATCAACCCCTTACTTTGGTCAAAAATTCTCTGCAGACAAGAAAGTTTTTGAGTGGAATGGGTATGCATGGAACTCTATATCTAATTCATCTGTTTCTTCGGGCGCTACTGGGGCTACTGGACCTATGGGGCCCCCTGGGCCACCTGGATCATCAGGGTCTGGTGGATCTGGAGGAGGACAAAATGGAGCCACTGGTGCTACTGGCCTTATCGGCTTAACTGGAGCAACTGGAAACATAGGAGTACCTGGTCCAATTGGAGCACCTGGTCAACCAGGTCCACCAGGGAGTATTGGCGCTACTGGAATTGCTGGATCACCTGGTCAACCAGGATCAAGTGGAACAACTGGGCAAAAGGGTGCGGACGGTCAAAAAGGTGCTACCGGATCCTCTGGAGTAGATGGAGCAACAGGCGCTACTGGATTATCTGGAAACCCTGGAACTCCTGGAACTCCAGGGGTAGCGGGATTACCTGGTGTACCTGGAACACCTGGGTTAACTGGTTCTACTGGACTTACTGGACAAAGAGGAGCAACCGGATCAGATGGACGAACTGGAGCAACCGGATTGGCGGGTCCAGCGGGTCCAACTGGTTCAATAGGTAGCACCGGAGCAACTGGTTTTGGGTCTACTGGAGCTACTGGACCAATTGGCCCTTCAGGTAATGTTGGTGCTACTGGTTTAACTGGTGCAACTGGGGTTGGAGCGACAGGGGCAACTGGTCTAACTGGTTCCCCTGGGGTAGGAACACCAGGAATACCAGGAGCACCAGGTGGTTCTGGGGTAGACGGAGCAACAGGAGCAACAGGACTCATGGGGCCAGTCGGATCAACTGGTTTAACTGGACAGAGAGGAGCTACTGGTGCTGACGGAAGGACGGGTGCAACTGGATTGTCTGGTTCACCTGGTCAAGTTGGGTCTACTGGAGCCACTGGAGCAAAAGGCGATGCAGGTATTCCAGGAGTTCCAGGGCCTGCTGGACCTTCTGGTTTTACTGGGCCTGTAGGAGGGCCCGGTCCGATTGGGTCACCAGGGGCAACCGGATTGGGCAAAACGGGTTCAACGGGGGCAACTGGAGTTTCTGGAACGCCCGGATCACCAGGTCTCATAGGTCCCCCAGGTCCAGTTGGACCAACAGGAGCTAATGGAGCTCCCGGATTAACTGGGTCAACTGGAGTTTCTGGATCTCCAGGTACTAAAGGAGACAAAGGATCTACTGGCTCAACTGGACCAACTGGACCAGATGGAAGAGTAGGAGCAACTGGTCCTCCTGGTGCGTCTGGTGCGGGAGCAACAGGACGAACAGGTTCTACGGGAGCAACTGGTGTAGGTGGTGGGCCTGGAGCAACAGGCCCAACAGGACCGCGCGGCTTTATAGGGGAAACAGGGATAACTGGGCCAGTTGGGGCTACCGGATATATAGGACCGGTTGGATCAACAGGACCAACTGGACCAATTGGATCAACTGGACTTGGAGCAACTGGAGCTACAGGATTAAGAGGTGCCACTGGAGTACAGGGTGTTCCTGGATTAATAGGCGCAACAGGCACAGGAGGTTTTGCTATATCAGCCGTCGGGATAGACTCTGTAGTAAAAATATCGAAAGCTGAATACAGCCTCTTAGAACAAAGGAGTGGTACTACTCTTTATTTGATTGTGTAAAAAATGAATATTGCTTGTTCATTAAACGGATCCTTTGTAATAGGTAAGAAAGATACTACATTATATTTCTTTGGTGACGTTCCTAAGGGCATTTGTTCTGATCCAGATTTAGTTTCAAAGGTGTACTCATCTAGAGACCATCATATTGCATTGATGGAGGACGGAACTATTAATGCTTGGGGAAATATTTACTCAACTGAATCAGGGAAGATGCACAGACCCCCAGCTGGTTTATGTGCAGTAGTTCATGTTGCCATTGGAGAGTTACATGGACTAGCTGTTGAAAAGAGAAACAAGTCAGTAATATCTTGGGGATCAAACGAGCACGGACAGTGCAATGTTCCAGAATCTATAGCTGGAATAGAGTATGTAAATCAACCAGTAGCTTTGGTCGCAGCAGGATATAGACACTCCATTGCGTTAATGGAGTCTGGTTTAGTTTTGTCGTGGGGAGATGCAGTAGGAATACCACCATCTTCATTGTCTGGAAAAGTTATTGTTGATATATCTACTAAAGGGGAGCACTCATTAGCCTTAATAAATGATGGGACAGTTATAGCGTGGGGGAGAATATCTAACTTAGATGCATCTACAGTTATATATAGTGATGCAAGTAACGCTGTCCCAAATAATTTAACTGATGTAACAAAAATATCTGCGGGGTTCTCTCATTGTTTAGCTCTTAAGTCGGATGGGACTGTTGTAGCCTGGGGAGACAATACATATGGACAATGCAATATCCCAGCTGGATTAAATAATGTTCATTCTATCTGCGCTGGGTACAAACACTCATTGGTAATAAAAAATGACGGTTCGATTGTTGGGTGGGGGGACAATACATACAATCAATGCTCTTGGGATCAATTATCCAACTACCAGTCAGACGCAATACAACCAAAAGTTGAGGCATATGGACAGACTAGCTATGTACTAACACGTGGTGGAGATCTTTATTTTTATGGAACAAGTGGAAGCATTACGTCAAACAATACATTAGTAGATACTAATGTTCAAGATTTTAAGGTTTTTGATTCAAGCGATGTAGACAGTAATGCTATATATACTCCACCTTCCGTTGGGTTGCTTTTAGATAAGAATAACTCGAATAACTTGTCTAATTTTAGTACAGTCTCTTTGGTTGATGGCATAGCACAAACGTGTACAATTGAATTGTGGTTCTATCCAGTAGGCGATCAAACTGGAAGGACTTTGTTGGCTGACGTCCTTTCCAATAATCAAACCAACTTTGTTTTAGCATGGTTTAATAATG
>Ga0068877_10002479_pt1 | contig 14870 bp, 11 predicted proteins | sample NOAtaG_FD_66437 | JGI IMG/M metagenome (GOLD analysis project Ga0068877, IMG submission 66437) | Freshwater lake microbial communities from Lake Erie, under a cyanobacterial bloom - NOAA_Erie_Diel6S_1000h metaG | ecosystem: Environmental > Aquatic > Freshwater > Lake | place: USA: Ohio, Lake... | reverse complement strand
GATGAGGCCAACCTGCTTCCCCCGAAGCGGGGCAAAATTCACCTCAATGAGCGTGTCGAGACCAGTAGCCACGCGCGACTGGCGGCTGAGAAAAGCGGCAGCCACGGAGGCGACACGTCCCCGAAGAGGAGTAATGGGAGGGCGGCCATTCGGGTGAATCGCGTTGGCGAGTAGAATCAGGTAACTGCGGCTGGCGGGATCAATCCAAAGGCTGGTGCCAGTAAAGCCCGTATGGCCGAAGGAACCGGGAGGAAACAGGTCCCCGCGATTGCCCGCGAACGGGGAATCGATATCCCAGCCCAGGCCGCGCAGCGCGGTCTGGCCAGGGGGGGACTGAACGCGTGTGGCGGCGGCGATCGACAGAGGCGACAGGATCGGGGCGCCCTGGTTGAGAACCATACGGGCAAAGCGGGCGAGATCATCGGCGGTGGTGAATAGGCCTGCATGGCCAGCAACACCGCCCATCAAGCGCGTCGTCGGGTCATGAACGACGCCATGCAACTGCTGCGTGGGGGCAATCCGCGGCAGCAGCGCCGCGGGGGGCTGGAAGCCTGAATCGTTCATGCCGAGCGGCAGGAAAATGTGATCGCGAGAGAATTCGTCGAGCGGCTTCCCGGAGACGCGCCGCACGATCTCGCCGAGCAGAATGAAGTTGATATCGCTGTAAATGAAGCGGGCCCCGGGTTCAGCAACCGGCTTGTCCACCAGAGCGAGTTGAACTCCTTTTTCGTACCCGCTCCAGACGGGTTCGAGGTCGACATCGGGGCGGAGGCCGGAGTAATGGGTAAGCAGGTGACGGACGGTAATTTCGCTCTTGCCGCCCTGGAACTCGGGTAAATGCGCGGTAACGCGGTCAGCCAGACGAATGCGCCCGTCTTCGATCAGCTTGAGGATGGAACTGGTAGTGGCAACGACTTTGGTCAAGCTGGCGGCATCGAAAACAACGTCAACCGTCATGGGCTGGCGCGTGGGCTCAACGGAGCGCAGGCCGTAGGCCTTCTTGTGAAGAATGCGGTCCTCCTGGCCGAATAGGCAGACGGCGCCGGGGAGTTCGCCTTTCGCGATCGCGGCCTCGATGACGGCGTCGATTTGGGGAATGCTCTGGGCGGATACGGTTAGGGCAAGCAGTAGGGAAATCATGCGAAACGGGCCTCGATTCGGGCGGCGAGAGTGAAGTCAAGAGCAGTCAGTCCACCGGCGTCGTGAGTCGTGAGTTCGAGGGAGACGCGGTTGTAGACATTCCGGATCTCCGGGTGATGATTGAGTTTTTCGGCTTCGATCGCAACAGCAGTGAGAAAAGCGAAAGCAGCGGTGAAATCAAGGAAGCGAAACTCACGGCTCAGCTTCCCTTCGGGACTGAGCGACCAAAGGGGAAAGCAGGCCATTTCGGCCGCAAGTTGGGAAGCATTCAACATTTTAAGTGCCATCGTTGCTTATCATAAACGCTATGTCTGTTGTTCTTTCGCGTCTGCGGCACAATCTGGATGCCATGCCTTCCCCGGACCCGGAGCAACCGGGATTAGTTTTGCGCGACACCTTCGGCTACTCACATCAGGTGCTGCTAATTCCGCCGCATTTAGTGCGGGCGCTGCAGTTCTTCAACGGCTATGCCACCGATAGCGAGCTGCGCGAGTGGATGGTGCGGGTGATGAACCGCTTCGATGTGGGTGAGGAGATGGAACAACTGCTTCGGGTGTTGAGCGAGAGCGGATTTCTCGAGGATGAAAACTACGAGCGAATGCGCGAGCAGGCATATTCGGAATTCGCCAGCTTGCCGTCCAGGCCGGCGGCGTTTGCCGGCGGCGCCTATCCCGAGTGTCCCGAGGATTGCCGGCGTTTTCTGGACCAGTTCCTCGAAGAGGCGGAAGAATTACCCGAAGCCGAGGGAACAATGATGGGCATAGCTGCGCCCCATGTGAGCTATGAGGGAGGCTGGGAGTGCTACCGGGATGCATTTCTGGCGCTGAGGCGCATGGGGCCTGATCGGACTTACGTGATTCTGGCGACAAGTCACTACGGGCCGCCCGATAAGTTTGGCGTAACGCGAAAGGCCTACCAAACACCTCTCGGGGAAACAACACCGGCTAATGAATTGCTGGATGAGATACGCGCGATTGCCAGCGATTCCCTGATTGAGGAAGACTATTGTCATTCGATGGAACACTCGGCGGAATTCCACGTCCTGTGGCTGCAGCACTTATTCGGAGCGAATGTGAAGGTCTTACCCATACTGGTGGGGCCATCGATGGCGGACGAGCCAGTCAATGCGATGCACGATGCGCTGCGCGAGATCGCGGCGCGGCATGGGGACAAATTAGCCTGGGTGTTGTCAATCGATATGGCGCACATGGGGCCACGCTATGGAGACGAGCGGGAATTTCGTGAGGGGGATGCCTCCATTGCCGGCCACGACGAGGAGCGCGTGGCGATGCTGCAAGCGGGCGATATTAAAGGATTTTGGCGGGAAGTGCGTAAGAACGACGACCCCTGGAAGTGGTGTGGCAGCGCCCCACTCTATGCGCTGTATCAGGCACTGCCGGGAGTGAAAGCAGAGCCGTTACGCTATGGGCACTGGAATATCGATGATTCAAGCGTGGTTTCTTTCGCGGCAATGAGGTTCGTGCGGTGAGATTGTTATCAGCATTATTCAGCGTCGCGTTGGGATGGGGCGGCTTTTGGGATGATGCCAGTTTCTTCCAGATGGAGGCGGTGGCGAATCCAGCCATTTCACCCGACGGGAAATTGATCGTGTTTTCGCGCGCCCATGCCGGCATGATGAAGGATCGGAACCGGGCAAATCTTTGGCTGGTGGATGCCGCGGAAGGAAGACTGCGGGAGTTGACCAATGGAACTTGGCGGGATTCCGTGCCGGTCTGGAGCCCGGACGGAAACAGAATCGCATTCCTGAGCGACCGGGATGGCACGACGCAGTTGCATGTGATGTGGGTGGAGACGCGGGAGGTAGCGCAGTTGACGCGACTCGAGAAGGCGCCGGCATCGATCACTTGGTCGCCTGATGGCTCGCGAATTGCTTTCACACAGCGCGTGCCCGATGAGGAGCCGATCCTGCCGATCCAATTGCCCAAGAAGCCGGAAGGAGCGCAATGGGCCAAGGGCGCGACCGTGATTGACCGGCCAGCTTGGGCCAGCGACGGCGTGGGAGCAGTGCCCAAGGGCTACACGCACATCTTCGTGATCGACGCCATGCAGGGAGGTACGCCAAGGCAATTGACAACGGGCAAATTCAATCACTCGAACCCGGATTGGAGCCCGAACGGGAGTCGAATCTTTTTTTCTGGGATTCGCAAGCCGGAAGCAGAGTATTTGCGGAACGACAGTGAAGTGTACTCGGTGGATCTGAAAAGCGGCGAGATGACGGTGCTGACGGATCGCAACGGGCCGGACCGGGAGCCGCAAGTATCGCCGGACGGCAAGTGGTTGGCCTATTTCGGATTCGATGACCGCCGTTACACGAGCCATCTGAGCAGCGTCTATCTCATGGCGGCCGATGGAACGGGAAAGAGGATGTGGGCGGGAGGCTTGCCAAGCTCACCCGATACCATGGAGTGGGCGCCGGATTCGAGTGGCGTTTTTTTCAGTATGCGGGCTCAGGGCAAGGGCCAATTGTACTGGCTCGAGAGGAACGGGGGACCGAGGCAGTTGACCGAGGGCGTTCATGTGCTCTCGGGGATCAGCATTGCGCGCAATGGAATGGCCGCAGCCGTGCGGACGAGTTTTCACACTCCGCCAGAACTTGTTAGTTTCGACATCAAGCGGCCGGGTGCGGTGCGGACCCTGGTGGATCTGAATCAGGATGTGCTCGAGGGCAAGACCCTGGGCAAAGTACAAGAGATGTGGTTCAATTCGAGCGACGGATTGAAGATTCAGGGGTGGCTGATTCAGCCGGCAAACTTCGTGCCAGGCAAAAAATATCCAATGGTCTTGTACATCCACGGTGGACCCTGGAGCGACTATACAGTGGCTTGGAATTGGGCGTGGCAACACTTCGCGGCTCACGATTACGCAGTGCTTTATATCAACCCCCGCGGATCGACAGGCTATGGCCAGGAATTCGTCAACGGCATCCAGAACTCTTATCCGGGCAAGGATTATGATGACCTGATGGCAGGCGTCGATGCGGCCTTGGCGCAGGGCTTTGTCGACAATGAGAATTTGTTTGTTTGCGGCGGTTCGGGCGGCGGCGTTCTGACTGCTTGGATTGTCGGGCACACCAACCGTTTTCGGGCGGCAGTGTCGATGCGGCCCGTAATTGATTGGTTCAGTTTTGTGGGCACAACGGATGGAATCTCCTGGTACGACCAATTTGAAAAGTTTCCGTGGGAGGATCCGAGCGACCACTTGAAGCGCAGCCCACTGATGTATGTGAAGCACGTAACGACGCCGACCATGGTGATGGCCGGGGAGGCGGATCTGCGGACACCGATTTCACAGAGCGAAGAATTTCACCGGGCGCTCAAGGTATTGAAGAAAGAAACCCTTCTTGTGCGAATGCCCGATGAGTTTCACGGCTGGCAGCGGCCCACGCATCAATTGGCGCAGCAACTTTATCTGATAGCGTGGTTTGAGAAGTTTCGGAAGAAAGCAAACTAGAACGGATGCAGACTCTCTCGCAGACGAAGCAGTGGGTTACATTACTGGTCCCGGCCACCATTGCCGAGGCGGAGCAGGCCATGACCGCCTTGCTAACCAGTGCGGTGATCAGGGAGACGGGGGTCCAGCCTGACGTCCGGGATAACTTTCTGTCCGCCGTGCGGGAGATGTTGTTAAACGCAATCGAGCATGGGGGGAATCTGGACCGGGCAAAACAAATCCGCGTGGATTTGTTGCTTTCCAAGCGGGCGCTCACTTGCTGGATCAAGGACCCCGGGCCGGGCTTTCGCTTGGCAAAACTGACTCATGCCGCTGTAAACAACCCTGAGGACGATGCGGTTCGGCATACGCTGGTGCGCGAGTCAGCCGGAATGCGGCCTGGGGGCTACGGGATCCTGCTGGCGAAGAACTTCGCCGATGAATTGATCTACAACGAGCAGGGCAATGAAGTGGTGCTGGTGAAGTACCTGGACTAGCGCTTCTTGATACTGATCGCCAGGCGCTTGATCTTCTGGTTGAGCGTGGACAGAGGAATGCGGAGAGCCTCGGCAGCCTCAGTCTGGCTCCAGTTCGTGCGCTCGAGATGGTCGAGAATCACGCGGCGTTCGAAGTCAGCCACAATTTCGTAAAGTGAGGCGTCCGCCGGCAGGGACTCGGAATCGTCCTTGCGGATCCGAACTCCCCCGGCTTGAAGCAGGTGTTCTGGCAGTAGCGCGGCGGTTACCTCCGCCTCGCTGGCGAGCACAATAGCTCGCTCAACAACGTTTTCCAATTCACGCACGTTGCCGGGCCAGGCATGATCCATGAGAATTTGAAGAGCTTCCTGATCAAAGCGCAAAAGGCTTCGGCCACCGCCGGGGGCCAGAAGTTTGTTGTTCTCGCGGGAATAAGCCAGGGCGAAGTGATCAATGAGCGAAGGAATATCCTCCTTGCGGTCGCGCAGGGCGGGGACAACCAGGTTGACAACATTGAGGCGGTAATACAGATCATCGCGGAACCGGCCCTCCTCAACGGCTTTCCGGAGGTCGCCGGCGGTGGAGGCAATCACCCGAAGATCGAGTGGAATAGGAGCGCCAGTGGCCGGGGAAGGCAGTTCCCGCTCCTGGATGGCACGCAGGAGCTTCGCTTGCATGTCCAGCGTCAGCGCAGTGACTTCATCGATGTAGAGAGTCCCGCCACTGGACAACTCGAGGTAAGGTTTCTTCGCGCTGAACAAAGCGGGCTCAAGCACATCGGCCGGCATCGAGGCGGCGTTGACGACCACGAAGGCACGCTCGGCCCGCGGGGAATTGGAGTGGATGGACTTGGCGATCAGCTCACGGCCGGTGCCGGCCTCACCAGAGATGAGAACATTGGCGCGGCTGGGAGCAACCTGGGTGAGCATGTCGAGCAGCTTCAGCATGCGCTCGCTCTTGCCGATGATGTTGGCAAAACTGTAGCGCTGGCGCAGGGCCCGCTTGAGCTCGACGTTTTCCCGCAGCAGCCGGCTCTGCGAGATCATCCGTTCGATCTCGATCAGCAGTTTTTCGTTGTCCCAAGGCTTGGAGAAGTAATCATTGGCGCCAGCCTTCAAGGCCTCCACGGCCACCTCAATCGAGCCATAGGCAGTGAGAAGAAACACTGGGGTCGTCGCGTCCTTCTTGCGGATTTCGGCAAGGGTCTCAATGCCCGTCAGGTCGGGCATCATGAGGTCCAGCAACACGAGATCATAGCTTTCGCGGGAGAACATTTCCAGGCCTTCGACGGCGCGGGCAGCCAGGGCTACATGAAAGCCCTCGCCCGTCAGGAGCAGTTCGAGGCTTTCGCGGATATCCGCTTCATCATCAATGACAAGGATGCGGCCCCGGAGGGCGGCGGTCATGGCGGAATCAGACATGGACGGCTTTCTTGATCAGAGGAAAATCGAGGCGGAAGCGGGTCCCCACGCCAGGGCGCGAGGAGACATCAATGCCTCCGCCATGCTCCTGGACTATCCCATAGGTGACGCTGAGACCGAGGCCAGTTCCCTTCTTCGCGCCTTTGGTGGTGAAAAACGGATCGAATACACGATCGAGATGTTCCGGGGCAATACCGGCCCCGGTATCGGCTACCTCGACATGAACGAGCTCCCCGTCGGACCAGGTGCGGACCGTAAGCACGCCGCCACGGCTGGGCATTGTCTCCATGGCGTCGCGGGCGTTCAAGAACAAATTGAGGAAGATCTGTTGCAGTTTGCCGTTATTGCCCTTGATCGGGCCGAGCGCTTCTTCCAACTGGAAGCTGACGGTTACCCGGGCTTTTTCCAACTGGTGTTCGATCAGCGAAGCTGTGTCCCGAATCACTCGATTGAGATTGACTTCGCTCCACTCGAGCGTCGAGGTCCGCGAGAAATTGAGCAAGGAGTTCACAATCTCTGAAGCGCGAAAGGTCTGTTTGGAGATCTTGTCCAGCATGGCCGTCTTTTGTTCGTCGCCACCGAGGCGCTTGGCGAGCATCTGCGCATATGTGGAAATCACGGCCAAGGGCGTATTGACTTCATGAGCGACACCGGCGGCTAGCAGGCCAATGGAACTGAGCTTGTCGGCTTGCACGAGGCGATTCTCGAGATCCGCGCGATCCGTGATGTCATCGAAGATAATCAGCCGGCCAATCTGGGTCTGGTCTTTCGTGACCAGAGGGGCGATCGCAATGTTGACCAAGGTGCGAGGGCCGAGCCGGGCTTTGTAAACATGCTGGATGCCGGAGTCGCGCGCCAAACCCGACAGGGTTTCGAAGAGCTCAATCGGCAGAAGCTGCTCGATCCGCAAGCCGAGGGCGGCATGGCGTTTGACCCCGATCAGCCGCTCCATCTGAGAATTCCAACTCTCGATACGGCCTTCGAGATCCACGGCCAGGATCCCCACGCTAATCGACTCGACGATGTTTTCCGAGAATTCCTTGAGCCGCTCGTTCTCCTCGACCTTGCGCTGCAAGCTGCGGTAAAGGCGGGCGTTATCAACGGTGATGCCCACGGAATTGGAAAGCGTAACCAGCAACTCGAGATCGTCCGAGGTGAGAAAGTCACCCTTGAGCGTGCGGCTGACACCAAGATACGCAATCGTGGCCCCACGCACGGTGCAGGGAATGTAATAAGTCAGATCCAGTTCGCTAATGGTTTGGCGGGCCGGGGCGGAATAGGCGCCAAAAAGATAATCGGGATTGAGCTTCGTGCGCTCGAAGAAGAGATAAGGCTTGCCCACGGCTTCGGTCAGAAAACTCAAGTCCGGGCTGGCCGGACCGGGATGGTTGCGGGCGCCATGAACCAGGGAGAGTTCAAATCGATCAGGACGGGATTCGTCGGACAGAAAGAAAGCCACGTGCTGGACATTCAGAGTATGAATCAAGCGGGAGGCGACCCCGTGCAGGGACTCATCGAGGTCGGTTTCACTGGACAGTTCCCGTGCGAAATCGAGCAGCGTTCGGCGATAGTCGTAGGATTCCCGGTAAAAGACATAACGGTCGAGATTCTCCTGGAGCCAATTGCGAATGGGCTGAAAAATAAATGTAGCGATCAGTATGAGCACCACCACCGCCGCCGGCGGCAGTTCTTCGACGCGGCCAAAACTGAACAGCAGGCCATAGCAGACGCCCAGCACGGCGAGAGAAGCAAGCGTATAGACATAGCCCTGTTGGAAGATGACATCGACGTCCATCAACCGGTAGCGCAGGATCGCGTAAGCCCAAGTGATGGGAATCAAAGGAAGGCTCAGGACGGCAAACTTCATGAGCCCGTTGGGAGTGGCGCCGAGGGTAAATGGCACAACATAGAAGATGGTAAAGGGGAGAATCCCAAGCACAGCCCCATTGCGCAACCATTTGATCTGTTGACGCAGTACGGAGTCTTCGACACGGCGCTGCTTGAAGGCGAGCACAGCGGCGCCAAGCAGATAATTTGCGCTGAGAAAAGGCAACCAGATCCGGTCCAGATTCCACCGCACCTCAACCAGCGAAATCGAATAGCGAAGGATGCCCATCGCCGTGAGGACGTAAATCGCGATCAGGCCAAGCGCCGGCAGATAAAGCAACGCCTGCCGGCGAAAACCACGAAGCCGCCGAGGGGTCTCTGGAAACGTGAGGCAGAAGTGAAGAAACAGAGCGGGCGCCAGGAAGCCGGCGATAATGTTGCCCCAGTAGATAACCTTGTCGAACGTATTCAGCTTGCCTGTGTAGTGGAAGCAGGAGTAGAGGAAGGAACACAAGCAAAGCAGAAAGAAGTGGCGAGCCTTGGGAGCACTTTCGCGGCGGAAATAAACGAATAAACCGATCCCGAGATACGCGAGGCCAACGGCAGTGAGGTAAAAAAGTGTGCGATCCGGGGGAGTTTCCTCGATCCGGACCGTCTTCTTGACCTCAACTCCCTCCTGGAAGAGGTGGTAATCCACTCGAAGCCATGCCTTGCCGAAAAGCAAAACGGGGATGTCGGTCGATCGGGAAACCTTGACGTTTCCAATCCGATCCAAAACTTCCCAGCGGTGAATGCCGGCACTCTCGCCGGAGGAACCTTTCTTCACGTCCAGCGCTACCACGTAATTGTGACCGTCGGGCGCGGTACGATCCACCCACATGATGCCGTCCGTGGGGAGGATGTAGACGAACTGTTGGCGAAAGTTAATTCCGGCAGCCACCAGCGCCGCCACCGTGAGGACGACGAAGAGAGCGCCGATTAACTGGCCCTTTAGTTCCTTCATTGGACCCTTATGCAACAGAGCAGACGCACTGCTCTCTTTACTGCTGTTATCGTCAGAATATCCGATTTATCAAGGGATTGCGTGGAAAAGCGGATCACGTGCCGGCAGCATGGACCATTTTGATGAATTGCGGGGTTATTCTTGTGGTCATGAGAAATGTGCAAGAGGGCTCACGCGGCTTTGAGGTCGCTTATTTACAAAGATTGCTGAATCTGAGGAGTGGTGCGGCACTGAGAGAGGATGGTTTATTCGGACCCCGCACAAGACGCGCTCTCGAGGCTTGGCAAAGCAGCACGGGGCGACCGCGGACAGGCTCCGCCGGGCAGGCGGAGTTCCAACAATTGGGGATGCAAACCTGCATTGAACACCCGGTGGTGCTGGTCGGCCAGCCGACCAGCACCTCCTGCTGGAGTGCGGCGATGACAATGATGCGCGGCAGCAATAGAAGTATTGGTCCAGGAGCAGCGAGCTTGGGTGCGTTAGGAGGATTGCAATCCTCGAGGCAGAACGTCGAGACGTTTGCCCGTCAAAATGGCCTGAGAGTCTTGAGCTCAATGACTAGCTACGGCGTCCCGCAATTGTGCGGCTGGTTGAGTAGAGGCCCGGTTCTGGCAATTGGCGCAGGGCATATTGGACCGCGAGCCTTCTCGCACGCTTGTGTGTTGAGCGGGATCATCAGTGATCATAATCCGAATGGCAGCGGGACAGTGATTCGCATTCATGACCCGGAGCCCGTGGGCATAGGCAGCATCGGCTGGGCTTGGTTTGGAGGAGCAACGCAGTGGACACCGGTAGCCAGCTATGAATTGTTTGGTGCCTACCTGATCGGAGCCTAGCAGGAAGGTCTTCAACCACGGGCGATCAGCGCTCGACGGCAGCCCGGGCAATTACCGACAAGATCTTCACGCCGGCCAGGAAACTGGCGCGCAAATTGCCGGAGACTTTCTCGGTTCCCGCCAAGCGCAGTCCGTAGCTGACTGGCACTTCCATGACACGAAGCCCCAGGCGGGCCGCACGCACCTGCATTTCCACAGTCCATCCATAGCTCCGGTCCACCATGGACAGCGAGCGCAATGTGGCTGCTCGGATCGCACGAAACGGGCCGATATCGGTCAGATGTTGGCCCCATAACAGCCCGATGGATCGGGTGGCGATCCAGTTCCCGAAGCGCTGGTGGGGACGCAGGGCCCCGGGACTGGCCTGCCCAAGCACACGTGAGCCGATTACCAAATCCGCCTCGCCAGCCAACAAAGGAGCCAGGAGCAATTTCACCTCAGAGGCATCCTCGCTCCCATCGGCTTGCAGGAATATAAGAATCGCGTCATCGGGGGCGGTATCGAGTACAGAGAGACAAGCGGCGCCATATCCCTTTTCGCGAATCGAGATGACGCGTGCGCCCGCCGCGCGGGCAACTCGGGAGGTATCATCAGTTGAGCCATTGTCGGCGACGACAACTTGAGAGAAAATGCCGGTTGGGAGACGCAACAAAGTTTGCCCGATTACGTCTGCCTCATTGAAAGCAGGAATGACCAACCAAACAGGTGAGCCGGTAGAGAATAAAGCTCCCGAGCCAGCGGCAAACAGCTCGGGGACGTTCTTTGTTCGGGACTTGGTGTTGAGCATACTCATCGCCGTGGCGATTATTTTGTTCCTTTACCAACCGGTTAAAGTGGAAGGCACTTCGATGATGCCCGTCTTGCGCGACCAGGAGCGCATTTTCATCAATAAGTTTATCTATCGCTTCGGTATCGATGACATCCGGCGCGGAGATTTAGTGGTGTTTCTTTACCCAGGCGATGTCTCCAAATCTTACATCAAGCGGGTGATCGGCATCCCCGGAGACGAAGTGGAGGTGCGCGAAGGGGCAGTTCTGGTCAATGGCAGCCTAATGAATGAGCCTTACGTTCCGGAAGAGTTCCGGGACCGGATCAGTTCCCCTCGGATTCGGGTGAAACCCGGCGAATACTACGTGATGGGCGACCATCGCAGCGCATCCAATGATTCCCGCTCCTGGGGCACAGTCCCGAAAGCTTTCGTTTACGGTAAGGCTGTATTCAAGTATTGGCCACTCGACAAATTGGGCAGGCTTGACTGAAGTTTAAGCCAGGAGTTCCTTCAGGGTGCGGCTGGAAACCACTCGGACGTTGAGCTTTTTCGGGATTTCTTCAACGCGCGATTCTGGTGTTTCCGCAACCAGCAGGTACTCTTCCACGGAACGAATCAGGTTGATCAGCGCAAGCCTACGTCGGTGCAAGCGATTCAGTTCTTTTTGTAAGTCCTGAAGCCGGGGGGTACTCGGGGAGGTCTTTGCTCTCGGCATACGTCCTTTGTACTAGTACTTCTATAAGTACTCAACCCCTTTCTTAGGGGTATTCTCCTGCTCTTTTGGGTGTAATAGATACCCCCCTTTGGGAATATTGGATCATATCTCTATAAGCGTAATGCTGTGACTTGGCGCGAAAATGGAGTGGACATGCTAAACTCTAAAACATTGGCAGGAAAGTGTAACGCATAGAAAACAATGAATTTTCTTGAAGGATTGAACCCTTCACAGCGAGAGGCGGCAGCTCACGCTGAGGGCGCTCTACTGATTCTGGCGGGTGCAGGATCGGGAAAAACAAGAGTGATTACGCATCGGATGGCCAATCTGCTTCACGCTCATAAGGTTCCCGGCTATGCGGTGCTAGCGGTGACTTTTACGAATAAGGCGGCCCGGGAGATGAAGGAGCGCGTCGAGCAATTGCTGGCCTCGACCGGGCAGATTTATGAGCCGCCCGTCGTTTCGACTTTTCACAGCTTCTGCGTTCGCTTGTTGCGGCGGGATGGAGACCGGCTGGCGGATCTGCGGCCGGGCTTTACACGCCAATTCAATATTTACGACGATGACGATCAGATGGCGCTGGTCAAGCAGTTGTACATGGCGCTAGGGCTTGATGACAAGTTCATGCAGCCACGGGCGCTGCTGTCACGGATCAGCCATGCCAAGAGCAATCACGAGCGCCCGGAAGATTGGGCAAGGGATGCGCGTGACCCAAAGGCCTCGCGGCTGGCCGTGGTGTTTGACCAATATGAGGCGCGGCTGCGGCAGGCGAACGCCGTTGACTTTGATGATCTACTGCTTGAAAGTGTGCGGCTATTGCAACATGACCGGCAGTTGAGGGAGACCTGCAATCGCCGCTATGCCTTTCTGATGGTGGACGAGTATCAGGACACAAATCGCAGCCAGTACGAACTGATGCGCCTGTTAAGCGCGAGCCATGGCAACGTCGTGGCCGTTGGTGACGAAGACCAGTCGATTTACTCCTGGCGTGGAGCTGATATTCGCAACATTCTGGATTTTGAGCGGGATTATGCCAACGCAAGGATAGTGCGGCTTGAGCAGAATTACCGCTCAACGAAGAACATCATTGAGGCAGCAAGCGCGGTGGTGGCCAACAATACGCAGCGCAAGGGCAAGAACCTTTGGACAGAACAGGCGGCGGGTCCCAAGATCGGATTATACGAAGCACTGGACGGGGAAAACGAAGCGCTTTGGATCGCCGACCGCATCGATAGAACGCTGGACCGGGACCCGAAGGCTCAAGTGGCAGTGCTCTACCGGACAAATTCGCAGTCACGGCAAATTGAGGAAGCTCTGAGGCGCTACGGACGGAAGTACAACGTTGTGGGAGGCTTGAGCTTCTATCAACGAGCGGAGATCAAGGACGCCCTGAGCTACCTAAAACTGCTGGTGAATCCAGAGGATTCCATTGCGTTTTCGCGGGTGGTGAACACGCCAGCGCGAGGAATCGGCAAAACCACGCTTGACCAGGTTGAGCGGCATGCTCAAAGCACGAATTTGAGTCTTTGGCAGGCCACGGGAGAACTGATCGGCAAGCATGAATTGGGCTCACGGGCCGAGACAGCCTTGGCAGCGTTCCGCGGCATGATCGAGGAACTTCGCGCGGATCTTGAGCACAAGTCGGTCGAGGACTTATTGCGGGGCTTGCTGGCGCGGACCGGCTACATCAAGTCACTCGAGGAAAACCCGGCCCCGGAGAATGAAGGTCGGATGGCAAACCTGCTCGAATTGATCAACGCCGCCGCCGAAGCCAGTGAACGTGGGGAGACGATTGGAGACTTTCTCGATCACGCGGCGCTCGTATCCGACGCCGACCAGATAAATGAGCAGGCGCCCATTTCACTGCTGACCATCCACAACGCCAAGGGCCTTGAATTTCCGGTTGTGTTCCTCGCGGGGATGGAGGAAGGATTGTTTCCGCATTCGCGGGCACTACAAGACGACCACCAGATGGAAGAGGAACGGCGTCTTTGCTACGTGGGGATGACGCGGGCCCGGCAGCAGCTCTATCTCAGTTGGGCGCGAATGCGGCGCAGGTATGGCGGAGGGATGCCGGAACCGGCCTTGACCTCGCGATTCATCCGGGAGATTCCTGAGCCCTATGGCGAAAGACTCAGCAGGCTCATGGTGACACCACAAGTGGATCTGCGGGGAGAGCAATGGGAAGCCCGGGAGACAGTCAAGAAATATGGTTATGTGTCGCGGAACTCCAATCTAGCCGACAACATCAACTCGTTTTTTGGGGCAGGTAATTCAGCGGCTTCGGCGCGGCCGGCGGCTGTAAGCCCAGCCTCTCCCAAGCCCGCCGAACCGCGACCGGCCGCTAAGCCGGTAGAGCCGCCTAAACCGAGGACAGCGTACCTGTTCGATTCAAGTGAAGAGGCGCCGCCTCGGGAAGCGCCACCCGCCGGTCCGGCAAAGCCAACCCAACCACCCACACCCAAGCCTCAACTGCACACCTTCCGGCCGGCTGCCCAGCAATCGAAAAAGCCGGGCGGCATTCGCGCAGGATCCACGGTGCTGCACCAGCGTTATGGGAAAGGGACTGTTGTTCGGCGCGAGGGAGATGGCGACGACGCCAAGCTAATCATCCACTTCGCGGCACACGGACTAAAGAAGCTGGTGGAAAAGTTCGCCGGGGTGACGAAGCTCGATTGAGCCCCAGACCCCGGCCAGCCGGTAGAAGCGGACAGACTCAGAATGCTTTAATTCGCGCCGGTCGGTGTCAATTGGCCAGCGAACTGGCAGCCGCTATAGTACGCTGAAAGTTTACTCCCTTTCACCTATGGCAAAAACACCCATTACAGTCGCGCATGGCGACGGCATTGGCCCCGAGATCATGGCCGCCACCCTGCACATTCTCAATGAAGCAGGCGCCCAACTCGATATTGAAACGATCGAAATCGGCGAAAAGGTCTACCTCAGCGGCAACTCCGCCGGCATCTCCCAGGAATCGATCGAAAGCCTTCTGCGAACGAAGGTTTTCTTGAAGGCCCCGATCACGACGCCGCAGGGCGGCGGCTTCAAGAGCCTCAACGTGACAACGCGTAAGATGCTTGGTCTTTACGCCAATGTGCGTCCTTGCGTGGCGTATCACCCCTTTGTGGAGACCAAGCACAAAGGCATGGACGTGGTCATAGTCCGCGAGAACGAGGAAGACCTCTATGCGGGTATCGAGTACCAGTTGTCACCGGACGTGCACCAATCGCTGA
>Ga0068877_10002475_pt1 | contig 14889 bp, 12 predicted proteins | sample NOAtaG_FD_66437 | JGI IMG/M metagenome (GOLD analysis project Ga0068877, IMG submission 66437) | Freshwater lake microbial communities from Lake Erie, under a cyanobacterial bloom - NOAA_Erie_Diel6S_1000h metaG | ecosystem: Environmental > Aquatic > Freshwater > Lake | place: USA: Ohio, Lake... | reverse complement strand
GGGAGTAGGTTTCTTGGAACTTCGCAGTGAACCGATTCTTTGACGATGGAGCGCGGAACAGATGCAGAGTGAGATGAGCACGGGGCCGAAGATGATTGTGACCACGACCACGACGAACGGGCGGGCTTGCAAGGCCCGTGCGGGCACGCGGTTGCTGGCGTGGGCGATGACCGGCGGGTTGATGCTGGCCTTTGCGGGACAGGCTTTGGCGACGCCGACGGTGACGAACCCGTTCCCGGATACGGTGGTCCGTCGTAACGCGCCGGTGCAGAACTACAACCTCGGCGCGCGGTTCAATGACCCGGGGGTCTTCGTGTACCGCTTCAACTTCGCCGGGACGAGTCTGCCTTCGGTCGTGCTCGCGCCGGTGGACGTGGCGATGTTCGCCAGCGCCAAGCCCATCACCGTGACGAACTTCCAGAACTATGTCAACCAGGGGCGGTACATCAACACGATCATTCACCGCTCGGCGTATTACTCGTTCAACCCGCTGGTGCCCTTCGTGCTGCAGGGCGGCGGCTACGCACGTCCGACGCTGAACAACGCCTCGCCGTCGATCATTCCCACTTTCCCGTCCATCCAGAATGAGCCGGGCATCTCGAACCGGCGCGGGACCATCGCGATGGCGAAGGTCGGCGGGCAGCCCAACAGCGCCACAGGTCAGTGGTTCTTCAACATGAACGACCGCAACGCCACCGACCCCACCGGCGCTCTGCTCGACACGCAGAACGGCGGGTTCACCGTCTTCGGACGCGTGGTCAACGGCCTCGCCACGCTCGACCAGATCGCCAACACCATCACCAGTTACCAAGCGGGCGGGTTCTTCGGCGACACCAACCTCAATGAACTGCCGCTGGTGAACCCGATCCTCAATCCCAACGTTGTGGTGCGACCCGAGGACTATGTCGCGATCTCCAGCATCGTGACGCTGCCCGGCGGCGGGCCGCTGACGTACTCCGCCACCAGCAGCAACACGAACGTTGTGCAGGTCGCGGTCAACGCTTCGACGCTCACGTTGACGTACGTTGCCAATGCCTCGGGCTCCAGCGAGATCACGGTTCGGGCCGAGTCCACCGACGGCACGTTCATCACCGACAAGTTCGTCGCGCACGTGCGTTGCAACCCCGCGGACATCGCCGACGATCAGGGGAGCATCCTCCCCTCGCCGGTGGGTAACTCGGGGGTCAACGAGGGCGACTTCAACGCATTCTTCAGTTCTTCGGGGTTCTTCTTCCAGTCGGGGCTGGGGATCAGCGCTGTGGGCCAGTCGTGCGACATCGCCGACGATCAGGGCAACCCGCGCCAGCTGAACGTCCCGAACGTCCCGAACAACGGCGTGAACGAGGGCGACTTCAACCTCTTCTTCAACAACCTCTTCGCGCCGTGCGCGTGATGCACGCGTGTGGCCGACGCACCTTTATCGAGCGAACACGCACGCACAACGCACATGAAAAAAGGGCACCGGCGCTCGAACGCCGGTGCCCTTTTTCTTGTTCTGTCGTTGCTGATGCGGCGTGTTACGGGTTGGGCTGCTGGTTCGCGTCGGGCTGCTGCGGCTGCTGGTTCTGCGGCGGATTCTGTGCGTTCGTGTTCTGCTTCAGCAGCACGCGCTTGCCGTTGATCTTCAGGTAGACGTCGCCCTCAAGGCTCAGCGCGCCGGCGAGGTTGCCCTTGACCAGTTCCGATGCGAGCTCGTTGAACGCGGGTGTGCCGACCTCGACGGTCTGTTCGGGTTCGAGGGCTTCCTGATCGAGCATGGTCATGTCGATCCAACGCCCGAAGCGGTTGACGAAGGCGCGGTCGTTGACGGTCTGGATGTTGCTGATCTCACGCCGGCGCATGCTCGCGTCGTAGTACGCCTGACGCTTCGTGTCGACGTTGCTGGCGGCACCGGGGCTGGCGGCGGAGGCCGCGGGCGCCATGTTCACCTCCTGGCTCACGCCGCCGGCCCCCGAGCGGTCGGTCATGCGCCCGGATGCGATCTCGGACATGATCTGGGCGGTGCGTTCGCGCACGTCGCCGGCGAACTTCTTGTCCTGCTCGGTTGCGAGGAAGGCGGTGTACTCGGTCAACACGCCGAAGCGTGTGCTCAGGCGCACGACCTCTTCGACGAGTTCCTTCGTCGCGGGGTCGGTCCGCGGGTCGAGGTTGGGTTTGTCGGCCATCGCCTGGCGCACCGAGTCGAGCAGGCTGTTGATCCGGCGCTGGGCCCACATGCGCCCGACGAAGCCGTTGCGGTCGCTGGCGTCGGCGGTTGAGACCTCGAAGTCGTAGGCCTTGACCGCATCGCCGAAGGAGCCTTCGAGGCGGAGCTTCATGGGCCCGGTCTGGTCGTAGCGCCCGAGGATGATGACTTGATCGCCGTCGAAGACGTCGCCGATTATCGAGGGCTGCATGTCGCGGAGCGTGCCGTTGTGCTTAAGGCTCGCGTCGGCAAGGACCGGGCCTTCCATGCGCCGGAAGACCTGTCCGACGCGGGCTTCGACGTCTTCATTCGGCAGCACGAACGTCGCGGCGGCCTTCGAGGCCTGCGCCACGGCGCTCAGCAGCGGGCTGTTCACGTCGTACCCCACGCCGAAGGTGAAGACCCGGCGCGAGTAGCCATTCGCGGCTTTGGCCGCCTCGCGGATTTTCACCTCGCTGCGTTCGCCCACGGTGGGCAGGCCGTCGGTCATGAAGAGCACGATGGGCAGCGTGCCCTTCGCGGGCGCGGGGCGGAGTGATTCGAGCAGGGCGCCGTGCAGGTTGGTCCCGCCCTCGGCGTTCAAGCCGCGGATGTAATCGCGGGCCTTGGCGATGCTGGCGTTGTCCTTGATCACCGCGCCGGTTGCGAAGCTGTTCACCTGGTCGGAATAGTCGACGATGTTGAAAGACTCGCCCGGGCGCAGGCCTTCGACGACCATGAGTGCGGCCTTGCGGGCCTGGTCGATCTTCTCGCCGCGCATCGAGCCCGAGCGATCGATCACCAGCGTGACCTCGCGGTTCATCGGGTTCTCTTTCGCGGGCTCCGGGGGCAGACCGACAACGAGCATGAAGTAGCCCTTGCCTTCGCCGAGCGTCGGGTCGGGCATCGCCATGACCGAGGCGCTGGCGCGCCCGGCCGCGGCGGGCTGCGTCAGGTACGAGATCAGCACCGAGCCCGGCTGGTTCAGCGATGCCTGATCGAGCGTGATTGTGTATTCATTCGGGCCCTTGCGCACGGCCTGCATCGCGTGCGAAGGCGAAAAGACCGTCGAGATCCCGCGCGAGCTCCTGATGCTCAGCGACGCGGTGAACGACGAACTCCCCGCGCTCAGCGAGTCGCTCCGCGGCAGCACAAAGTCCACCCGCTCCCCTGAGGCCTTCAGCACCTGCTCGTACCGAATCCGCACCTTCTGCGTTGCGCCCGCGGGGATCGGGAAGACCGTCGAACGGATCGCCCCGTACCCCGCAAACTCCAGCAGCCCCGGGTCCCGCATCGAGCTGACGATCGATTCGTAGTACCGCCTCGCTTCATCACGCGGCAGGATCGTCGCGGTGGGCTCGGGCCCGGTGCCGTCGTATTGGAAGCTCCGCACCGCCGCCCCTTCGGGCACGGGCAGAACGATCTGCGCTTCCTGCGGCACGCTGCCGCCGTTGAAAAGCGTCAGCTCCACCAGCGTGTCCGAGGCCTGTTCGTTGATGGTCACCTGTACGTTCGTCTGCGTCAGTTGCACCGGCGCGGGTCGCCAGTGCGCCATCCGCCGCCCGTTGGGGACGACGATCTGGACGTTGGGCGCGAAGCCGTCGGCGGGCATCGGCGCGATCGCGGTCCTTGGTGCGGGCGTTGACGAAGTCACCGCCTGCGCACGCACGATCGAAGTTGAGACCGTCAGCCCCGCCAGTAGGGCCAGCACCGCCGCAGTTCGAGAGGGGAGGATCGTTGAGCACGAACCAACCGAACGAGCATGTGCAACCTGCATGGTCATCTCCTTGACAAGCGAATGGACACGTGCGTGATGCGGGCGCATCGGCACGCGCTCCCGTCCGCTCGAAGCACGCGTACAGGGCCTCAAGCGGTTGAAAGGTTCACTGCATCCGTCGGCACTTCAGCATTTCATCACGCCGGCATGTCGGAGCGTGCGCATGATCAAAAAACGCCGCCAAACCTGCGGGCGTTCGCAGAATGTTTGCAAGCTCGCCTGTTCAAAGACCCATCGAAGGCCGCACACCCGGTCCGCGTTCGGAGCGAAAGCCGACTCAGTTGGGCAGTTCGATAAACGAGCCCAGCGCCCGGAAGCGGTCGTACCGCTGGTTCACGAGTGTTTCAGTATCGAGCGCTTTGAGTTCGGGGATCGTCCGCAGGATGTACGCCTCGAGGTTCTTTGCCGCCGTGGCGGGCTCGCGGTGCGCACCGCCGACGGGCTCTTCGACCACCGCGTCGACGATCTTCAGGCGCATGTTGTCCGCCGCGGTGAGGTTCAGCGCCTTGGCGGCCTGTGAGTTGGTCTGCTCGTTGGCCTGCTTCCAGAGGATGGCCGCACACCCTTCGGGCGAGATCACCGAGTACCACGCGTTGCGCATCATCGCCACACGGTCGGCAATCGCGATCCCCAGCGCACCGCCCGAGCCGCCCTCGCCGATGATGATCGAAACGATCGGCGTGCGGATCAGCGACATCTCGCGCAGGTTGAAGGCGATCGCCTCTGCCTGTCCGCGCTGCTCGGCCCCCACGCCCGGGTACGCACCCTGCGTATCGACGAACGTCACGATCGGCAGCTTGAGCTTCTCCGCCAGCTTCATCTTCAGCAGCGCCTTGCGGTACCCCTCCGGGTGCGCACAGCCGAAGTGGCACGCGAGCTTCTCCTGCGTCGTTCGGCCCTTCTGGTGACCAACAACCATCACGCGGTGCGGGCCGATGCGGGCGAAGCCGGTGACGATGGCGGGGTCATCGCCGAAGCGCCGGTCGCCGTGGAGCTCGGTGAAATCCTTGCAGAACGCGTCGATGTAGTCGCGGGTCTGCGGGCGCTTGGGGTGGCGTGCGACGCGCACGGTCTGCCACGGGTTGAGCTGGGTGTAGATCTCTTCGAGGGTTTTGTTCCGCAGCGCGCGGAGCTCTTCCACCCGCTGGGCAAGCTCGTTCACGTCCACCGGCGGCAGGCTCGGCAGCGCCGGCGTCGCGGGCGCCGTCGGCGCATCATCCGCGGGCGTGACCACCGGCGCGGGCATCGACGCCCGGCGGATGTCCGCCTCCAGCCCTTCGATCTGGCGCTCAAGGTCGGTGATCGGCTTTTCAAAATCCAGTTGATAGAACGTGGACATGGTCAAAAGCATATCGCGCAGGCGGGCTTGTGGTCATCATCCACCGCACACACACCAACCGGCGTTTCTTCACGCAGCCGAGGCTCGTTCTCGCAGTACGATCCGGGCGATGCACACGCCGCGTCAAACTGGGCAAACCCGCCGTCGGTTTTTCTTCGCCGCACTTTCGTGCTCGGGGCTTGCGACGGTGGCGTTGTCGCAGCCGATCGTCTCACAACAGCCGCAAACGAAACCCGCCCAAACACCGGCATCACCCGCACCATCGACACCCGCGACCACCCCGCCCGCCACCATCGACCTCACCGACGTCATCACCAGCGTGGTGCTCATCCGCGTCAAGACCGACCTGGGCAACGGCACCGTTTCCATCTCCGAAGGCACCGGGGTCTACCTCGGGTCGGGAAAGGTGCTCACCGCCTCGCACGTGGTGAGCGCGTACACGACGATCGAGGTCGTCTTTCTGCCGCCGCCGTCGCCGCCGCCGCCGTCTTCCAAACCGACAACACCGTCCACCGCGGCGGCGAGCCAGACGACAAGCCCGCTGAAAGTCGCCGCGGGCACGTCAGAACTCCTCGAGTTACCAGCACCAACGACCCCCGCGGGTTCAACAACTCCGGGGGCGACCGTCGGCACGCCCGCCGCCGCGAACCCCGCGATCGTCACCGTCCCCTTCGATCCGACCAAGGGCAAGCTCCTCTCCTACCCCACGGCCGATGTCTCGCTCCTGACCAACATCGCCGCCCCAGCGTGGGCCAAGCCCGCCAAGATCGCGCCGCGCAAGGCGGCACTCAGCGACGCGACCGTCAGCGTGGGTGTGCAGCGCGACCTTGTCCGCCGCGTGCGCACGGGCGTTGTGGTTGACACAACTTCAAGCCCGCACACCTTCCACGCGACTTCCGCCAGTCAGAAGGGCGACAGCGGCGGGCCCACCTTCAACGCCCGGGGCGAAGTCGTCGGCATCCTCAGCGGCGTCATGACCGCCCAATGGAAACGCCCCGACGGCTCAACCTTCGAACGCACCACCAGCGTCTCGTTCAACGTCGCGGGGATGACGTTCTGAAGGAATCGGCAATCGGCAATCGGGAATCGGCAATCGCAGAAAAGACGTCCGCTTCTCCGCGGCATTGAGCTTTGCTGCTTTGAGCTTTGAGCTTTCCAACACGAAAAAGGCCCGGGCGTAGCACACACCCGGGCCTGTCAATACGCGTTTACTCTGTCGCGCCTCGCCCGCGGCGATCACTTGATCGCGGCGATCTCGCTCTCGCTGCTGCGCCGGGCTTCGCTGATGATCACCGAAGTGGCCGGCACGTCGCTATGCCCGTTCTTGACGGTCGTGGGGACCTTCTCGATCTTCGTCACCACGTCCATCCCCGACACCACGCGCCCGAAGACCGCGTACGCCGCCCCGTCCTGCGGCGTATCCAGGAAGTCGTTGTCCGCCACGTTGATGAAGAACTGGCTCGTGGCGCTGTCCGCCACGTTCGTCCGCGCCATCGCGATGCTGCCGCGGCTGTTCTTCAGCCCGTTCTTCCACTCGTTCTTGATGGGCTTGCCCACGGCCTTCTGGCTCATCTTCTCGTCGAACCCGCCGCCCTGGATCATGAACCCGGGGATCACGCGGTGAAAAATCAGCCCGTTGTAGTGCCCCTTGTCCACATACTCAAGAAAGTTCTTCGTCGAGATCGGGGCCTTCTCCTCATCGAGCTTGATGATGATCTGCCCCATCGTCGTCTGCATGGTCACGTGCATGTGCGTCGCTCGCGTTTCCAAAGGTCAATATCGAATCAGTCGGTCTTCAGGTGGCCCAGCTCTCCAGAGCCGGGCGGGTGTTGGGTCAAACACGGGAATTCAACCACAGAGACACAGAGGCACAGAGAAAAACTCAAAGCAGCAAAGCAGCAAATCAGCAAAGCAGCAAAGTGGCAGAGCTCAAAACTCAAAGCTTAAATCAGCAAATCCGCCCATCAAAGACCAAAGGTCCTCTGCGAATGCCGATTGCCCAATCCCGATTGCCTACTCCCGATTGCCGATTCCCGACTCCCCGTCCCCAACTCCGTGCCCTCCGTGACTCCGTGGTGAGTACCTCGCCTTACTTCTTTTCGGGCACGGCCGGCACAGCGGGGGCCGCGGGCGTTGCGGGCTTCTTCTCTTCCGCCGCACCCGCGGGCTTGGCGGCCTTCTCGGCCTCGTCCTTGGTCACGATCTTCACCGAGTTGATCGTCACGGGCTTTACCGGCACGTCGCGGTACGCCGCCCGCGGCTCGCTGGGCATCTTCGGGTTTGGGACGCTGGTGGTCTGCACGTTGCGGATGCGGTCGACAACGTCCATCCCGCCGATGACGCGCCCGAAGACCGCGTACGCCGCCCCGTCGGCCTGTGGCAGGTCCAGCCCGCGCGTGTTGTCCACCACGTTGATGTAGAACTGGCTGGTGGCGCTGTCGGCCGAGATGCTGTTGTCGGTCTGACCCGCCTGCTTGCCCTTGCGCGCCATGGCGATGGTGCCGCGGGTGTTCTTCAGCCCGTTCTGCCACTCGTTCTTGATCGGCGCGTCGGTGGGCTTCTCGTTCATCTTCTCGTCGAAGCCGCCGCCCTGGATCATGAAGTTCTTGATCACGCGGTGGAAGACCGTCCCGTTGTAGTGCCCCTTCTCCGCGTACTTCACGAAGTTCTCAACGCTGATCGGGGCCTTGGTCTGGTCCAGTTCCAGCACGATGTCGCCCATGCTCGTGTTCATCACGGCGTACTTGAACTCCGCTTTCGCCTCGGTGGTCTTCACCTCGGGCTTCTTGTCACCTTCGGGGGCCTTGACGGCTTCGGGGGCCTTGCCCGCGGGAGCCGAAGCGGGGGTCGCGGGGGGGGGGGTGGTCGCGGGCTGCGCCATCGCCGAACCACCCGCCGCCAGCACCAGCACGCACGCGAAGGACTTGATCAGGTTCATCGGGGGTATCTCCGTTGTGAAGTGGACAAGGGACACGTGAACGTCAAACCAACATTTCGGCCATCGCCTCAGCAGAACGCCAGAACCAACGCCGACGCGGGAAAAATCCCGGACGCCATGGTACGTTCGCCGCGAAGCCCGGGGCAGGCCCGGCTCGGCACTTTCCGCACACACATGTCTTCGCTCGCTACGCCCCGGGGATTCGCGCCCGACGCAGCCCCGCAAGGGCAATGGCAATCGCGTCGGCCACGTCCGGCGGTTTCGGGACCTGCGCAAGCCCAAACTCCTGCGCGATGCTCTCCTGCATCTGCCCCTTCTTCGCATGCCCGAACCCGGTCAGCGACTTCTTGATCTCGTTGGGCCGCAGCTCAACCAGCGCCACGCCCGCACGCCGAATCGCCAGCAGAATCACCCCCCGCGCGTGCCCCATCACAATCGCGGTTGCGGGGTGCTTGTAATGGGCGTAGAGCGTCTCCACCACCGCCAGATCGGGCTTGAGCTCTTCGAGCAGGTTCCCAAGCTCGCCGTCCAGTTCCAGAAGCCGGTCGCTGACGCTGGTCTTCACGTCCAGACGGATCACCCCCGCATCGACCAACTCGGCATCGCGGGCGCGGGTCTGGCCCAGCGGTGCGCGCGCATTCCCGGGCCCCGGCGTGCGCACGCACCCGAAGCCGGTCAGACGCAGCCCCGGGTCAATCCCCAGCACTTTCACGCGGAAGCTCCGTCCGACATGCGTGAAGAGAAGCCGCCCATATTTCGCAAGACGTTCACCACGGTCTTCGCGAGCATGTCGGCCTCGAAGTTCACCTTTGAACCCACCGCCCACGACGCGAGGGTGGTCTTTTCCAGGGTGGTGGGGATCAGGGCGACGCTGAAGCACCGCCCCGGCAGTCGGGTGTTTGAAACGTCGAAGGGCTTGGGATGGACCGAGGCGATGGTTAGCGAGGTGCCGTCGAGCGTGACCGAGCCTTTGGGGATGATGCAGGGCCAGAGGTCGTCGTTGGCATTGTTCGCGGAAGGTTCTGAAAGATGCAGCCAGACCCGCCAGTCGTCGCCGGTCTGGACGTGCGCGACCGAAACCTGCCCATCGATATGCCCCTGAACGAAATGCCCCCCGAGGTAGGTGGTGGGTGTGAGGGCGTGCTCGAGGTTGACCTTGGAACCGGGCTTCAGTTGCCCCAGGTTGGTCTTGGCGAGCGATTCGGGGATGACGTCGAAGGCCCAGGCGTTCGGCACGGGGTGGTCGGCGATGGTCAGGCAGCAGCCGCTGACGGCGATGGAATCCCCCAGGGCGGGCTGGTGGTTGAAGGCACCGGGGTCGATGACCAGGCGGCGACCTTTGGGAACGGGGGTGGTGGCGACGACGGTGCCGACGGCTTGGATGAGGCCTGTGAACATGGTTGGGGCCGTGGGGAAGGGGGATGGGAATCGTACGGTATCCTGTCTGCGGCTGCTTGACCTGCGGGCGCGGATTCAAGATACTCCTTGCCCCCTTGGCGCGTGGTTCGCGCGGCGCGTTGGTTGCGCCGCGGGAGTGCGGGCGGCGTAAGTCCAGTCGTGGACTGGGTTTGCGGCGGGTAGTTTCGGCACCGGAGTGGGGGTCGGGGGCGTTGGCTGGATCGGAACATCGGGCTTCGCCGCTCGTCGGCGCATTCCCTCGGAGTTTTTCATGCACCGTCGCTTTGCCCCATATCGCGTCTTCATGTCCGCCGGGTTGGCCTTCGGGCTCTGTGCGATGGTTGCCCTGCCCGGGTGTGAGATGTTCGGCGGCGGCGAGGAGGCGGACGCGAAGGCGCCGCAGCCGATCAAGGAGAGCGACGAAACCCCGGCACAGGCCGAGGAGGGTTTCAACTGGGACATCTTCGGGCTCTTCAGCGACAAGGTCGAGAAGAAGACCGCCGCGGCGATCCCGTTTGAGGCGTACTCGAAGCTGGGCTACGGCCTGCAGTGGAGCAGTTTCGCCGCCGTGCAGAGCGGGCAGACGCTCGACGGGGTGGACGTGCTCGACGGCATGGTGCTGGCCCGCGACACGAACGGGGCGTTTACGTCGCTGGCGCCGCTGTCGGGGGATATCCGCTGGGCGAAGCTGGTGGGCACGCCGCTGACGAAGTTCCTTGGCGCGGTGAAGGACGGGAAGCAGTTGTTTGTTGTGGGCGAGCGCGACGTGTACTTGGTCTCGGCGGAGACGGGCGAGCCGACGCTCTCGGGCCCGGCGCGGGGCGATCGTCCGATGATGGAGCAGCTTGGGAAGATCGGCGCGACCGAGCCGCTGACCATCGGCAACGTGCTTCTGCTGGGGACGACCTCTGGTCACGGCTTTGCGCACGTGCTGGGGCAGGGGGTGACGGGTTGGCGGTACCTCATCGGCGGGGCGATCAGCGCGAAGGCGACGATGCTGAACAGCGGGAACGTGGCGTTCGTGACGCAGGGCGGGAAGGTGGTTTTGCTGCAGCCGAGTTCGGGGATGTCCACCGGGCGTGCGGATGTCTTCGGGCCGATCACGGTGCCGGCGGCGGCGGGTCCGGGGAGCGCGTTTGTCGCCAGCAACGACCAGTCGCTGTACGCCTTTGACGACATCGGCTGCGTGCTTCGCTGGCGCGTGCGGACGGAGTCGGCGCTCACGCGCCCGCCGGTGTATCACGGCGGGAAGGTCTTCGTGCAGGTGCCGGGCAAGGGGCTGCTGGCGGTTGACGCGAACACGGGCCGGCAGGCGTGGATGAAGGGGGAACTGGCGGGCGACGTGATCGCGGTGCGCAAGGGCCGGCTGCTGGTCTGGGACGGCGCGCACGCGACGCTGGTGGACCCGGCGAACGGCGACGTGATCGAGAAGGTCGAGCTGCCGGGGCTGATGGGGCTGAAGGTCAGCTCGTTCGTCGACGGGGACATCTACGCGCTGTACAGCAGCGGGCAAGTGGCGAAGTTCAACCCGCGGTAAGGCGGCAAGACCGGGTTCACCACGGAGTCACGGAGGGCACGGAGTTTGGGCTTCGGCTCGTGCTTCGAGCTTGCGGTGTTCTTTTTGCACGAAGTCGCGAAGGCGCGAAGGAAGGCGAGAAGACGGGTGGACGTGCGCTGAGAGGATTGATCTTCGCGTCTTCGCGTCTTCGTGCTGATATTGCTGATCTGGCCGGTGGGTTCGCAACAACTTTGTGAGGGCGTGACGATGGCGCGTGTGCTGATTCTCGGCGCGGGGATGGTTGGGTCGGTGATGGCGTTGGACATGGCGCGGTGGGGCGTGCGCGCGGGGGGAGAAGGAACGGCGGGTTGGGATGTGCATCTTGTTGATGCGAACGCCGGGGCGCTTTCGGCGGCGGCGGAGAAGATCCGACGGCTGACCGGGCGGGCGATTGTCACCAGCGTGGCGGACCTGAAGGACGCCAAGCGCGTGGCGGCGCTGGTGCGCGGCGAGAAGAAGCTGGTGCGCGGTGAGAAGAAGAACGGTGGGGCTGCAGATTTGGTCCTTGGCGCGCTCAGCAGCGCGGTGGCGCACCGCGCGATGCGGGCGGTGATCTCGGCCCTGCCCACGGGGGGCGTGATGAGCGATATCGCCTTCGTGCCCGAGGACTCGGCGGAGCTGGACGCGCTGGCGCGGCGGCGCGGCGTGACGGTGGTCTGCGACTGCGGCGTGGCGCCGGGGATGTCGCACATCCTCTCGGCGTACGCGGCGGGTTTGCTCGACGTGTGCGCGAAGGTGGAGATCATGGTCGGCGGCTTGCCGCGGGTGCGGTCTTGGCCCTTCGAGTACAAGGCGGCCTTCTCGCCGATGGACGTGCTGGAGGAGTACACCCGCCCGGTGCGGCTGGTGCGCGGCGGGAAGCTCGTGCACGCCGAGGCGATGAGCGAGGCGGAACTCGTGGATTTGCCCGGCGTCGGCACGCTGGAGGCGTTTCTGACCGACGGTCTGCGGAGCCTGGCGGAGAAGCCGATTGCGCCGGAGATGGTGGAGAAGACGCTGCGCTATCCGGGGCATATCGAGCTGATGAAGGTGCTGCGGGCGACTGGGCTGATGGGGACGGAGGCGGTGGCGGTGCGTGATGAGCGGGGGGAGCCGGTGAAGGTGGTGCCGCGGGAGGTGCTGGCGAAGCTCATGTTCCCGCACTGGACGTATGAGCCGGGGGAAGAGGATCTGACGGTGATGCGGGTGCGTGCGGTGGGCGAACGGAAGGGCCAGCCGGCGGAGGTGAGCTTCGACCTGTTGGATTTCTTTGATCGCGCGACGATGTGCACGAGCATGTCGCGGACGACGGCGCTGCCGTGCACGATCGTGGGGCGGATGCTGGTGGAAGGTGTGGGGGGGGCGAAGAAGCGTGTGCTGCCGCTGCGGCCGGGCGTACACGCGCCGGAGCGTGTGGGCGAGCACCCGGCGGCGGTGAAGCGGCTGCTGGCGGAACTGGAGGCGAGCGGGGTGAGGTATGTGCGGAGTGAGAAGGGCCGAGGTGACAGGGCCGAGGTTTGAGGGGGAAGGGGGGGGAAGGCACCTCACAAAGAGACGCAGAGGAAGACGGAGGAAGCGGAGAGGACCGGGAAGGCGGAACACGCCGGTGAAGGTTGAGTGTTTGCGCTCAACGAGTGCGAAAGGCGCACGGCTCTGGAGAGCCGTGCCACCACAAACTCCGTCTTCCTCTGCGTTCTCTGTGTTCTCTGCGTGCTCTTTGTGAGCCTCTTACTCCGGCAGGCCCGCGATTCGGCGCATGATTGGTTGGTCGTCCTTGCGGACGTAGATGCGGTTGACCTCGAGCCAGGTGACGAACTGGTAGGCCGGGGCGTTTTTGGTCATCCATGCTTCGAGCTTCGGGTCCGCGCCGCGGGCGTTGTCTTCGAGGAGCAGGACGCGGGGCTTGTACTTTTCGAGGTCGAAGCCTTCGAGGACGTCGATCTCGCCGCCTTCGACGTCGATGATCGCGGCGTCGACGCGCTGGGGCTTCTTGGGGTGTTCTTCGAGGAGTTTGTCCATCCACGTGACGGGGACGGGGGTGGTGACGGTTTTGCTGCCGGCCTGCTGGAGCATCTGGTAGTGCTCGGGCGTGGTGGAGAGGTAGCTGAACATCCCGTTGATGCCGTCGCCGAGGACTTCGGTGAAGTTCATCGTGCCGGTGGAGCCGCGCTTGGCGAGGGCGGCCTGAACGCAGTGGGCGTAGGGGCGGTTCTTTTTGCACTCGGTGAAGCGTGAGGCGAGGGGCTCGATGAGCAGGCCCTCCCAGCCCATGGCGTCGAGGGCGTACGAGACGGAGAGCTGGTAGCCGTCGAAAGCGCCGACCTCGATGTAGAAGCCGTCGAGCTGGCCGCCGAGGATGTCCCAGATGATGAGGTCTTCGCCGAACTGGCTGCGGAAGGTGACGCTCATGCCGCTGCGGGGCTTGCGGGCGGCGTCGCGGAGTTTTTCGCGGGCTTCGAGGCCGTAGATCCGCTGGCGGGAGTTGAGGACGTCGCGGGCCATAAAGCCCATGCCCTGACCGAGACGCTGGATTTCCTGAACGATCTGCTGGGGGGTGACGTTGAACTGTTGGTTCGGGGTGGCCATGTTTTTGTTCGCGAAGGGGGAAAGGGGGAGGGGGGTGACATGGCACATGGCACAGGGGCACATGGCACATGAAGACGGGGACGGGGGAAGTGTACCGGGCGGGTGGGATGTGTGTTGTGGGGGATGGGGTGGCGGTTGTGACCTACCCTCGTGCTTGGCCCCGCGGCGAGCGGGGTGGAACGTTGACAGATTTTTCTGCGAGGTCATCTATGAGCGCTGCGCGTCGGAACGGTTTGTGGTCGATGATGTTGGTGAGCGCGGGTGCGCTGGCGGTGTTCGCGGGCTCGACTGCGGCGGTGCTGGCGGATGAGCCGGCGGGTGCGGGGGCGAAGGCTGAGACGCCGGCGGCTGCGGCTGCGGCTCCGGCTGCGGCTCCGGCGACTCCCGCTGCTGCGGCGGCGGCTTCGGTTGCGACTGCATCGCCGAAGTACGCGGTGTGCGATGTCTACAAGATCGCCGACAAGATGCTCCAGACCCCGCGGTACGTCAAGGCGATGGAGGAGAAGACGGCGGAGCTGCGGGCGAAGATGGCCCCCAAGGCCGAGGAGTTTGACAAGCTCACGCAGCAGTTGCAGGGGACGCCGCAGGACAAGCAGGACACGCCCGAGTTCAAGATGGGTGTTGAGCAGTACCGCAAGCTTCAAGAAGAGCTGCGGGCGATGGATCAGGAGGCCCGCACGGCGATGGTGGCGTTCATCGCGGAGAAGAACTTCGAGGTGTACAAGCAGATCCTCGCCAGCGTGGACGACATCGCCACCAAGCGCGGGTACACGATGGTCTTGAACTCGCGGAGCATCGAGGACATGGAGAAGCCCGCCAGCGCCGACGCGTTCTTCCGCGGGGTGCTTGCAAGGCCGGTGGTGAAGTCGAGTGCGGCGGATGATCTGACGCTCGACGTGATGAAGGACCTCAAGCTCGATTGAGCGGGTTCGAGTTCGTGACAACGTAAAACGAAGTGCACGGCCCTTTACGGGGCCGTGTTTTCATTCTTGCTCGGGCGGGTTTGGATCATGCCCGTCAACTGCTTGGTCAGCTCGGCTTTGACCTGTTGCATGGTGGGGCAGCGATCGCGGAGGAGGCCGCGGAGGCTGGTGACGGGGCGGCCGGCGAGGCCGCAGGGCACGATGAGGTTGAAGTGGTGCATGTCGGG
>Ga0068877_10002474_pt1 | contig 14890 bp, 8 predicted proteins | sample NOAtaG_FD_66437 | JGI IMG/M metagenome (GOLD analysis project Ga0068877, IMG submission 66437) | Freshwater lake microbial communities from Lake Erie, under a cyanobacterial bloom - NOAA_Erie_Diel6S_1000h metaG | ecosystem: Environmental > Aquatic > Freshwater > Lake | place: USA: Ohio, Lake... | reverse complement strand
TGCGGCGGAGCGTCGCAGCAGTCGTGTGAGCAGAGCGCGGAATTGTGCGGGAAATTCGGATAGTTTTGTCCATTTGAGGGTGTATTGTGGTTTGTAGATCTGTTCGGCGGCGAAGTCTTCGATGGCGATGGCGAGTACCTGAGTGCCGGATTTGCGGATGAAGCTGGCGGCGGCGTGAGCGGCGGCGACAGCTTTTTCACCTTCGTAATTGTATCCGTGGGGCATGCCGTCGCTGATGACGATGAGCAGTCTGGAGGCGTTTGGGGGAGCCGATTTTTTGAGGAGCTCGGCGGCCGTGAGGAGTGCCTGGTGATCGTAGTTTTCGTGCATATCGTTTCCGTAGTTCAGCAGTCCGTGGAGATTTGGCTGGTTGTGTCCGTAGAGTCTTCTGACGAGGCAGTGCTGGTTGTGGTTTCCGGCGGAGGTGTGTGAGAAGACTTCGGTGTGGATTCCTGGGAGGTCTCGGGTGCTTTCGGCGAGGAGCGCAGCGGCTTCGATGGCGACGCGTTTTTTGTTGTTGTGGCACATGGAGCCGGATTCATCAAGGAGTAGTGCAAGTGCGAGTGGTCCTGGTCCGGGGCGGGTAATTTTTTGGCAGAAGATGCGTTTCTGGAAGCTGACTTTGGCGAGTTTGCGGCGGTCGATTTGTCCGTGCAGTTTTTCGCGGAGTGTGGCTGGTTTTTCTTTGCTTGCGCGAATTCTGAAGACAGCGCGAGTGGCAGCGACCTGGTTTGTGATGCGGCTGAGCAGAGTTTGCCATTGTGTGGCGTGTGTTGTATCGGCCTGCACAGTTTCGATGATTGTTCGTCGATCGCTGTCCCAGTCCCAGGTATCGCCGTCACTGCTGGCGGGCGCAGCCCCGCTGAGTTCTCGCAGGAGGTGATCGAGTTCAGCGGCGATATCGGCGTTGAGTCGTGCGGCGGAGTCATCAGAAAAGGGCAGCACAACATCGGTTCCGAGCGATTGTTTTTGTTCGAGGTGATCGAGGCTGAAGCGGCGACCGGCCTGCAGTTTTTGGCGTGGTGTGCCTTTCTCGACCTCCCCGGCCAGCAGCAGCAGGCGTTCGGCAGCTGTCGTGGCTTCGGGCAGAGGCCACTGCGAGAGTGTGGTGGCGGCTGCCAGCAGCTCTGCAGCTGCGGTCTCCGGGGATCGGAATGCCGCATCTTCGAAGTTGGCTTCGATCTGCCGCAGTTTGCGTTCGCGGATCGGGGGGGCTTCGGTTTGCAGCTGCTGGGGAGCGAGGCGGTTGGGGGGAATCAGGCGATCGAAGGAACGGATGTATTCGTCCAGAGTTTTTGCGAGGCTGATCACGGTATTTTCGCTGTCCGGGGGCGATTGCAGCAGCTGTTTCAGCTGTTGCCAGACACAGGACTCATCGAGTGCCAGCCAGGTCTGCATTTGCGGTGTGGCGAGGTGCGGGGCCTGCAGCACGGTAAACAGCAGCAAATGCAGTTTGTCGCCTTCGGGCAGAATGGGAAAGAGGGGTGCGAATTGTGCGACGGTGGGGTAATCGACGAAGTTGCGGAGAGCCTGCAGCGAAGGCTGAAATCCCGGGGCATCCAGTCTGAGCAGTTCTTCGATGCGGGCATCTTCGAGGAAGTTGAGGATGATGCTGCGGAGGCGTCGTTTGCCGTCGCGGGACGCGCGTTCCCTGTACAGTTTGCGGCTGAACAGGATGTGGCCGCATTCATGCACCATCAGTCCGGCGTAGAAGGTGGGCAACTGGGCACTGTTGCACAGGCTGAATCCTTTCTGATCGATGCGGATCCAGGGCTTCAGAAAGGAATCCGGTGCGTCGTCAAAACCGGCGCAGCCGCAGGCGTTCTGCATCTGGGTGGCCGGTTCCAGCCGACACCCCACGGGGACTCGCAGGCACCGCTGAATCTGCAGCAGTCCGGGCAGCATCCGCTGCATGCTGGTGAGTCGTTCCTGACTGTCTGTAATCATCCGCCCCGGGCAGTTCAGCAGCGGTCTCAGGTACAGATCTTCTTCCTGCAGCCGGGCAATTTCGTCGTCAACCCAGGAAAAACCTGACATGTGTGTGTCCCCGGAAAAACGTGCGGTTGGTGTTGGCGTGCGTGCTGTTCAGCCGGGGCCGAGGTATTTCTGGGTGAGGACGTGGAACTGGCTGCGTTCCGAGGCGGTGCCACCTTCGGAGGAGAAGCGGGCTGACATGCAGGCCTGGACGGCTTCGCGGATGGGGATTCCGCGGGCGATCTGGAAGGCGGCGGCCAGCAGTGTGCGGGTGGAGAGGGGCGAGAGGAAAGTGCCTTCGGCGGCCATGGACCTCTGGTCATTGGCCAGTTTGACGAGGACTTCGGCCATTTTGGGCTGGACGCCGGTACGGACCATCAGCAGCTGCTGTTCGCGGGGGGCGGGGGGGAAGCCGATTTCCAGGACGACGGAGAAGCGGTCAAGGAGTGCGTGGTCGAGCGTTTCTGTGCCGGAGTACTGCAGTCCGATGTTGGCGGTGGCCATGAAGGAAACGCCTGCGGCCAGTTCGAGGACGGGGCTGTCGCTGCGTTCGTCGACGGCGACAGTGCGCTGACCGTCGAGCAGCGGAAGAATAATGTTATAGGCTTCGGGGCGGCAGCGTGACAGTTCATCGAGGATGACGAGTGTATTGGGTGTCTGGACAGCGCGGAGGAAGGCGGATTCGGCGAACCAGGTTCCGGTGCTGCTGTTGAAGTGTGTGGCGCCGAGGAGTGCGGTGCGTGGTTCGCTGGTGGCGCCGAAGTTGATGACGAAGCAGGGTCTGTTGAGTGCGGTGGCGGTGAGGTCGAGGAGTTCGGTCTTGCCGCTGCCGGAATGTCCGATCAGGAGGACATTTTGTCCGTGGACACCAGCGAAGCACAGCTGTCGCCAGTGTTCGAGGTGGACGAAGAAGTTTGGATCGGGGCAGGGCAGCTGCCAGTTTTTGGCACCTGCAGGAGGTGCTGCCGGAACCTGCTTTGGCTGTGTCGCCTGCTGGCTCAGGTGTTGCTGTACGACGTCCATCAGTTCTTTGAGCGACAGCTGGACTGCGGATTCCAGCCAGCGGGGCAGGTCGCGATCTTTGAGCAGGGGCACGAGGTGGGTGGCCTTGCGGAAGCTGATGGTCTTGACTGCTTTCTGCAGCAGAGTCGCATCGAGATTGCTCCACGCCTGCCAGGTCTGCACCATCTGGGCGGCGCGATTGCCGGAATACCCGAAGGAGCGAGTGAGTGCAGTAAAATTGAGCTGCCCGGTGGTTTCCCAGGCCCTGTCCTGCTGCAGCTGTGAAAGTCGCTGTGCGGCGGTCCACTCATTGATCTGAGGGGCTCGGCGTTCATGGGTTGCGCGAAACCCTGCGACGATTTCTGCGGTGGTCAGTGCCGGGGCATCGGTTGCGGTTGCCATCTGCGTACTCCTGCGGTGTCATATTTCAGGTACGTGTCCTGAATGACAAAAGGCAGGCTGAGAGGAGTTTGGGTGGGAAAAAATGTTAAGAATTCAGCAGTTGCGGAGGAGTTGTCTGAGCCAGTGTCCGAGTCTGATGCGAAGTCTGCGATTGTCATGGAACACTCGACCGACGGTGGCATACGTGCAGCCATTCAACGTGCAGGCTGATTCATCAAGGCAGCGGACGGCGGTCGTGATTTCCTGCAGGTCAACCATTGTCAGTTTTGCTTCACTGTGATTGACCAGTTTGACACCTGTCTGACAGGTCCGAATGCAGCCGCTGGAAAGGGTCACTTCTGCTGCGTCCTGTGCGATGGCAGCGGTTTCAAGGCCCAGGAATCGGCAGTTGTGGAGGTGACATCGAGTGGAATTTGCAGCGTGCAGAGCAGTATTTGCTGAGGCAGGGCGAACCTCGTCAGCCGGGCGATGCTGTGTGAACTGGCAGTCTGTCAGGTTGACGGAGGCATCGTTTTGCAGCTGTATGATATTCGTGCGCGGGCCGTCGGATGCGAACAGCACAGAGCCTTCCACCACGGCCTTTGATTTATCCGTCAGCAGCAGCAGTGGGGTACCTGCTGGCGCCTGCAGGGTGCAGGCTCTGATGTTGACGTCGCCGTGCTTCGCAACGATGGCCAGCGGATCACGGTCAATCTGGGACATCTTCCTCAGATTCAATGATCCGCTGGATTCGATGCGAATGGGTGTTTTACTGTCCTGATCGAGCGGAATCAGCCGGCAGTTTTCAAGTTCGAGTGAGTGATGGCGGGCGATCTCGAAAGCGGTCGCCGAATTGCAGCGAATTGTCAGATTGTGGAACCTGACAGTCCCGTGGATTTTCAGCGGACCGGCCTGATGCAAATCCACGGTGGTGTTATCGACACGGTCTCCCTGAACCAGCAGTTCGCCTGAGATTCTGCCTGTTTCCGGCAGGAGCAGGGGATGTGTTCCAGAGGCCAGCTGCAGGGTAACGCGGCTGCGGTCCTTGATCGCGCGTCCCTGTGTGCCGATGGCGCTGGCAACTCTGAATGCTTTCGAAAGGCTGCAATAAATGGAATTGGAGTTTGATAAGACAAGTTGTACTGCGGGGCGGAGCAGCAGATTGAGGAGCATATACATTCCGAGGATATTTGCGGGCTGGCCGGCCATGGGTGCAGCGTTCGCGGCGATATCGGCGCCGGTGGCTGAAACAATGGTAAATTCGACTCGTTTGAAACGGTTGCGGGCGGTTGCGGTAAAGTTTCCGAGGACATGTCGAACTGGACCGCTGGTGGTCCAGTTTCGCAGTGCCTGAGAAGTTTCCAGGAGCTGAGCGGGTTTCAGTCCATCGCCGTGCAGCAGTGTGTTTCGGGCGATGTCGGGCAACTGCATTTCCTGAGTGAGCAGTGTGTCACCTTTGCTGATGATCACCAGCAATGACTTTTCGGCCGATTTTTCACCGTGTTCTTCCAGTGTGTCGATGACTCGAAGCAGGGCGTTTTCGGGCAGAACTTCCTGCTGATGGGCAGCGGCGATCAGGTCGCTGGGGCTGATGACGAAGACGTAAAGCTGGTTGTCAGGCTGGTAGAAGTTCCTGGCCAGCATATGGTTCGCAGCCGCCTGGGCGGTAAAGTACTCTCCACTGTAATCCAGCAGGCCAACAGTCAGGTCATCACAATCGGGCAGATTGCTGAATTCCTGCAGCAGCGCGGGCTCGTGGCCGGCAGTGGGCAGCTGCGCTGCGCCTGCCTGGTCTTCTGCAAGCAGTTGTTCCACCATGGTGCGACTGTATTCTGTGACGCTGGAGACCGACGTGGCCGTGTACGGACTTTTCTCGTTCCGTGACAGTTGCCTGTAGAACTTTGTCAGCCAGGCTCGAATCAAATGGGATTTCCCGTGTCCGCGATGGCCGATCAGCTGAATTGGCACATAGAGGCTGGTGGGAGACATTTGCAGCCGGTGCCGTACATAACTGCCCTCCACTTCGAGATTGCAGTTTTGGCAGGTCAGTACAGCGGGGATCCGGGCATCGAGCGGGTCGACGAACAGGCCCTGACGCTGACAGTTGGGGCATGCGACTTCGAGCTGCATGGCTGGCACGACTTCCTCTGGCACAATTTGGCCATTGTGGGGTAGCTGCGTTGGGGTGAATCCGGCCGGTTGAGCGGGAGCGGCATTGTTGTTTGTCAGGACATCATCATTTTCCGGCAATGGATCTGGCATGGTGGTCAATCCCTGGTTCATGGGGCGAGTTGTCGGAGTGGAGAAGAAGGTACATCAGGGCTGTCAGCAGGTTTTCATCGCAGGCGTTTTGGGCGGCCTGCCAGAAGGCGGCGCAGGGAGCGTCGTGTTTCGAAGAGATTACAGTCATGAGATCTGCGTCGGGCTGTGTTGACGGCTTCACAACTGCCCGGTAGCGAAACTGCACCTGCTGCTGCAGCAACTGCAGCAGGTCGCTGCGTTCCGGCGAAGTCGACAGGCGGTGCAGCAGTGCGGGCAGTGTCTGCGGGTCGTCCAGCAGCATGGCGATGATCAGGCGACAGGGCGTTCCTGCGGGGGCGTTCAGTTCGTCTGCATTCAGCAGTTTGTGAAGTTGTTTGCGGAGTGAATCAGTGAGCTGTGTGGGGGTCAGCTGCTGCAGTTTTTCGGTAGCCAGTTCGGCCAGCCACAGCAGGTTGAATCCGCAGGCCAGTACCCGCAGTGTGTGATCGTCGTCCTGCAGGTGTGGCAGGACCGTTTCCGCCAGCAGCTGGCCCAGTTCGTTACCGAGGCTGGCCTGCAATCGTGACAGCAGCGCCTGCTGCAATTCCTGCGGTGCAGTGGCTCGAACTCGCGGCAGCAGTTGCTGCATCGATGTGGTGGTGGAAACTGCAGCACATCCGGCGGTGCGATTTTCCAGCATCGCCGTGATGCTGTACAGATCTGCAAGTTTCTGACTCTCATCCGGCTGCAGCGGTGTGGGCAGGTCGGCATCGATGGTGGCCAGCACGAGTCGGGAAAACAGGTTTTTTTCAGCGTCGTCGAAATTGCCCGGGCGGTCGCAGTGAAGGTGAAACACCGGCAATGAATGATGTTCAGCTGGGGTGGTCCGGGAGGCCAGCAGCAGTTGGCCGGGTGTCAGCAGCAGTTGGTTGGGTGTCAGCTGCAGGCTGATCTGTTCGCGCAGTGCCAAAGGCGTGTTTTGGCAGAAGGCGAAGTACGCGTGTGCCCGGTTTGTTTCCGCACCGGCAATTTCGACTGCCTGTCCGGTGGCAATGGCCAGCAGTGTCGTGAGGACGACACGGCGACCGATTTTGGCAGTCTGGCGATCACGTAAAGGCAGGCCCGGCTGTTTGACAAGTCCGGGGAAGGTTCGGCACAGCAGATCAAGCGGATGCTGCTGCAGGTCATGGTGTCGTCGGGCGTCGGTGCTGACAGCGACAACCTGGAGACCGGCTTCACATGGAATCAGTTCCATGGCCCAGACTTCGTCAACAGCACGAACGACAATTTGCCCTGCCTGAGGTTGTTTTGCAGCGTGCAGCAGGTGCTGGCTGATCAGTCTGGGAATTTGGGCGTGGCTGCCTGCGGAACTTAGGGTGATTTCGACCTGTCCGCCGCGCACCAGCAGGATCCAGGTTCGGTCCGGGCAGATCTGTGAGTTCGCTCCGTTGCTCCGGGGGGCCGTCCAGGTGGCCATTGGCAGGATGGTTCTGCCGGAATGGCGTCGGGCAGGCGGATCCGACAGTTTTGTCGATCGTCGGAGTTCATATGCCGTCAGCAATCTGGTGAACAGTTCGCCGCAGCCGACATCTGCGACAACCCGCACGAAGCGGCGGTACTGTTCATCGTAAGGTCCGGGTGCGATGACTCGCAATCTCAGCCAGACGAGGATTCGTTCAAACAGTGGCGGCAGATACGACAGTCGCGGATTGAAATAGCTGATGCTCCAGGTCAGCAGTTCTGCGAGGTCGTCATGGTTCAGCAACCTGAGCAGTACGGTCAATTCTGTCCACCGCTGTCTGAGGATCAGCAGGATGCCCAGCATGTAGCGGCGATCGGGTGAAAGTTTCGTGATGAACGCCTGCGGATTCACCGCCCAGTCCTGGTTCGGGTTGACGCAGACTGCGACGGTATTCACGTCCCAGCGGTACCATTCCGGAGCGGAGGGCCGGGAGGATTGTCTGAGCAGCTGGCAGAGCGGGGTAAGTTGCAGCCGGCCTGGCTGCAGCAGCGCGGGATCGGGGTTTTGCTGCGGCAGCAGTTCGATGTAGCGGCTGGCGAGGTTGCCTGCTTCGCGTTCGGGTACAGAGCGGGCCTGCAGAGTGTGGCTGATGCTGGTGCGAAGTTCGTTCGCTGCAGTGTGCAGCACAGTTTTCCATGCCAGCATCTGCTGATCGTGCGAGCCGAGCAGTGATGGTGGGGCGGGAAGTCCTCCCATGTGCCGGAAAAGTCGGAACATATTGCTTCTGAGCAGGCAATGATCTTCAGTGAGATACTGGGCGAGGTCCACGAACTGATGCCGGCTCCAGTCACAGTACTGCACGAGGCATTGTGGGAACGAACTGGTCTGAACCTGAGCGGCCTGGCCGGGGGCCGCTGTGCCTTCGATAAGGCAGCGAATCGACGTCTGTCTGCGTCTGCCGCCTGTGCCGACTGCCCCGGTATCAAAGGAGAGGCTGGGACGCAGATCGACGGGAGCAATGCTCAGCCATGTTTCCAGCAGTGACGGCAGCTGTGCGTCCGCGGTCAGCATGAGTCGGGGCAGCGTTGTGCGAACTGAATCGCTGCCCAGCGCGATTAACTGCTGTTCCAGGTCACGAAGGCCTTCGAGATCGGGGGTTGAGTCCTGCGGAGCAGGCAGTGGGATGCCTGTTGAGAACGGCTGCAGCGAGTGCACAACATCATCTGCGGACGCGGGCATTGGATTAATGTTCGAGAGCACTTCCCGGTAGCTCTCAGGCCACAAACTGCGGTCATTAAACAGGGCAAATGGCTGTCCCTGCAGTGTTCCCGTGAAGTCATCAGACTTCACCAGACAGAACGTGGACAGGAAGCCGCGTGGGCGTCCATAATCGTCAGTTTCATCAAGGCAGGCGATCGTTTTGACCAGCAGAAAGTCACTGTTTGTCAGTCTGGTGAAGAGCAGGACGGGCTTTTCGCTGGCATTCAGGGTGCCATGCACCGGAATCAGCAAAGGCTCAATCTCACGCTGCAGCACCGGTGACAGCGTCGCGGTGCCGAAGTGCTGGTAACCGCCGGTGCCAATGCGCGATTCTGCGCTGCGCAGCGTGCCGAAATACCCCTGAACGATGGGGATCGCCGGGGGCACCGGATTGGAAACGTGGTTGCTGCTGTTGTCGGTCATTGAACTGCTCATGTTCTGCCAGTGGGGGGGTGTCAGATTGGAAAATCACGGACGGGCAGAAGGACCATCGGCCGAAAGCCGATCACCGGGGATGCGGCATCGCTGGCAACCTCGAACGCAGGCGACTCGGCTGTCCTGGTGTGGCCGAAGAATTCCTGACGCGGTAAACCCATGACGCCGAGTGGCTGCCCGAACGCCCGCGTGACCCATTCAAGAGTGCCATGCTCCAGCAGCATCGCCTCAGCGAGTGTCTGCGGCTGGGCCACTCCGAGCAGTTGATCCAGCTGGATGGCTGCATCTGCTGTCAGGCCAGTCTGCTGCAACTGGCTTTTGAGCCCCCGTGTGAAAGGAATCTGTGCTGCCCTGACGGCAAATTCCCGCCACACCTGTTCCGTGGGCAGTGTGGCCTGGGTCGAAATATTGCGGACCCACTCGCCGGCCTCGGCGTGCGAGACGTCGGTCTGAATCAGCTGCTCAGGTGGCCGGCCCCATTCCGGCAGTGTGCGTGTGAACTGCAGTTTCGTCACAGGCAGGAATTGCAGCCAGGGGCCAGGGTCTGAGATGGATACGAGGGGAAACAGTCCTCGCCACGCATGGATCCTGATATTCAGCATGTGCAACGCTCCTTATTTCTTCTCGCCGAGACCAATGAACACGCCGTTGTGCTCCACTGCGATCATCATGAGGAAGTGGCCGAACGATTGATTCGTGGTGTTGGTTTTGTCATCCGGTTCGGCTGAGAAGTAGTTTCCGATGCCGATCGTGTTGATGACGACACCGGCATGCTGTTCCTTGAGACGGCTTCGTAACTGCACCAGCTGTGCTTCGGGAACAGTCGTTCCACCCGAGCCTGTCATGCGTCCGTCGGTCAGCAGGACGATCGTGTCGACATCGGGGAAACTGCTGAATGCGGTTTCCAGTGCGAGGTCCGTGCGAGTATTTCCTCCGGCGACTGCTTTTTCGAGGAATTCGTTGGCTGCTGCGCGGTTGGCTTCAGTGGCTTGTTCAAATGTTGTGCGCCAGCGGACCGCTTCGCTGTCGAAGTCAATGACGGCGAACTGCTCCATCTGCAGATTGCTGATCCACTGTTTCAGCAGCTGCCTTGAGGATTCAAAACGGTCGCCCTCGGACATGCTGCCACTGGTGTCGTAGATGAACACGACTTTGCGGAGCGGGCCGCGGAGTGCAACCAGTGAGTTTGTGGCCCGACCCCATTCTTCCAGCTTCTTTTTCAGGGCCGCGTTCTCTTCGCGCAGCTGCTGATCTGCGGTGGTCTTTGCAGCGAGCAGCGTGCGGGATTCGCGAAGGGCCTGTTCTGAAGCTGTCAGTTTCTGCTGCAGCGTCTCGGTGTCACGGCGCGCTGCTGTCAGTTGATTTTGCACTCGAGCCAATTCTGCCGAAGCCTGTTTCGCAGTGTTCTGCTCGGTTTGCAGCTGCTGTTTCACAGCCAGCAGGGCCGCCTGGCTGAGCGTCAGCTGTTCACGGGCCTGCTCAAGCCGCTGCTGTTCGAGTTCCAGTCGTGCTGTCTGCTGCTGCAGGTCAGCAGCCTGACGGGTGGTCAGCTGCTGTTCATTTGCCAGTGCGGTGGCCAGCCGTTCCGTTTCCTGCTGCTGTGTTTCCAGCTCGAGCTGCTGTTTCTTCAGATCTGCCTCCAGCCGGCTGTGGCGTTCCTGGAGGCTGAGGTATTCCTGTTCGAGGCTATCGCGGTCTGTCGTGGAGATGCTGAGTTCATGGCGGGTGTCCTGCTGACCGACGGCCATTGCACCGCAGAGCAGGCAGAGCGTAGCGGCGGACAGCAGCAGCAGCTCGGACGTGCCGATCCAGCCGCTGACTGTGCCACAGTCTTCATGGTAACGATTGCGCATGGTAATGGTCCTTAAAATTGGTACTGCTGCTGTTTCGAGAGACTGTTCAGTGCATCAAAGGCAGTTCAGTTGTCGCCCTCGTCGGCATTTTTTCGAAAAATTCCGTTAATACCTCGGAGTAGTCGCCCGGCGGTGGTTGTTGGTGGTTCTTCAGCCTGAGAGATGGAGGGCACGAGCGGTTTGTGTGCCGCGGAGGCTGTTCCGTTCGAGCCATTGTGCGAGCCGGCCTTGCGTTGTTGTTCCCTGCGGGAGGCTTCGGCAGCCTGCCTTCGCTGGTTGTGGGATGCGAACTCAGCCTTGACTGTGTCAGTGACAGTACTGTGCAGGTCCTCGGCAATTCTGCCTGGTACATTCTTCAATTCGTTCAGGAGCGTTTCAACTCCCTGTTCCAGCAGGGATTCACTGAACTGCTGCACTTGCAGGGTGGCATTGCTGGCCTGTCCGATCAGATCCTGCTGGGTGTGCTGCAGACGTGACTGTTGCCTGGTCAGCAGTGTGCTGGCCTCATGAATCTGAGCAGCGGATGCATCGACAGCACGAGTCAGAGTTTCTCCGGCAGCCTGCAGATTCTGGCAGATACCGCCAACGGCCGAGTTGAGGCCGGCCAGTCCGGACTGGGTCTGGCGAGCCGTCTGCAGGAGGGGATTCGTGATGGTTTCCAGCTGGTTGGGGATGGCGGCGAGCATGGCCTGGACCTGCTGCGCGGTGCTTCTTGAAAGCTCCAGCATCGAATCGGAATCCCGGCGGCAGTTTTCCATGACATCAGCGATGGTACTCAAACTGCCGTGCAATGTCCGAGCCACGCCGTTCAGCATTTCTTTGATTTGCTCCAGCGGCTGTTCAAGCGGGTTTCGGCAGAGTGCTGCTTCCGCGCGGGCGCGGCTGACGATGCGGTCGACGTGATTTCGCAGCACGGCGGACACCAGCATGCTGTAGGCCGTCACGCAGGCGAGTACCGACATTGGCAGGTAGACTGGCTGCATTGCGGAAAACACATCGCTGAGGGTCAGCTGGGCAGCCTTGAGCTGGGACAGCTGCAGGTTGCGATACGTGAAGGCAGTCAGAGCAAGTGCAGCGATTGGCGACAGTTGAGTCAGGATCCGCAGGGCGGCTGTGATCATACTGGCCTGCAGCCGGCCATCGAGTAATTCCAGCAGATAATCGGCTCTTGTACCGAGTCCGGTGGCTTCACGGTCTATGAGCTTCTGCCAATCCCGAAGAATGTAACGGTGCTGCAGCCATGCGAGGGCGCCGAGGACTGTAATCAGAGTGGCGAGGAATGCTCCGACGATGGGCATGTATTTTTCGAGTAGTATCAGCATCGGTGAGTTTTCCTTTGCAGCGTCAGTGTGTGAAGGATTCGGGGGCCATGCGCTGCAGTCGCAGCAGACGGCCGCGACTGGCGTCTCGTACCTGTATCCAAAGGCTGTCCGCAGGCAGATCAGGTGATGAAATCCGGGAGTCCTGCAGAAGTTTTTGAAAATCGTCAACGGCGAGGCGCAGCAGCTGGGCAGCTTCCGCTGGCTGTGGGTCTTGCTGTTGCAGAAGCAGTCCCAGTTCTGTGCGGACGATGCCTCGTTCCAGACGCTGCACGAAGTCACCGGCGCTGACAGCCAGGTCGAAAAACAGCTCGGCCTGCCGCAACCGCAGCTCGAGTGATGCGGCGGACTTCTGAGTGCTTCGCTGCAGTTCGAAGGCCTGCTGAGCTCGCTGCCGACCATGAGCGACCAGACGCTGGCAAAGGTGTCGTGACGAGATTTCCTGCGTTTGAATGACGGCGAGGTGTCGGTGAGCCAGAGTGGCATGGCAGGCGTCAGCGGCTGCCGTCAGGCTGGCAAAGGTCTGCTCGACAGTCGGTTGCCAGATGCGGCTGATGCTCCAGACCAGCAGAGCGACAGCTGACATTGCCAGTACCAGCAGAACAGGCGACGGGATGCGGGGCTTTCGGGATTGTACGGCAGAAGGCAGAAGGTCCTGCAGGGGCTGCAGATGCGGACTGTTGGGGACGAGGTCGCAGCTGTATTCCAGTGAGTTGGTGAGATGGACGGCGGCGAGATCCGGATTGTTTTTTTTGAGTTCCTGCAGCGCCGCGTTGGCGTGTTCTGTGGCGGCGGTCAGATCCTGCTGAATCTGGTCCCTGTCATCTGGCAGCACTTGAGGATAGCGTGACTGCAGCCCTTCGACCGCTTTGAGCCGGCGGGCCTCCTGCAGTCGTCGCAGCTCCGGCAGCAGCATTTGCCGGGCCAGTTCATCGTCGAGTGAGCTGGTGTCGCCTGTGTCGTCCATGCCGGTGAGCCTTGCGGGAAAGGGCAGAGCGTAACTGTGCTTCTAAAGGCAGCCAGCGGCTGAGTTCCTGCGACCTTGTTTGGCTGCCCTCAAAGATTTCCAAAAAATTCGCCGACGGCTGCTCATTTTTTGAGTTTTGCATCGCCGCACTTGAATTTGCCCTGCCTTTGACAGTTAGCAGCAGGAGTTGCTGAGATCAGTTCCTGAAAGCTGTTGTTGCAGCAGGCCGGTGATGAGTTTTGTGCAGGGATCAGCCGGTGCCGGCATTTGCGGATTGCGTGTCAAATTGAAGTTCTTTTCAGACTCGTATTGGGATGGGCATTACCATGGAGTATCACCACACACCGTCTGATGACGAAATCCCGTTCCAGGAAACGCGAGCGGTGCCCCCGCGAATCGCCGCAGAAAATCTTCCGGTACCGCAGGGCTGCCATGTCGACGAAGCGGAGGACGATTGGCTGAGGGAGCTGCTGCCGCCCAGTCTGCGCCGGGAGTATGCGGTGATGGCCGTGGTTTCCCAACCCGGAAAGTTTCCGCTGCTGTTAAAGGTTCGTCAGAAATCGCTGCGTCAGCTGAATGCTGTAAAAGTGTGGTCGCCCAATCTGACTGTTCAGCCGGGGGAGGGCTGGATTCAGGCGGAGCTGAGCAGTGCTGCTGGTGCCGCCGGGGCAATTCGCGCTGTGCCTCATGTGCAGCGATTTGCCATGTGTCCGGAGCGCCAGCAATGGTACCTGGTGATGTCGTGGATTCCGGGCACAGAGGCAGGGGCGGTGGCGCGGGATTCGAGTGATCCGCTGTACCGGAATGCGATCCTGCACTTCGCGGCTCTGGCGGAGGATCTGCAGCTGGTGCATTCGCGGGGATATCTGCACGGCGATATCTCGCCGCGCAATGTGCTGTGGTCGGCTGGCGTCGATTTTTTAACGCTGGTGGATTACGGCAATGCGGGCCGGGGCCCGAGCGTGCGGCTGGATCGCTGGACTCCCGGTTTTGTGGCGCCGGAACTGCAGGAGACGCACACGGCGACTGTGCAGACCGAGGTGTGGGCCCTGGCGGCGCTGCTGGTGCATGTGCTGTGCGGTCGGACCCCGGATGACCAGGGGCATCTGCCGGCGGAGCTGAATGCGGGGCAGGCTGTGCATACTGTCCTGCTGCATGCGCTGCATCCTGAACCAGCTCAGCGTTATCAGTCGTGCGCTGATTTTGCAGTGGCCCTGCGGCGTGCGGCAGCCCGGCGACCGTCGGAGTTGATCGAAGAGCTGCGGAACCGGGAAGACTGTCTCCGCGCTCAGAAACGCTGGTTCCCGGGAGTCTTGCAGGGGTGGGAATCCGGTGGCCGGGGGGGATCGGTGTTCAGACGTGTGGCACCGGGGCGGTTTTGTTCCAGCAGCGTGCTGCCGGCCGAGATTCAGAATGCAGTGCCGTTTCATGTGATGGGCGAGCCGTTGCGGCTGGAGGATTTCGGAGATGTGCCGGCGGTGGCTCAGATCCGTCGGCTGGCCAGTGGGCGAGCGTTTCGCGTGAGTGAGCTGCGAGCGGCAAGTCTGGAAGTGTGTCAGCATCTGACGACTGAGCTTAAGCTTGCCGTGCAGCTGCCGAGGGGATTCGAACTGCAGTACGCGATTAGTTTTCTCAGTTGTGCGGGCAGTCAGGGTGAGCTGGAGGGAATTGTGGGTCACGGTGAGGCGCGCTGTTACCTGCTGTCAGCGGACGGGCCGGAGCAGCCTGGTGTGTGTTGCGTGCTGCGGGTGCAGAAGGTGGCTGGTGTGATTCGGATGCAGCAGGAGCGGCTGGGTCTGGAGTGGCGCTGCGCTGACCTGCAGGCCTTGCTGGTGGTGCATGGTCATGGAGGATTTTAGCGGGGCCGGGGCAGGCAGGGGGGGGGCGGTGGCGGGGGTGTTTTGGCGGGGGTGTTTTTTGAACCACAGAGGTCACAGAGATTGTGTGGGTTGGTGGTTGTGGCGGAGTGGTTTGCGGAGGGGGAGGGCATTTGTGG
>Ga0068877_10002472_pt1 | contig 14904 bp, 9 predicted proteins | sample NOAtaG_FD_66437 | JGI IMG/M metagenome (GOLD analysis project Ga0068877, IMG submission 66437) | Freshwater lake microbial communities from Lake Erie, under a cyanobacterial bloom - NOAA_Erie_Diel6S_1000h metaG | ecosystem: Environmental > Aquatic > Freshwater > Lake | place: USA: Ohio, Lake... | reverse complement strand
GTTTGGTAAGTAGCTCAATCTTAACCCTGTCCTCATAGGTAAGTCTTTTGTATTCTTTCATTTTGCAACAAGTTACTTTTTGTAATTTGTTGCGCTAAACTTTTGAATCGAAGTCATTTTAAAGAGCAACCAATCCGGCTCCATATCATGATCTGCTTTATGGCGTTGGCCGTATCAAAATTCATTGAACTAAAGACCAACACCTCGCTGCGGACATTCCTAACCCAAGGCAAGAAGATAACCGATGCCCGACTGCTCAACAAACTTACCGGAAAAGTTAAAACCCTTCGCAAATCTATACCCGATCACTTGACCAACCTACTAGCCAAACTCAGTCTGCCGCACTAAACCGGACAAGTCAGGAAATGGTCTATTCCTGGAGTGTATCAATGGAATATCCATAAAACAAAAACTCAATCTGGGCGTGGGCTGGCTAAATTTCGAGGGTATTCAGGGCTTCTCGCTTTATGGCGTTGTTCAATATCGGCCCCTGCGTTCCAAACTGACACCGCTGATCGGGGCTAAATTCGGCACCACTCACATCTGGAACCAATATCAGGATGGTCAATCAACCGTATTGGTTGATTTCTCGGCAGGCATAAGTTACAAACTCAACAAAAATATCGGCATCAGCCTGAGTTCCGGAGTTACATTCACCCAACAAGCCTTGCTCCTTCCGCTCCGCCTCGGGTTACAAATACGGTGAATGGAAATTCAAAACCCACCCGGTCTGACCGGTAAGCCGGATCCGTGTATTACCTGTCAATCCATTTCAACCGCTCCACCATCTCCAGCACGGCCGGGCATACCAGGGTGTTTTTATAGGTGAGGTCCATGATCTGTACCATTTTTTTGCGGTCGGTATGCGGGTACTCGCGGCAGGCCTTGGGGCGGTCCTCATAAATGCTGCAATAGTTTTCCGCATCCAGAAACGGGCAGGGTGATGTTTTCAACACCATGTCCTGGTCTTCATCTACCCGCAGGTACCGTTCAATAAAATCGCCCGGCTTTAGGCACAGGGCCCGGGCCGCGCGTTCCACATCCGTTTGGTAAAATATGGGGCTGGTGGTCTTGCAGCAATTGGCACATTGCAGGCAATCCGTTTCGGCAAAAACTTCTTCATGAACGGAATGAAACGCTTCGTCTACCTCCCGGGGATTTTTCTTTTTCAGGCGCTGGAGGAATTTTTTATTTTCGGGAGCGCGGTCAGCCGCGCGTTTATTGAATAAAGAAATATTGGTTTCCATGGCCGTAATCAAAAACAATGTACCACGTTAAAATTTACTCTTGAGTTCGTGGCTTATTTGATGGACAGGAACAACAACCGTGTCGCGGGACAACGAGAAGCGCTCCTTACCCGAATAAACAAAGTACCGCTCAGTCGCCATCACGTCTTCGCAACCGATTAAAAAACCTTTTGTAAGTGCAGGCGCACCTGTGCGCTTAATTTCAATGGCGATTCTCTGTTTGTTTCGTCCTTCGAGAACCAAATCAATTTCGGCTCCGGCAGCCGTTCGGTAAAAGGATGGTGAGACCCAAGGCGGTAAGTCACTTAAAATGGTTTCGATGACAAATCCCTCCCAACTGCTGCCAACCACGGGATGACCTAGCAAATCATCCACGGTTTGGATTTTTAACAACGCATGCAAAATTCCGCTATCACGAATATATACCTTCGGTGACTTAACCAACCGCTTGCCCGTATTGATGGACCAGGGGTGCAGTTTACGCACCAGAAACAAATCTTCGAGCAAATCGAGATAACGAGTGGCAGAAGGAACGCTCATGCTAATACCCATCGCCAGTTTGCTAAGGTTCAATAAACCTCCGTTGGCGTGGGCCAACATCGTCCAAAAGTTTCGCAAAGTCGATGCCGGCACGCGCATTCCGAATTGGGGGACATCACGCTCAAGATAGGTTTGAATAAAATTTTGCCGCCACAGTAGGCTCTTTTCCTCATCGGGTGCCAGAAAGCTATCCGGAAAACCGCCCCGAAGCCAGAGCGAGGGCAGTTCGCCTGGCGAAAGCTCGTCTATCTGCAAGCCGGGCAGGAGGACGTACGCGATTCTGCCTGCCAGCGTCTCAGAAGATTGTCGAAGCAAATCAAGTGAGGCAGAACCTAAAATGATGAACTGACCCGCACGCTGGCCCGCACGCTTTCGTTTGTCAATTACACCGAGCAGAATCGAGAAGAATTCAGGCATTCTTTGTATCTCATCCAGAATGACGGTCCGATCCGTGTGAGACTCAAGATACAATTCAGGCTCACTAAGTTTAGCGACATCGGTGGGAGACTGCAAGTCGAGGTAGGTGGGCGGTGGCGAGAGCGAAGCAGCAATACTCAAGGCAAGCGTGGTTTTACCCACCTGTCGCGGTCCCAGAATGGCAACCGCTGGAAACTGATCCAAGGCAGCCATTATTTCAGCCCTTTTGAATCTGGCAATCATCCTTGCAAATTTAACATGTAATATTAATTTTACAAGGTTAAACGGTTAAAATGGCCTAAAAAACGCTCCTACCTCCGGCACAGCGCCTTGTACGCGCAGAACTCGCAGTGCTTCTCGTGGGTGGTTTGGGTGAAGGGCTGGTTGGGGTCGTACAGCTGGTGAACGGTTTGGCTTAGCTGCTCCGCAAAGGCTGGCCACAAGGCGGTGGCATCGCGCACGGCCACCTTGTTCATCAGCAAGCCAAACAAAAACTCGTCACCGAAAATATTCTTTCGGTTGTAAAGTCCGGGTTGCACCGGTCCGGTGATCTGCTCCACGGTTCCATACAAAAACGAATAGAACAGGGTTTGAAACGCGGCCTTGTTGCGATCACCATCACGCTCAAACAAACTTTCCAGACTTTTGAACTTCAACTCATCCTGCCCGGTTTTGTAGTCAATGACGCGAATGACCGAACCGGTTGTATCCACACGGTCAATCTTACCAGCAATGCGCACCGAGCGTCCATCGGCCAGGCGCAGCGGAAATTCAAATTTTTCTTCCAGTTGCCTGATCGTGAGCGGAGCCAGCGCAGCATCAATCTCCAGAATACGACTGGCAAAGGCTTCCACAACTTCCTTCACCACTACGCGCTGCCCTTCGTGCAGCACGGGTTCGTTCTCGTTGAGATGATAATGCTTTCGGAACGCACGATCCACCAGGCCCGCAATGCGTGAATGCGCCTTTTTAAATTCGTCCGCTGGCACCGGCTGCCCGGCCACCCGCCAGTCATTGTACAGCCACACCATCACATCGTGTAACATGTTACCAAACGTGCGCGCGTCAATGTCTTCTTCTACTTCATCGGCCTCGCGCAGTTCGGCAACGTGCTTGAGGTAAAACCGCAAGCCACATTCGATAAAATCGTTGATGGACGATGGTGACAAATAACGCGCACCATCCGGGCCAAGGCATTTATCCATTTGTGCCAATACCTCGGGTGTTTTAGCAATCTCAATCGGCTTGGCGCGATTGACGTGGATAGTATTGTGTAACACTCTGCGTTCGATGGTGAGCCCGGACTCCAACAGCAACTGCTGCACATAGCGGCTCATCTCGCCATTGCCAACCACATCGGGTTCGGTGTTGTACAGCAAATCAACCTGGCCGGCCCGCTGCAGCACGCGATAAAACAGATACGCATACATGGCATCCTGGTGTTCGTGTGCGGGAAGGCCATAGGCTTTGCGCAACGTGTGCGGAATGTACGAACCTTGTCGCTGTGGGGCAGGCAGCGAGCCTTCGTTCATCGAAAGCAGGATGACGTTATCGAAGTCGAGGTTACGGGTTTCGAGCACGCCCATGATTTGTAACCCCCGCAGCGGCTCGCCCGTGAATGGAATTTTCTGCGATTGAATAACCTGCCGGAAGAGTTTTTGAAAACCACGCCAGTCGGGCCAGCGATCGCTATCCTGAAAAATTAGTTTGAGCCGCGCCAGGTGCTGGTAGAAATGAAACGCATATTCACGATCGAAGCTCTGCTTGTCTGTAAACGAAGCCCCGAGGTATTGCACAATCTCGAGCAGGTAATCCACCGCGCGGGGCGCTTCGGTGGGTGCAAAAAGCAATTGATAGACGGCATGCGACTGCTGAAGTTCTGCGGCCGGTAAACGCACCCGGTTTTTCTGCACAATCTCGTTTTGAATCAGCGTACCTTCCTTTTCGGCCAGCGCCAGCGTGTAGGCGTGGCCGAGCACCGCCAACACTTCCCGGTACGAAAACAGATCGCCCTTCCGCCTCACCTGCATTTCGATCAGCAGGTCGAGCAAGGTGAACAGCGGAGTTGCCCGCAGCGGAAAACCCATGGTGACGTTAATACTTGTGAGCTCTTCGGGTAAGGAGTGCAACACCGGCAGCAGCATGGCTTCGTCCGGCAGCACAATCACGGTGCGGTTCAACTGGCTCTCGCGCTGCTCGGGTGGAATTTGATCAAGAATTTCTTTCACCCGCGCCCCCGCTCGTTTCGCCTGCCCAATTCGTTGAGAGACACCGGTAAGCACGATGCTGCGCGCAGCCGAAAAATGCGCAGGCCATTCGGCCGCAAAAGTTTTGCCGAGCACGGGGTGTTGGCGGTACAGACGGGCAAAGGTGCCCGCCTCCTGCCGTGCATCGTTGACGTAATAGGCATCGTAATCCCAGAATAAGCGGGCGCCTTGCTTGACGTACTCCGCCAACAACGTTTCCTCGGCCCGCGTCAGCGCATTGAAGCCGACAAATACCACCGAAGCGGCCACGGCAGCCTTCGGGGGTTTCTTTTCGAGATGCTCGGCCACTTCGCGGTGAATCAGTCCTTCGTAGGCAACGCCCTCTTTTTTCAAGAATTTAACAAACTCGGTGTACACCTGCGGCAGCTTTCGCCAGAGCTTGAGAAATTCTTCTTTCGTTTGTGAGGGCTGATCTTCAAAATGCAGCCAAAATTCCCTCAGGAAATATTTTTGCTCATCGGTGAGGTAATCAAACGTTTCGTCCAGCTCTTTCAGCTTACTTAAATCCTTGAAAAGCAACGTGGCGTTTACGCGGTATTTGTCCACTTCATCGAAATCACGCAGCAGCATGTCGCCCCAGAAGTAGAATTTATCGAATGGCTCTTCGCGCTTGATCACCCGCATGTAAACCCGATAAAGTTCAAAGATCAGCGTCAGCCGATCGGGTTCGCGCAAATCGGTGTGCTCCCGGAAAAACTCTTCAATGCTCACCAGTTTGGGCGACCACTGCGGCCGCTGGAGACGCTGCGCGAGGTAGTGCTGGAAGAACAATCCTGCCCTGCGGTTGGGAAACACAAACGTCAATTGGTCCAGCGGAGTGCCCCCGGCCAGTACATCATCGGCAAGTTGTTGCAGGAAGGGCATCATGTCAACGTAATTTTTGTCGCTTCAATATAGAAATCCAAACAACCATAATGGGATTTTTTGTAACACTCCAACCTCCAAATCATCCGCCACAACAAAACCCTGATCGGCTGCCTTTTTTTGTTGAATTGACTTGTCGCGGCCTCCTATCTCAAAGGTAAACTGATCATCAGCTAAGAAGTCACCCTTCACAGGAAGCGTTATCCGGTGCCGGGCATGGATAAGCTGATTCATAAAACAAGTCTCCCGCTGCGTGCCACGATTAACTAAAGTTGGCGCTAACGCAAATTGAAGATTCGTGTTTTCCAGATAGATCTTATCGGGTTTCTGCAGTGTACTAATACTCTTTCCCGTGGCCGTGAGTGTGTTGATCAGCCGGGCCTTCTCCAGATGCTGGAGATAACTGACCAACGTGTTGCGGTGTATGCCAATCTTCGCGCTCAATTTTGTCACGTTAGGTTTGAACGGTACGTTGGTGGCGAGTATGTAAAGCAACTGGAATACCTTGCGGCTGTTCGCGGGGTCAAAACCCTCGAGGTATCGTAAGTCAGTCTCGATGATCATTTTCACGACTTGCTCGAGACGAATGTGATATGTGTTAGGGTTCTCCGCGAAAAACGGGTAATAGCCCCGCGCCAAATAATCAGTGAAATATTTCAAGGGTCGAAATTGGCTCACCCATTCGACTGCGATTTCAGCATGCCTTGTTAACAACTCGTTGAGCGCCAGTGGTTGCTGATGGAATACTTTCTGAAACGACAGGTATTCGCGGAAGGAAAGACCCGGCAACTCATACCGAACCGCTCTGCGGCTCAAATCGGCATCGTGTTGCAACAAGTCAGTGATGGATGAGCCGGTGAAAACAATTCGAAGCTCAGGATGCGTGTCATATAAGTTCTTGATTTCGCGCGCCCAGTTAGGGTACTTATGCACTTCATCAGCAAACAACACGTTACCACCTTGTGCAACAAACCAATTACCAAAGTGAACCAGTTTATTCTCCGAAAAGAAGATGTCATCCAGGGAAACATACACGGCCTTTCCTGAAAGGCCATAGTGCTGTTTCAATCGCTGCAGCAATAGGGTGGTTTTACCGGTACCACTCGCACCTAAAAGTCCAATGGCCCGGTCGTTCCAGTCGATCCTGCCTTGCAACGAACGGACAAAATCGAGCGACTGGTTTTGAATGAGAAGGTTCGATTTAGTAAGAATTTCCTCCATTATGCTGTTTTAAAACAGCAATTTAATGAAAAATTGCTGAACACAAATAGCGAAAATTTGGTATTCTTCATCATCCAAACAACGAGCCGGTTGACCCGCTTACTACTTCCACCACCTCATTATTCTGAAGGTACACCAGGTACGCACTCACCTGAGTATAGCCCATCGCCCCCAGCACAGCAACATACTGCTCTACCTGTTCCCGGTCCCCGGCCGACTTCTCCCCGGTTTTGTAATCGACAATTACCGTGCGGGACTTGCCGAACATTACGCGATCCATTCGCTTTTGCCGATCGCCCGGCAGCAGCACCGCGGCTTCAGTCTTCACCTGCCACTGTTTATCAAACCAACCCGAGATCAGCGGATGTTGCATCATGGCCTGAATTCGGTCCGTAACCCACCCCTGCACTTCCTCGTCCATCGGGTTCTCATCAAAAAATATCTTCACCACCTCGGGCCAATCTTTCTGATAGTGGATGCGGGCCAACACCTGATGAAGCAGAATACCCTCGTTGATCTTTGTACGCCTGTCGCTCACCCCGGCATCGAAAAACTCGCGGCCCTGCCGCTTGATCACCATGCGCTTGCGCCAGTCGCAGGACGCATACCCGTTTAACTGAATAGTGCTGACACTGCCTTCACCGGCAGCCGCCTCCAGTCGCGTCATTTCTCCGTTCTCAAAAATCAAACCGTTGAAGTGATTCGAAAATTTCTCATCCGTCATGAGCCCTTGATAAATGAGGTCTGCGGTGTAAGACATTTTTTCCTCGCTATTCTTCTTACTGGCAGGCTTTGGCGCAAACGCCATCATGCCCCACTCGGCCCGGGTAAACGCGACATACAGCAAGTTGAGATTGTCGAGGTACGCTTTTACCCGCTCTGCGCGATAAGCTTCCGCAAAATGAGTGGCCTCCAGGTCTTTCGAATATTTAACGGCCACTGGCCCCAGTGATTGAAGGGGTTCTTCGGCACTCTGCACCCATACCAGTGGAGCGATTTTGTGATTCATCTCCCATTTGCAAAACGGCAGCAGCACAAAACGGAACTGCAATCCTTTCGCGCGGTGGACCGTGAGAATCGTAACGGCATCTACGGAGCCCGACACCTGAATGGATTTCTTGCTCTTATAGATCTCCCACCACTCCAAAAATGCCAGCAGATCTGTTTTCTCCCGCGCGGAAAACTCCAGCACCAAATCCTGAAACGCCTGAAGGTAAGCCAACTCTTCTACCCTATCACCGAGGTGAAAAATCCGGATCAACTCTTCTGTGAGTTCAAATAGCGACAGCTTGGTGAGATAGCGCGCCTGAAGGATGAACTCTTCCGGTATAAATCCCGCCAGTTCATTTTTCTGCGCCTTCAGAAACAAATCGCGCGAAGCATCTCCGCACAGCTCAAACGCCAGTTGGGCCCGCGCAATTTTATCCTCCGGGTTTTTCAAAAACTGAAACGCGGTGATGAGCACATTCACCGACCACGCAGAATCGAGGCGCAGCGATTCGTTGGAGACCACATCGTACCGGAAGCCCGGTTTTGCATCAGGGGATTGCTGATGTTGCAGCAGAAAGTTTGCAATGCGTTGCCCTTCTTTGTTTTCGCGAACGAGAATGGCAATATCTTTTAACGCCATACCTTTTTCCTGCAATTGCTCCAGCCACCCCGGCAACTGTTTCAATACACGCTCTTCCCACTTCTCTTCCTCCTTCTCCAAAAACTCGATGCGCACATAACCGGCTTCCGGCCATTTCGATTTCTGCTGCGCCACATCGCGGTATACCTCGGCCGGTGTTCCATCCTCTACCACCCGCGACACGAGCTGAGCCGCAGCCGCAAAGAAGCGATTGTTGAATTCCACCAGATGGCCCGCACTGCGAAAATTCCGATCGAGCGCCTGCACGTTTACACGGTCGGCACCAAACCGGTGGGCTACATCGCGTTGCAACAGTTGCAAGTCGCCACCGCGCCACCGGTAAATGGATTGCTTCACATCGCCCACGATCAGGTTATCGTAATTCTGGTCAGCCGCTTCCCTGAGCAGCGGAACAAAATTCTCCCATTGAAAGCGGCTGGTGTCCTGAAACTCGTCTATGAGGTAGTGGTTGAACCACGAGCCCACCTTCTCATATATAAAAGGAGTATCGCTGTTGCGGATAACGCCCTGGAGAAATTGGGGAGCATCCGCCAGGAGCATCACATTGTTCTCGCTCTTGTAATGTTGCAGCTTGAGCGTGATATCCGCCAACAGGCCAAAGGCGTAGTAATTTTTCAAAATCACGTGTGCCGTCCGGTAGCTCCCGCCCTGCTGTTCGTCATGCGCGGCCATGTCTTGGAGAATCGGCAGCAACTGGCGTTCTGCCACGGCCTTCATCTTGGCGTGGTTCAAACCCTTTGCCGCCCAGGCTCCGGCACCGGCCAGGTAACTTTGCATCCGCGAACCTTGGGTGCCCATATACTCGCCCACTGAAAACCTCCGGAAATAGGTGTACGCGGTACCGCTGTCTTTATAACTGAAATCCTCCACCGTAAGTCCTTCTGCGGCAATAATGGAAAGCGCTTCATCAGCTTTCTTTTTCATCACCGCTTCAAATTTTTTCACTTCCTCCCACAACGTCTTCAAAGCATCCTCATGATCCTGGCTGGTCTTCTTCAAAACCTGGCCCTCCACCCGTTTGAAATCCTCATTAAAGATCTGCTTCGCAAAGTCCTTTAACGACTGCGTGATATTCCAGGAGGAACCCTCCTTGAGGCGGTCGCGCGAAAAACGCACGACCCAGTTGGTGAGTTGCTGCTGATCCGGGCCCAGCTCGTCCATCAAAGCAGCGATGACCTCGTCCAGCACCAAATCGTTATCCACCTCCAGCCGGAAGTTGCCCAGCAAACCCGCTTCGCGGGTAAACGAGCGGATGACGCGCTGAAAGAACGCATCGATGGTGCTGATGGAAAACTGCGAGTAGCGGTGCAGAATGAGGGAAAGCACATCGCGGCTTTTCTCCTGCAGCTGGCGGTCGGTGAGGCGGAGTTCTTCCTTTATTTCGTGGGTGAGGTTGTTCGCCCGGCCGGCCGCGAAGTCGGCCAGGTACTCCACAATGCGCTGCTTCATCTCCTGGGTGGCCTTGTTGGCGAACGTTACGGCCAGGATATGCCGGAAGGCATCCGCATTCCCCGAAAGGGCCAGCTTGATGTAGGCTTTGGCCAGCGTGCGGGTTTTGCCCGAGCCGGCTGACGAGCGGTAAACGGTGAACGACTTCGTCATTTGAACTGTACAAGTTACCAACGAAAAAATTGTTTGAAGAAGTTAACCTCATATTTTTTTTGCGCCTGTTTTCTTCCCGGAATTCAATACATTCGTGGAGCCATTTCTATGTTTCGTACCCTGTACTTCTTTTTCCCTAAGCTCTACTATTCGTTTCCGGTACAACTGTTGTTCAATAACTTCAGGCGCAACCAGGTGCTGCTATTGTGTTGGATCATCTTATTTGCAATGATCACCGGCAACTTCGGCAAGTACCTGGGTATCCCGTATCTTTTCCTCGATCCGGAGTACCTCAACCAGGTCAACTTTACCAGCTTTTTCATTATGGGTGCGGTGACAGCCGGCTTCACCACGGCCTTTCACATCACCAGCTACATCAACGATGGCCATCGGTTTTCCTTCGTGGGCACGTTGCCCAAGCCTTTCACCAAGTTTGCCGTCAACAACAGCCTGATCCCGTTTGTTTTTCTGGCTGTTTACCTGTACGAAATCATTGTATTTCAGGTAAACAATGAATACCGCAGCCAATACGGCTTGATTACGTCTGTGGCCGGTTTGCTCACGGGGTACGGCACCATGACCCTGGTGTTTTATACCTACTTCCGCCTCACCAACAAAGACATCTTCCGCTATGTCGTTTGCCGGATTGATGAACGCCTGAAATCAAGTATGAAGATGACACGTGCCAGCGCCATCAAGAAGCTGGACATTGCCCGCAAAAAGCAGGTGCGGGTGGACTATTACTGGGACCGCATCAGTTTTAAGCCGGTGGAGAACATCAGCTTTTACGACAAGGCCACCATCCTTCAGGTATTTGACCAAAATCATCTTAACCTCGTGATTATTGAGCTTTTCATATTTGCCCTGGTGCTGGTGCTGGGGTTGTTCAAAGACAACCCTGTTTTTCAGCTGCCGGCTGCCAGCAGCTTCGTCATTTTCCTGACCATCTTCGTCATGCTCTCGGGGGCATTCAAGTATTGGTTCGGTGGTTGGTCGGCCACGGTGGGGCTCATCTTGTTTCTGGTGGTCAACTACCTGGTGGGCGAAGATTTTTTCAGCCGCAAGTATGAAGCCTTTGGTCTGAACTACAAGACGTATGCGGCTGAGTATAATGTAAAATCGCTGCAGCACCTGAATGACAGCGCGCACCAGGAGGGCGACCGGAGAGTGACGCTGGTCGGGCTTGAGAACTGGCGCAAAAAATTTGGCGAGGAAAAACCGAAGATGGTCTTTCTCTGCGTAAGCGGGGGTGGAAAGCGCGCTGCGCTATGGACGCTGAGTGCACTGCAACGATCGGATAGCCTCACCAACGGTGCGCTGATGAAACACAGCATTCTCGTGACGGGTGCCTCGGGCGGACTGATCGGTGCCAGTTATTTCCGCGAACTGAAATTACGAGAACTGCAGGGCGAAAAAATTGAACCGTATGCAGCCATCCACCGCGACCGGATTGCCACGGACAATCTGAATCCCCTCATCTTCAGTCTGATGGCTAACGATTTGTTTGTAGGCTTCACCCAGTTTGAATATGCAGGCCTGACCTACAAACGCGACCGGGCCTATACCTTTGAACAACAACTGAACGAGATCACGGAGGGTTTGATGGACAAACCCGTAAGTGCGTATCGGCATTGGGAGTTGTCCGGGGCTATCCCTACCATTATTTTGACTCCCACCGTGGTGAATGACGGCCGGAAACTCTTCATTGCCTCCCGGCCGGTTTCCTTCATGAACTATGATGTGGAGAACCTGGAGCGCTATTCATCGGCCAAATACAGCGGGGTGGATTTCTATCATTTATTCCGGGAGCAAAACGGGGACAGCCTGCGGTTTCTGTCGGCCCTGCGCATGAGTGCCACGTTTCCGTACATCACGCCCAACACTACGCTGCCTTCGAACCCGCCCATTCAAATCATGGACGCAGGCATCTCCGACAATTTTGGCCTGAGCGATGCGGTGCGTTTTATGTTTGCCTTCAAAGACTGGATCAACGAGAATACCTCGGGCGTGTTACTGATGTCGATCCGGGATTCGCCCAAGCTGGGAACCATTGCTCCGAAAAAAGGACAAACCATCATCGATGGTATCACCCAGCCCATCAGCAGTGTGTACAACAATTTTGAAAACTTTCAGGATATCACCAGCGACCTGTTGATCGGGCAGGCCAGTGCGTGGTTGCACCAGCCCATCGACCGGGTTGATCTGCAATACCAGGCCGAAAGCTATGTACCGATTTTGCGGGGTATGGATAGCATACGCCAAAACAGCACGCGAGCCTCGCTGAGTTGGCGATTGACCACGCGCGAAAAACAGGGGGTGGTAAACACCATCGATTCGGAGGCCAACCAGGAGCAGCTGGCGAAGTTGAAGAAGTTGATTCAGCCATGAGTGGGCCAACTTCAAAGAGCATCGCTTTGGCGAAAAAAAAACTGACCGGTATCACAAACTGTGATACCAACGAAGAGTGCCATCGGATTCAATACCTCATCAAATACGGACTAACATGGACTTCCTACTCACCTCCAAATTTCTCAAAGCCGCTGCCGTTTCGGTGGTTGTTTTCATCCTGCTGGATTACCTGTGGCTGGCGGTAATCGCCAGCAAATGGTATCGGCAAACGCTGGGCCACCTGGCCGAACTGGATGGTGAGGGCAAAATCATCTTCAACATTCCCATGGGCCTCATCGCGCAGGTAATCTTGTCGCTCTGCATCAGTTTTGTGGTGGGGCTCGCCCTGCAACTGGATCAGCGATGGATCGTAGCGATGGGTGTGGGCGCCTTCACCGGCTTTTGCCTGTATGCGGTTTACGACTTCACCAACTTATCGTTCGTCAAAAACTACCCGTTGTGGATAGCCCTGCTCGATGTGGCCTGGGGAACTTTCCAGGGATTGTTGGGCGGCATTTATTTTCACAAACTCTACCATTGGTTTTCCTGAGCTACCGCGGGCCGTTCTATCTTTGCAGCCCCGATGACTGCCCGCGAACAACTGCAACGAACACTCGAACTCACCCGGCTGGAGCGGCAAGCCGATTTGGAATACTATCGCCAAAAGGTGCTGCTGCGCAGCCTCCACCAACGGGTGGAAGAAGGCACCACCTGGTACCCGGTGCGGCTCAAAGAAGATTACATAGGAACGGGGGAACGACTCATCATTGAAGTAGAGCGAACCTCGCGCCTGGAAGCGCCCCATGCGTTCCAGAGCGGCAAGTCGGTTAACGTGTTTTGCAATGCTTCGGGCAAACCCGAGAAAGAGCACGTGGGCGGTGTAATCAATTACGTGCGCGACAACCAGATGGTGATCACGCTCAACAGCGAAGAACTGCCCGACTGGCTGGATGATGGTCAGTTGGGTGTAGACGTGATGTTTGATGAGATGACTTACCGCGAAATGGAATTGGCGCTGCAGAAGGTGATCAAGGCGGAGGAAAACCGGGTGGCTGAGTTGCGGGAAACCTTGCTGGGCGAACGAGCACCCCTCGCCCTGGCAGAAAAACCGGCTGCGCAAAACGAACCACACGCGGGGTTGCTGAATGGCAGCCAGTTGGAGGCCTTGCAAAACGTTGTGCGGGCAGCGGATGTGGCCTTCATTCACGGGCCGCCCGGCACCGGCAAGACAACCACGCTGTCGCGCGCCATTGTGGCCATTGCACGGGCAGAGGGGCAGGTATTGGTGTGCGCCCCGTCCAACGCAGCCGTGGATGTGCTGGTTGAAAAACTGGATGAACTTGGCCTTAACGTGGTGCGCATTGGCCACCCGGCCCGCGTTACCGAGCACACGCTGAGCAAAACGCTGGATGCCCGCATCGCGGCCCATGCGCACTTTCCCGAATTGAAATCGCTGCGCAAGCGCATGGAGCAACTCAAAGGCATGGCGGGCAAATACAAAAAACGATTTGGCCATCACGAAAAAGAGCAACGCAGGTTGTTGTACGAGGAGGCCCGTCTTTTGAAAGCTGACGCTGACCTGTTGGAATTCTACATCACCAACGATTTACTGAATTCGGCACAAGCCATCTGCTGCACGCTGGTGGGTGCCTCACATCCGGTGCTGCGCGGGCGCAAATACAAAACCACTTTTATCGATGAAGCCGGGCAGGCACTGGAAGGAGCCTGTTGGATCCCGATGTTGCGGGCCGAGCGTGTGATCTTTGCCGGTGACCATCAACAACTGCCCCCCACCATCAAATCCGCGGAAGCGGCCAGAGCCGGCCTGGCCCAAACCTTATTCGAAAAAGGAATTGAACGACATACCGACTGGAGTCGCATGCTCAAGGTGCAGTACCGCATGCACGAAAGTATCATGGCGTTTTCCTCGCGCGAGTTCTACCACCACCAGTTAGAAGCCCATGAGGCGGTGAAGAGCTGGCGCCTGCGGCCACACCAGCCTCCGGTTGAATTCATCGATACGGCCGGCTGTGGCTACCAGGAAAAGCAAGACCCGGAAACCCTCAGCCGTTTCAATGAAGAGGAGGCGCAACTGCTCATCCGGCAGGTCGAAAAGCTCATAGACGAGATTGGTCCGGACGCCTGGATGGAAGAAAATATCACCCTCGGCATCATTACGCCTTATCGTGCCCAGGTGGACTACCTGATCAAACTGGCCGAAGCCTCAGCCGTGTTGGAGCCGCTCCACAAGCTGATCACGATCAACACCGTGGATGCCTTTCAGGGACAGGAACGCGATGCGATTGCCATTAGCCTGGTGCGCAGCAACGACAAAGGTGAAGTGGGATTTCTCGCGGACATCCGCAGAACCAATGTGGCCATGACCCGCGCACGAAAAAAACTGATCATGGTGGGCGACAGTGCCACGCTCGGCAGCCATCCTTTTTATACACGCCTGATTGAGTACGTACAGGCAGGAGGCTTTTACATCAGCGCATTTGAATTAAGTACTTGAGATCATGTGGGATGAACGAATCATGGCATTCCTGTCGCAGCTGACCTTTGACGCCCGCCTGCCCAAAGGATTTGCAGTCATGAATCCCTACCAAAACGCGGTTACGCTGGACCTGTGCCGGCAATTCTATGCCCGCTACTATCGCGATGAAAAACCGCGTACCCTTCTGCTGGGCATCAACCCGGGGCGATT
>Ga0068877_10002470_pt1 | contig 14908 bp, 15 predicted proteins | sample NOAtaG_FD_66437 | JGI IMG/M metagenome (GOLD analysis project Ga0068877, IMG submission 66437) | Freshwater lake microbial communities from Lake Erie, under a cyanobacterial bloom - NOAA_Erie_Diel6S_1000h metaG | ecosystem: Environmental > Aquatic > Freshwater > Lake | place: USA: Ohio, Lake... | reverse complement strand
TTTTGACGTATTTCATACACTTCAAATACTCGATCCCAAGTTATACCATCAAGCGAAGCTTCTCATCGTTGCTGAAGTCTCCATGCTGTCCAAACTATGCATGAAGCGTTGATGAGGCAACATGATCGGCTTCAGCTTCGACCAATGCTCATCCGTGAGCAGTAATCGTGGCATGGTAAACTCGCTGTTTTGTTTTTCGCAAAACCACAATACGAGTTTGTCCCCACTTTTCAATCACTTATATCAAACGTCAACAGGCCCTAGACATCTGCATAAATTCGTTTCGAACTTCGATTCTTACCAAAGCCTGCCGGGTACATGACTGCTTCAGCAAGACGAGGATACCTCTGCGAAATCTGGCTGTTTTGCGTGGCCCTGTCTTCGTTGCGGGCGGAAGAAGCGTTGGCGCCACGAGCCTCTCGCCCTCTCCCAGTGACAAGGGCTGTCGAGCATGCCAAACAAATTCATCCATTTATCTCCTCCCCAGACAGAGACTAAGAGTCGGTCCTGACTCGATTTTCTGGAAACTCCGTATCTTCCGATCAAGAGCGCCGCAGGAGCATCCGATCTCTTTTGCGGGGGGGGAATGCGATTGAGAATGAAACCCACATCGTCTTGTGCCCGTCTCGGTCTTGGATTGCTGCTGATACTCCTCAGTGGCTGTCAGGCAGGCGACATCCGGCGTGTCACAGTATCAGCCCCAACCACAAGCAGCATCCCGCCCAAAGACGAGGGAAACACGGAGGTCACCTCAGATAGCCTCCAGGGAGCAGAGAGTCCGGAAATTGCGGCGGAGCCTGTGGCTATTGGCGGCGGTTTCTTGATCGATCCGACACTCGTGGAAAAACAAGGTTCGACCCAGTGGCCGGAATTCGTCGGGCGAGCCGGCAGCATTCGTCAAGATATGGCACTGACCACCAAGGTCACAGAGGTCGAACTCCTCGCCTTTGATACAGTCACTAAGCCCGTGGAAGCTATCTCCAACGTCTCTCAATTAGCGGTGCGGCTGGTCGCCTCCACAGCAGTCTCAAGCGATGGCTCCTTCCGACTCGGGGGAGAGCTACGATCGGGCGAACTCGTATTCCTCAGAGCTCCCGCCCTTCGGAACAAACCCGTACGCCTGGACAAGAGCAAAAGCGACAAGGGACTCGTATGGCTCGATGCCGATCACGATCTCGTCCGACAGGTGGATATTCCAGCCGCGTACACCCTCACCGAGCAGATCGAACCCAGTCCAGCCCTACAGGGTATGATACAAAGGCTACGAAACTCGAGACAATGCCGCAACTGCGATCTCTCCGGGGCGTCCTTACGTGGAGAAAATCTCGCTAACGTGGATCTCAGTGGAGCCCGCCTGCTTGGGGTTAAGTTGAACGGTTCCATGCTCGCTAACGCGGATCTCAGGGGCGCGGATCTGCGCGGAGCCGACTTCAGTGGCAGCAATCTTGCGGGTGCAGATTTCACAGGCGCTTTGATCGAAGGTGCCTTGTTCATCGATGCCTTTCTGGAGACAGCGATCAATCTCAATCCCCCGTAGGATACCGAAGACTCCAAGTCTCATGCCATACAACCTCTCACGCTTTTGGCAGAAGGATCCCTTTGTATTCTAAGTACCAACGTCCTCTCAAAACGAATATAAAAGGACCCTCTTCGCAGCAACCCTGTCGCCACTCGACGTCGATGATGTGACTGCTTTCAAAGCATTCTTCCCTGGCAGGCCAACTCATGATAGACTCTCAGGGAAGGGCTGATGTTTCTATCGCTCCCGACCGTGTAGGAGCGCTTGGCCCCACATGGGAGGCAAAAGATGGCACTCCCCAGAGAGAAAGCAAATCAGCATGAGCTATTGGCAAGGCAAGACGGCCATCGTAACCGGAGCAGCATCAGGCATAGGCAAAGGCTTAGCCTTGGAGCTAGCCAAACGCCAGGCTAAAGTTGTCGCGACAGATATTGAATGGGATGCCCTCCGTGAGGTGGTTAAGGCCTGTGGCAACCAAGCTGAAGCCATGAAACTGGATGTCTGTGATGCGCAAGCCGTCAAGGCCTGCTGTGAGGAGGTCGCACGGCGCCACGGTCGTCTTGATTTTATGTTTAACAATGCTGGTATCTCGATTTATGGTGAAGCTCAAGAGATCCCACTCGAAAGTTGGGATCGAATCATTGACATCAATATCCGAGGTGTCGTCCATGGTATTCACGCTGCTTATCCCATCATGCTCAAGCAGCGCACTGGACATATCATCAACACAGCCTCTCTAGCTGGTCTAGGCCCGCTTCCTCTCTTTATTCCTTATTCAATGACAAAGCATGCAATAGTAGGATTGAGTCGGAGTCTGCGCATGGAGGCCGAACTCTATGGTGTGCGTGTCAGCGCCCTCTGCCCTTCGGCTATCGAAACTCCTTTGCTTGATCGCACTGGATACGCCGACCTGCCAAAAATGGGCTGGCGACCAAATGTGCGACGCTACCTAGGAAAGCTGGGAGCTCCCGTGTATCCCATCGATCGTTTTATCCTGGAGGCACTGACTGCCATAGAGGAGAACCAGGACATAATTGTCCTACCGCAAAGGTCACGTCTCGCTTTAAAACTGGGCCTTTTTCTACCAGCACTGGTCACAAAGCTCACCCGCGATGCCCTAGCTGTCGAGCGTGCCGATCGTTCTCAATAAGTCGCATGCAACAAGAGCCCACAGGCGTCGTAGCATCACGCTTTAATCTCGAGTGAGATCACATCGGCTAATGCCAAGAGATCGAGCGATTGATCCCTTGCGATCTCCTAGCTTTCAGGCCTCGCTGCCTAAACCCTGCCCCTCTCCATAGCTCCTTTCCTCGTACAGCAGGGGCCTGAGGTGAGACACATCAGCTGAAGGAGGCGTCTCGCTTCTGCTGAATGGGACGACACCATAATCCCACAAGGCCCAGCCCGCAGAAGAAGACACCAGCCAAAAATGGGGCCGACGCACCGAATGTTTCCCAAAGGATCCCCGCGAAACCACTGGCCAGCAACATGGCCATTCCCGATACGAGGTTGAAACATCCATATGCTGTACCGCGCAAGTCCGAAGGCGCGGTATCAGCCACCATTGCAGCTAAAAGCCCTTGGGTCATCCCCATATGGATACCCCAAAGTCCGACTCCCACAAGAACTAGACTCCAATGCGAACTTGCAGCCAGTGTCAGGTCCGCCAAGATCAGGAGCACAATCCCAAAGCCAAGCAATTTGGTGTGACTCATGTGGTCCGACAACTTCCCGAACGGGTAGGCTGAGGCTGCGTACACCAGATTCATGGCCACCATCACAAGCGGCACGAGAGCGACTGGAATACCGGTCTGTTGTGCTCTCAGGACGAGAAAGGCCTCGCTGAATCGAGCGAGTGTGAAAAGAGCGGCAATAGCCACAATCCACCAATAGGTGGAGTCAAGACGTTGCAGATTCTCACGACTGATAGGATTTTTTCGCACATGCTGCTCCGTCCGTGGCGGCTCATCCACGCCGAACAAAAGCAGCAGCACGGCCAGCATCCCAGGGATGACGGCGACCCAAAACACAGCTCGATAATCATTCTGCCAAAGCAACATCAAACCGACAGCCAAGAGTGGCCCGAGAAAGGCCCCGACGGTGTCGAGGGACTGTCGCAAACCAAAGGATGCCCCCCTTAAATGTGGAGGCGCTATATCAGCAACAAGTGCATCACGGGGAGCACCCCGGATCCCTTTGCCAACTCGATCGAGCAGTCTGGCTGTCAAAATAAGGCCAGCGCCTGCAGCCAAGGCAAATAAGGGTTTTGTGAAAGCTCCAAGGGAGTATCCAAACAGAGCAAGACCCTTTCGCTTCCCAAGGTAATCACTGAGAACCCCCGAAAAGACTTTTACGATCAGAGCTGTGGCTTCCGCCGCACCTTCGATCAATCCCACGGCCATGGTGCTCACACCCAGCTGCGTGACCATAAACAGCGGCAGCAGGCTGTGAATCATCTCTGACGATACATCCATGCAGAGACTGACTAAACCAAGTACCCAAATGCCTCTGGGTATCTGTCTGAGACTACGACTTAAAATCGCCACAACATACCTCTTCTTAGCAGATGTCCATCGACGGAAGTCTGCTCCTGATGCTCTCGGCTTGTGATCGCCAACACAGGCCTCTTCTTAGGCGGTGTCCATCGTTGGGAGTCTGCTCCTGATGTTGTTCTCCTTCACGATACTTGCCCACTGGCGTTCTGCCTATTCGATTCTGATTTTTTTGATGTCTTTTTGGCACATAAATCAGGAGCGCAAGCTGCGCCAGGGCCTCTCAAAACGGAGATCCGATCTTGAAGCCTACAGTTGTGAAGACTTGTCGAGACCGAGCCCGAGTTTTCCTTCCCCGCACGCGGCCCCGCATGGTATCTGCGACCTAAGCTGACACGCGTTCCCATATACCTAGGGAGTTCTGTTATGATGCACGCCACTCAGTATCGGTTGTCGACGCTCCTCTGCACCTGCCTGCTCACGATCTCGGCTTTCCGTGCGGCAGCGTCGCCCAACGTCGAAGCTCGGGTTTACAATCCAAGTTGCCCCGTCTACTTTTCTGTCGCCCTAGCTGATATTCGCTTCACTTATTTTTTATCGCCCGACCTGGACCCGAGCACAGTTGCTTCGTCTACGGTGGTTTATTCCTTCCGCAATGATTGGACGCGCACCTCGTGGTTCCGTACCCCGGCTAGCATCATGGCCAAACCGGGCAACCAGTGGGGTCTTTATCAGGCGGACGTGGAGGGGATCGAGGTTGCCAATCGTGGTAGCTATACCTTCAGCCATGTTGAGTTTGCTATAAAATGGACCTTCAAGGATGGGTACGAACAGTGGGACAATGGTGGCCAGAGTCCACTCAGCTTCTACAGTGCTCGTCTGCCGGAACTTCAGTGCTATGCGCGCGAGCTTTGGTATCTCAATGTCAGCGCCTTTGCCGACGCCAAACAATACGAGTGAGCGCATGCAGGGAGCATAGCTGCACCTCTCCCTCCATCGTCATCGCCATCGCCTTCCGCTAGCGTCGATGCCCGAGACACTCGCCCTCTTCTTGTTGCATGATGACCACCCAAGCCTCACACACCCTGTCGAGCGTGCTCAGGTATGGGTGGAATTTTGCTCTGCAACGGACGGGTGACAGGAGTCTTCAAAAGATCCCCTCAATGCGTGACCAAGGGTCTAACGAGCGATCACACCAACTGAGAATTGCGGATTCAACAAGGATTGGCGTTGCATGTCGGCATAACTGTAGGTAATCCCCTGACCGGTGTTTGAGCCAGGACCACAGTTTACGTAGCCCGACCCAGTCTGTCCGCCCCGCCAACGTCCGAAGGGATCGTGGACGATAAAGCCCTGAGCGTTATACCCGATGACCAGCACAATGTGGCCGTAGGAATTTGTGAAGTAACCCTGCATCACAAGCAAGCGACCACGATCAAGCTCGGCCTTCATTTGGTCCACATTAAGGACAGCGGCTCGACTGCCATTCGCACCGAGCGAGCGTGCAACCTCAGCGAAGCGAAAGCGACTGTTGGCGAGATTATAGCCGAAAGTGTTAGTGTTGTGCGTCCAGAGAAAATCAGGGGTGATGCGTCGCCCGAGGACGGCACTGAGGGCCATGGCCAGAGAGGTGTTGCCACAGGTCGAGCGTGGCCCGTTGACATTATTGAGTTGGCAAAAGTAAGGAACGGTCGAGCGCTGCTCTCCTGGCGCCATACTCTCCGCAAAGCTTCGATTCCAGCGCATAGTCAAGCATCCCTGACCGCCTGAATTGCGCTGACAGGTCTCTACCAGCTGCTGCGAGAAGGGACCGTAGGCGTGCCCCCCCTCCACACAGAGGCCTCCCAGCGTGCGACTCGCACCCTTGGGACACTCCGCGTTACCTCTTAAGTTCTGTGCAAAGTTGCGTTCCCAGGTCAGGTTATCGCAGGAGTCACCACCTCCAAAGCGTTTGCAATCTGCGACCATCGCCTCCGTGAAGGGACCAAGAGCCTCCTCGGCGTTGACACACAGGCGAGCGCTCGCACTGTAGCTGAAACCCTCCGGGCAGTAGAGAGCGCTTGCCGCAGTGACCAGGAGTTGTTCCGATGTCCCGGAAAGCAGCTCCCGTCCCGTGCTGTTATCGAAATCGACGCTGATAGAAGCCTCCCTTTCCCCTCCAAATCGAGCCATTCCGGGTTCTCCAGTTCCACATGCTTGGACCAACCAGCTACCTAGCAGCACAAAAAAACCCATTCGGTAATGTTTCATAAAGCCCCCTCATTACGTGATGATCAATTCCATCCATGAGTCGCTGGGCTGTCGGCAATTTTGTGGTTTCCCTCAAACAAGGTCGGAGACAGACCCTGTTGTCGCTATCGCGCTAGGCTCTAACAGTAAAATATTTAAGGATAATTTGAATTCTTTAATTTTTAGTCAGAATGTCTTTTTTGGATCTGAGGGATCGTGAACTGGCATTCTCGTGTTGAGAAAGTGCCAACAGCGACGAGGTCGCAGCCCCCACGTCCGTTCTCCTGGTTTCGCGAGGAGATTATCCTAGGGCACCCGTCGATCCATCCGGTAGAATACAGAGGGAATCTTTACCTTCATGGAGTGGGTGCAACTCGTGGCTGATCTCAGCTTTCTTATCGTCGACGACGAACCGATTCTACGTGAAATCTTGACCGAAATCCTGCGGACTCAATTCGCCTGTCAGATCCTGTCCGCTGAGGACGGGGCTCAAGCTCTCCAGATCTTAGAAGACGCCTCGGTATCCCTTATCATCACGGACTACATCATGCCCCGAATGGATGGGGTCGAAATGCTAGAAAAGCTGCATGAACGGGGACTTACGATTCCGACCCTTATCCTTTGCGGGAAACAGGACAAGCGCCTGGCAGGTGCGATCCAGGATTTCGGGGCTATCTTTTTACGCAAACCCATGGACGAAGAGAAGCTCATCGAGACCATTCGCAACCGTCTGCTTGCCTCGAGCTGAGTGAGCAGAAGGCGAAGCAAGAGGCGACCCAGATTCGATCGGATAGTAGCTTCGATATGAGGTGGGGCAGCATCTAGCCCGATCTTGGTCATCGTTCGGTGCCCAAGGCCCAAGCGAGCGAACACTGCCCCATCGCGGCCTATAGTGGTCCTAGTTGCTCCGTAAACTCTGCAATCTCGTTGAATCGTGACAGAAGTCTTGCAAAGCTGTTGGTCCGATCCACGCACTGCAGCGCCTCTTCAGCGGCTGCGGTGACGCTATAGTTGGCGAGGGCGCGAGCCTTCAAAGGGTCTAGCTGATTCGGACCACAACCGTCCCAGAGACGATTCGCAAAACCTGCATTGGCGATACCATAGCGCTTAGCGACTGCTACGAGGTCTTCCCCTTTTTGATTTTTCAGAGCGCAAAGATCGGAGAAGGCGAGATGGCCGGCGTTCTTGAACCCCAGCAATCGCTTGGGTTCAGGGGACTGAAGAAAACCGTCTCGCTGCCTGCTATAAGGAACCACGCGATCATCCAAAGCCCCAAGGACTAGCGTCGACTTTAACTGGGATCCAGCCTGAACGCCACCGGAGGCCATAGGCACCAGGAACGAGACGCCCAAACTCTCCCCGAGATTGCTAATCGCACTGCCTCCCGCACTATGCCCTATCAGTCCCAGACGATCTGTTTGCACATGGCCAGCGAGAAAGCCTAGCTCCGGTGCACCGCTTCGCAAAGCTTTGACGATATTCGTTAGGTCGACAGCGACGCGAGAATTGGTCTTAAACTGCAGCAAGTCGGCGAGATAAAGCCCAGGATGATCCGCCGCCAAGACCACAAAACCTCGGCTCGCTAGCTGAGTCATCAGCGACAGGGACTGAGTCCGGAAAGCGGCCGTCCCGTGCGCAAAAATCACGAGAGGATAAGGCCCTCGCTCGTTATCCAGAGGGAGATCAGCGATACAATCGCAGACTTGAGGCGGCACCATGTCGTCGGGAATCTTTTTTTGCTCGGATACAGGCAACCATTGCCGAATATCGTAGGTCTTCGGTCCCAGGGCTTCAGTCGATGGCACGGAAGGATACCAGACCTCGACCGTAAGAGCTCCGATCCTTACAGTTTTAGCACCGACGGCCCACGCACCTTTGGCAGCCGTATCGTCGGAAGCCACACAGATTTGATTTTGACTGCACGCAGCTTGCAGCTCGCAGAATTCCGCAGCCATTGCCATGGCACTTGGTAGGAACGACAAACCAATGAATGACAAAACGTGGGTGAAAAAGCGCATCGAGAGCTTCCTTTGAAGTGTTGTCAGACGGTTCTGCTCGAATTCATGCACGCTCTGCCAACGGCCCCGATGCGTCGCTGCATAAAAATCCTGAGCCCGTTACGGACCGCAGGTCCACTCCGAGTTTTGGAACTTGGTGCGCCTAGCGTCTGGACTGTTTTGGAACGCTGAAACGGGCATTTTTCGGGACAGACACGAGTTAAACACAAGCGGAATGCAAAGGTCAATTTATCTATGATTGTCCTGAGTCGGCGGAATGACATCGCCTCGCGCAAGCAGTTGCTGGGCCTCAGGATGCTGCCGATAAAAAAGCCGCGAAACATTCGCTAGGTTTACTTTTACAGCGTCATCTATCAGACAGTGTGGACCATCACCCAATGCATCGATGAGGCCCTGCAAAAGCTGCTGCTGAAGCTGTGGCAGCCGCGGGAGCCAGGAGCTGAGTAGACTCTTGTCAACATGTGACGGCAAGGACCCCAGGATCCCCGTATCGTTTTCGTCATGCACCAGCAAGCCCGAGGTGGTGCCGCGATCGAGCGTCAACACCTGCAAAAAATAGAGCGTGTGATAAGCCAATTGTTCTTGCCGTTCTCGATGCGTGACGGGAGCATCTGCGAGGAGAGCTCGGGTGACGATCGTCACGTAGCTATCGATGATGGTGAGGCCAAAGCGTCGGGCGAGGGCAAAGTCGGCCTGAGCATCCGCCGTACGGTACTCCTCGAGATAAAAATGAGCGACACCGCGATGTCGATGCAGAGCAGGGATGTAAAAATAGCGATCCCCCTGCTGGCGTCCCAAGTCATACAGGGGGCCCGTCGCCTCTTTGAATGCCGCATCGAAGAACCGGGTGTCGGCCTCAACGGGTAAGCTTGGATTCAGATCGCCCATGATGCGCCAGTAGCCGAGACCGGATTTCATCTCGGTCCAACTAATGTGCATATGCATCGAAGGTGCAAAGGGATGGCGAGGATGAACGATCGTGGAGATTGCCGAGGCTGACCCGAGTTTTCGCGCTGGATCTTTCTCGTACTGGACCTGAGAGACATTCACCGAAGCGCGATTAAAGAGAGCTTCATCGGTGGCAAGGTAACGAGCCCCCCCTCCAAATTGGCCTTGGGCCCGCAACCAGTCACAGATCTGAAAGCGCGTCCTCACAGCAGCCGGTGGCAGCCCGTCGAGTTTCTGTACAAAATAAGATTGAAGCTCCTGCACAAGGCCGTAGGCATCCTGAGCCGATCTGGATTCCGCTAACTGAAGAGTCATAAACACTACCTCTCGCGTCGGGATAAGTACCGATGATCCAACAATTTACCCGAAAGGCGCGGCGTTCCCTAGAGCGGACCTCCCCTTCCCCTCGACGCCTTGCGATTTTTTTACAATCTTTTTTAACAATCTAATATTATTTAGGTACCTTGAAGTGAGGTCGATCTGGGTGCACCTTCAGAGCTGGTTTTCGCTATCTCGCCTCACGATTTTGTTGAATGATATCAGCGTAGGCAAGGAAGCGAATAAGTTTTGTATAGGAATCTCGCGCAGTTTATTATACATTTCTGGTGCATTAGCCGATCTATGTCCTGACATCAACGACTTGAGGGGAGTTAGCCGATGCAAAAAATCATGTTCAGTCTCATGCTGGTCCTTTGGAGCGGGTTTGCCGTAGCCAAGGATAGTATTTATGACCTAAGTTACAAGGGCTTGGATGGCAAGACCCACGCTCTCAGTCAACACAAAGGCAAAGTTCTCCTGATCGTGAACACAGCCTCCCATTGTGGTTATACGGGTCAGTACAAGGCCTTGCAAAGTCTCTACGATCAGTATAAGCAAAAAGGCTTGGTCGTCATTGGGTTTCCGTCCAGCAGCTTCGGACAGGAGTACGACAAAGAAACCGAGGTCGCTCAATTCTGTCAGCTGAACTACGGTGTGAAATTCCCTATGGCCAGTATCGTCGAAGTAAAGGGCAAGAACCAGCACCCGATCTTCCGCACCCTGACCGAGGGCGACTCGAAGGAAGTCCGCTGGAACTTTGAGAAGTTCCTCGTTGATAAGTCGGGTCGCGTGCAGGCACGCTTCGCCTCGGACGTCAAACCGGATAGCCGCGAACTCACGGCCGCCCTCGAAAAGCTCCTCTAAGCGAAAGGACCTCTATGCGTAAAGAACTGAGTCACACGCGGGCCCATACCCTCGATCTGCCCAAAGAACCCGAGCAACTGAGTGAGGTGAGTCGCGAGACCTCGCGTGCCTTACAGAAACAGAGCAAGGCCGTCGATGCTGCTCGTAAAATTCTCGAACTGACCGGTGAAGATCTCGGTCGCGAAGGCCTGAAGGATACCCCTCAGCGATTCGCTAAGGCGTATCAAAGTCTCCTCGGCGGTTATAGTCTCACTCCAGCGGAAGCTGTGGGCAAAGGCGTTTTTGCCAGCGAAGGCAATGGCCTCGTTTCGGTGGAAGACGTCGAGTTTTATTCCATGTGTGAGCACCATCTCCTGCCCTTCTGGGGCAAAGCGACCGTCGCCTACTTTCCCGACAAAAAGATCTTGGGGCTTTCAAAGATCCCCCGTATTGTGGACATCTATGCCCGTCGCGTGCAGGTTCAAGAACGGATCACGCAGCAGGTGATGGAAGCCGTACGGGACTTGATCGCTCCACGCGCCATACTGGTGCGCATCGAAGCTCAGCATCTGTGCATGATGATGCGCGGAGTCGAAAAGCAACAGTCGCAGACCATGACCCAAGCTGTCCATGGCTTCGAAAACCTGGCTGACTTCGAACGCCAGCAGTTGATCCGCTTGATGAAGTAAGACGAGGGATTCCCTCGTCTCTTCTTTCGATCGTTCGTGAGGGGCTTTTCACTCGAGGAAAGGCTCGCCTTGAATACTTCCCTGCTGCAGGACACTCGCTTCCGACTCTACCTCTCCTATCGTCTCCTCGTGACCCTTGCGATCCAGATGCAATCGGTGGCCGTCGCTTGGCAGATCTACGAGCAAACGCAAAGTCCCCTCCATCTTGGGTACGTGGGACTGGCCATCTTTATCCCCAATCTACTCCTGGCACTCCCGGGCGGTAAGGCCGCCGATCGCTACCCACGACGCCACCTCATGCTGGGATCGATCGGGGTTCTGCTCCTCGCCTCGCTCCATCTCCTCGCATCGACCTCCCTGGGATCGGATTCCACTCCTGTGATCTACACCACACTCGTCATGATTGGGATGGCACGGGCATTCGGTAATCCGGCCAGCTCAGCCTATCTACCGCAGCTGGTGGGACCGGAACGTCTGTCGCAAGCTGTCGCGGTGAATTCAACGATCTTTCAGCTCGGTACGATCGGCGGTCCGGCCCTCGCAGGACTCCTTTTCTCTTGGAGCTCTGGCAACGTCGCTTATCTCTACGGTCTCTGCTGTGCCTTCTTTCTGATCGCTCTCATCGCTCTCGCACGATTGCCGGTGTTTCCGGCACCCCATCTTGACGAGCGCAGGCAGCTCGAGTTGCTTGGTGGGCTTCGGTTCATCTGGCAGCAGAAACTTATTCTCGGGGCGATCTCTCTCGATCTTTTTGCCGTCCTGCTCGGAGGCGCTGTCGCACTCCTGCCGATCTTCGCGCGCGACATCCTCCACGTGGGGGCAGAGGGCCTTGGTTACATGCGGAGCGCTCCGGCCGTTGGAGCCGCATTGATGGCAGCTTACCTCTCCTTTCGTCCGCTTCGGCGACACGTCGGGCGCTCCATGTTGATCGCAGTGGCTTTGTTCGGACTCTTTACGATCGGCTTTGGACTCTCACGAAACTTTGCACTCTCGCTTTTCTGCTTGGTCATGCTGGGCGCGACGGACATGATCAGCGTCGTGGTCCGGCAGACTTTGATCCAGATCCATACGCCGGAAACCATGCGCGGCCGCGTGAGTGCTGTCAACATGGTGTTTATCGGTGCTTCCAACGAACTCGGCGAATTTGAATCCGGCCTGACCGCATCCTGGTGGGGAGCCGTACCGGCTGTGGTCGTCGGAGGCATAGGAACCTGCTTTGTCGTGGCGACCTGGGCTCTTCTCTTTCCTACCCTCCGGCGTGTCCAAGATTTTCAGCGCCCCTCGCAGCCATAAGCCCGGATCGACGATCGCTCGATCCAACAACTCTTCAGGGTATCTTTCTCTTCTCTTTACCCTCTTGCGTTAGCTTCGATCACCAGTGATCAAGTTGTGCATGCACAAATCCGTACTTGTCTTTTCAGACGAGACCGATCACTCAGATTTCTACTGCATGCATAAATTTTTCTCTTGCACCTCTTGTGCAATTAACGAATAGTTGAGTCAGTTCCATCACAATCTTGTGAACACTAACGAAAGGGTTAGAACGATGAAGATGAAGCACATCTTGCAAGGAATCAGCATGGCTGCGGCTCTGATGATCGGTGGTCATGCGTCAGCTCACCAAGCAGCGACCGATGCTTGCGCATCTAAGTCTGCTCAGGACATCGTCGAGCGGCTGGGTGCGACAGGCCAATTCAAGACTTTGGCTGCTGCTCTCGGTGCGACCGATCTGGTCAGCACGCTGCAAAGCCCAGGTCCCTTCACCGTCTTGGCGCCGACCGATGCCGCCTTCGCCAAGCTTGGCCAAGCGACGATCGATGCACTGCTCGCTAATCCTGATCAGCTGAAAAGCATTCTACTTTACCACGTCGTTCCCGGTCAGGTGGGATTGAGTCAGGCACTGAAGGCAGGTCAAGCAGCGACTGTCAATGGCGCAAAAGTTGCTTTCAAAGCCAATAGCAAAGGTTACTTCATCAACGATTCGCGGATCCTTCGCGCGAATGTCCGTGCTTGCAATGGCATCGTCCATGTGATCGATAGCGTGCTTCTGCCACCTGCACCAGCAGCCAAGGACATCGTCAGTATCGCTCTGGGTGATGACCGCTTTGAGACCCTCGTCGCCGCTCTGAAGGCTGCGGACCTGGTCGGTACGCTGCAAGGTGAAGGCCCTTTCACCGTCTTCGCACCAACTGACGATGCGTTCGCGAAACTCGGTCAGGCAACAATCGATGCCGTACTTGCAGACAAAGCTCTGCTGACGAACATCCTCCTTTATCACGTCGTAGCCGGTGCAGCCGTTGATGCTATGACCGCCGCTCAATTGAGCAGTGCAACCATGGCCAACGGTGAGAACATCCGGATTAGCTTCCAAGACGGCCAGCTCAAGGTTAACGACTCACTCGTGATTATCAAAGACATTCAAGCCTCGAATGGCATCATCCACGTGATCGATACTGTGTTGATTCCCTAAGCTCGAATAGATTGTCCTGGATTGAAGTCAAAGACCCCGTTACCCTTCCCAGGGTCGCGGGGTTGTTATTTTGCGGGTGCCGTCTCCAACATGCCACTCCAAGACAAAATCGCTCCCGAGCTCCTCGGGCGCTTGGGTGCCCCCAAGATCTTGACGGCGTGGTTTGGCTCTGTCAGAATCGAGGCGGTAGCGGGGCTAACCCCTTGGATCCTAGCAGAGCCTTGTTTCCGCAGGAGTCCGGGCGCGTTTCCATGCTGAAGCTTCCGCGCATCGTCATGCTGGGTTCGCCGTTCCATCGGGGCTACCGTCCTCCGAGAGCCGTGATAGACCTTGCAGGCGAACTCACGATCGTCCGTGACACCCTTAATATTCAGCAACCTAGGGAGATCGACTTTGTCCAGCGATGCTAAACGTCTCCAAGTGATGACCCGTGTTGGTTCGATCGCACTCCACGATGCGGGAGCGGGTCCGGCAGTGGTGTTTTGGCCCTCTCTCTTCAGCGATCATAGGCTGTTTTCTCTGGTCCAGCGAGAGTTGGGACCTGCTTATCGAGTGATTCGTATCGACGGACCCGGTTTTGGACTCAGCGATGCTCCTCAAGGTGAGGTTCAGGCTGATGTCTACGCAGACGTCGTTCTTGAGCTCACGGCCGCCTTGGGTATCGACCAGTTTGTTATGGCCGGATGCTCGTGGGGTGGGCAGATTTCAGCCCATGTGGGTGTGAAAGCTCCCAAGCAGGTGCAAGGGGTTCTCATCATGAACTCCCCCTTGGGACCCAGCCGAGGCGGGCATGCGTTCGAACTTGTGGGCACTCGTCTGTTTGGCTCGCAGAAGTTTTGGGGCGAAGGCGTCGCTCGATCGATGTTTTCCATGGCAACGCGCAAGGCTTTCCCCGAGCGGGTGCAGGCGTTTGTTGCTAGCTTCCGCAGCTTCGATCCCAAAGCGGCTGCTCGCACAGCACGCACCGTTCTGACTCGATTCCCCGGACTTCACGATGTGCTCCCTCAACTGACCGTGCCAACCACCGTTCTGATGGGAGCCGAAGACCGACTCTATCCCGTGGACCAGATGTTGCCCATGGCCAAACTCGTACCTTCAGGCAAAATCAGCATTATCCCATCCTGCGGACACCTGGCTCCCCTCGAATCCCCTGAAGCTGTGGCTTCCGAACTACGTGATCTGATCCAGCCATCCACTACTCAAAGGGATGAGCAACGAGCGGGCAAAGCTCAGGTTTCTTAAGTTTTGTCTCAGCTGCAAGACTAGGGCCTGTTGACGTTTGAGATAAGTGATTGAAAAGTGGGGACAAACTCGTGTTTATTATCGCTGACAAAGGCTATGACAGCGAATCATTAAGGTCACAAATACAGGAGCAGGGCTCC
>Ga0068877_10002468_pt1 | contig 14909 bp, 11 predicted proteins | sample NOAtaG_FD_66437 | JGI IMG/M metagenome (GOLD analysis project Ga0068877, IMG submission 66437) | Freshwater lake microbial communities from Lake Erie, under a cyanobacterial bloom - NOAA_Erie_Diel6S_1000h metaG | ecosystem: Environmental > Aquatic > Freshwater > Lake | place: USA: Ohio, Lake... | reverse complement strand
GCATCCGAACTGGCGATCATGCTAGCATGGAGGTTGGGATCAAATCCCGTTTTCTTCATCTGGTCGGCGTAGATGTACCCCAGAGAATCGGGCGGAAGGTTGAGTAAAGCATCCAGGTCATGGGCAGGGGGAATGTAGCGATTGCGGATCAGGGCAGCGCAAGCCGGCTCTTGATTGAGATGTTGAGCCAACCGCTCGTATGCGGGAGTTCCTAATAATCCGTAAGTCAACTCACCAACCGTTTCTAGGCTATAGTCGCCAAACAGCATTGAGGTGAATGACTTAGCAAGCAGCAGTTTTGACAGAACTGATTGCAACCCTTTGAGAATTGGATTTTTCCTCTGTTTTTGTACAGGAGCGTTGGCAGAAGCATTAGCCGTCAACGTATTGAGTAGTTGCATAGAAAATCACTCTAAAAAGGCTTTAACATTGAAAAATTGACAAATACAACAAATTCGCTCACAGACTGATACCAGAGCAAGTCATTGAGCACTCCATAGACACTGACAAAATCAATCTAAGCGATCGCGTTGAAATAGCGAACTTGTTCATGAGACTGTTCCACTCTAGATACAAATAGTAATTTGAGTGGAGCGATCATCAATACAAACCAGGGGAAACATTGGTAACGCTCAAACCAAAACCCAAGATAGACATATTGCAGCAGACAGCAGGAATGTATATCGGCAGAGTCAGCTTTTGGAATTAGCAAATTCTGGGACATAACAGGAATCTCTGGCGCTAATCAGGTTAAAATGCGAGCATTGCTCATATTACTACAATACGAGTATTCCTCATGTTTTGTCAAGAAAAACGTGAGGAATACTCATTTATTTTTAAAGGTCAGGAAGAACGCGATGTCTGAAATCCTATCAGCCACAGGTGGAATGCGCCGCAAACCACAACAGGCTCGCAGTCAGGAACGGGTCAATCGAATTCTGGATGTGGCAGAACATCTGTTTGCCAGTCAGGGTTACGCCGCAACGACGACCAACGCGATCGCGACTCATGCCGAAGTTCCGATCGGGTCGCTCTACCAGTTTTTCCCAGACAAAGCCGCGATTCTAAAAGCCATGGCACTCCGTTATGCAGAAAAGCTTCATCAAGAGTTAGCCGTCGTTGATGAAGCTGAATTAGCTGCCCTCTCTTTGGCGGATTATGTAAATCATTTGATTGATACCACCGATCACTTCTTTTCCAAAAATCCCACATACCATGCGATTTTCATGGAGGTGCAGGGAACGATACGCGAATTGACAGAAATCGATGAGGCAACCGATGCCCAATTGATTCAGGATTTAGCAAGTTCCTTAGCCAGACGCGATGCCAGCTTGGAGCCAGCCGATTATGAAGCGATCGCCTTTGTGCTGGTAAAAGCGATCGGGACATTATTATGGCTATCTCTCAGCCAAGAGCAAACGTTTCGGCAGCGACTGGTAGAAGAAACAAAACGATTCACATTAAAGTACTTGCAAAGCTACTTCCCATGTCATTCAATACCAGATAACAACTCAAATGCAGCAGACAGTTGAAACCATCAGTTGCAGGGATCAAGATAGCCTGCCGCCGATGATTTCAACCGTTGTGCCGCAGTTCTAATAGCCAATGTTCAGAAATGCGGCTCCCCTCTATTAAGGGAAACCGATGCAAAGCTGAGAGTAATCTAAGCCAAATCTGTTAGAGATGCGCCAAAGTTGATGTGGAAAGGATGGTTATCTAATACCAAAGCTGGAACTGATTGAACACCTTGTGCTTTTGCTTCTGCAATTTTTTCCTTGAGTTCGCCTAAATGAACAATGTCTAATTCAAAGCGGTTAGGATCGAGAGCATGAGCAATATTTTGCTCGGCACTGATACAGACTGGACAGCCAGCATGATAGAAGGTTGCTTTTGATTTCATTGTTTGTGCTCCTTATTTTGGATTGTAGAATCACCCTATCAAAGCGACGAAAGTAGCGAAAGCAGTTACAATTTGGTAGGGTAGGTACTTTTCAGTACGGATTAGGGAAAATGATTGAGAAAGAAAATGTAAATACTTTTGTTAAGCAAACGCCAACACTCAAAATGGCTGAAGATATCCTAGGCTGTAAATGGTCATTTACAGTCCTTCAGTTGGTGAGGCAGGGGGTTTGCCGACCAGGGTTAATGGAACGTAGTGTTGAGGGGCTAACAACAAAGGTGTTAAATGAACGTTTAAGAAAGCTAACCTGCTACAAGATTCTCCAACGTCATGCCTATCCAGAAATTCCACCTCGTGTCGAATACTGTATAACTCCCTTTGGCGAAAAGTTTGTCAGTATTTTGGATAAGCTTGCAGAACTTGATGAAGAATTCCAAGAGGAGACGAGCACCAATGGCTGCAAAACAATCCCGTTGCACACCGACCGTGCAGAGTCTCTTCATTGAGATCGATAGGCTGCTAGTTGCGGGTGAACGGGGGCGTTATGCCTGACCGAAGAGCTGGTTAAAGTTGTCTATTTTTAGCCAAGTTTAAGGAAGTAAAAATTGTCGGCATCGTTGATGAGTTCTGAGAAATTTTCGGCGATCGCAAAGATAAATAATTGATAAGTGATCGATATGAATCTGTATATGAAGTTGAGTAAAACGCAAAATTTAACTGATTGGTTTAGAAGCGATCATATTTCAACCGAACAGTCGACTTAATTCTTGTTAGGGTGCACTAGTGCAAGGTAACTCTCAATTAAGTCCAATGATAAGCTATTAGCTATTAGCAGCAAAGATCAAGACTGTTAGAATATGGCAAATTAGCTAGGTGAAACCAAAACATTACGCTGACACTCAGTTATCCGCATATCGAAAGAAGTGAGCATCAGTCTGGACATTTACCACGCTTACCACGCATTAGAGTCGTGCAAATTGTGATGGACTATATCGACTATAGCTGGTCAGTCGAAGATATCTGTCGTCAACACCTTTACTTAAACCTAGCCGAAGCCCATGCAGCAACGGGCTACTACTTTTTTAGATCATCAAGAAGAAATTGATCAAGAAATAAGACAAGAATGGCTGCAAGTTCAAGAAAACATAACTCAATCCACTAAGTTACCTTTCTACATTCGCATGAAATCTTAAGGACTAATATAAATAGCGATCGATTTGTACATGGATGTTCATGTTCCACAAGCGATTACAGATCAGTTGCGTAGTCGAAGCGTAAGTAGCTCAACTTAATTAAAACCCAAACCAGAGTTTTGTTCCGCCCGCGTAGCGGGCGGAACAAAACTCTCGGTTTTTAGTTTACTTATGTCTAGCTACTTAGATGTATTGACAGCATTTTTTGGTAGAAATGAGGCATAAATTTTTCAGTCTTAATCTCTGTTCATCAACTTGGATACACAATTTGTCAATTTGTTAAGGATTTAGAATTGATTGCTAAGGCTTCTGAGACTGATGACTAGATTAATGTAGCTGAGTATATTCTCTTTAATTGATCTATAAGACACACAATGCGAAATCAATAAATGGCTACGCTATTTATTGAATTAAAAACTGATGTTACGTGGAAGTTTCTAAGACCCTCACCCCTAGCCCCTCTCCCTTAATGGGAGAGGGGAACAAGAAATTAGTCTAGCTCCCCCTCTCCCTTGATGGGAGAGGGGGCAGGGGGGTGAGGGTGATATTTGTTCCACGTAACATCAGTTAAAAACAAAACTAAGTTTTTTTTTAATTCGTAAAAGTGCAACTACACTTTTGCGAATTGGTATAACCGATAAAAAGCAAAAATATCCAAAAATATCCAGAGGGAATTTTAAGAATCATGGCAGATTGGCAAGTAATTGCAGGCGGAGTGACTGCCGCCAAAGGCTACAAAGCCGCAGGTATCACCGCAGGACTAAAACCATCGGGCGCACCTGACTTAACTCTGATTGCTTCCGATGTACCTGCGATCGCCGCAGGAGTATTTACCAAATCATGTGTTCGTGCAGCCTGCGTGGACTTTAACCGAGAAGTCCTAGCCAAGGGTGGTAAGGTCAGCGCCATTCTCTGCAATGCGGGTCAAGCCAATGCCAGTACAGGTGCAGAGGGTTGGCGCAATGCTGTGGAATGTGCCGAACTCGTCCAAAAGGCTTTAAATACAAAAGATGGGGTTTTGGTTGCATCAACGGGTGTCATCGGTAAGCAACTGCTTATGGACAAGATGCGGACAGGCATTGCCAAAATTGCTACGCTAATTTCTCCCGATGGTGGTGAAGCTGCATCGAAAGCGATCATGACCACAGATACTGTGCCCAAAAGTATTGCCTTGGAAACCGTAATTGATGGTAAGCCCGTGAGAATCGGCGGCATCTGCAAAGGTTCAGGTATGATTCACCCAAATATGGCAACGATGCTTGGATTTGTCACCTGTGATGCAGGTGTTGAACCCAAGCTCTGGCAAAAGATGTTATCAAGCTCAATTGATGCTAGTTTTAACCAAGTAACTGTTGATGGTGATACCAGTACCAATGACATGGTGCTAGCTCTCAGCAATGGACAGTCAGGGGTCACTATTGATGATGAAAATTCCTCATCGGCAATTAAATTACAGGCAATGCTGCAAGAGGTTTGTAAAAATTTGGCTAAGGCGATCGCCCGTGATGGTGAAGGCGCTACCTGTATGATCGAAGTCAATGTTTCAGGAGCATCTAGCACAGAGGATGCTCGCAAAATTGCCAAAACCATTGTCGGTTCTTCATTAGTAAAGTCTGCTGTCTTTGGGAATGACCCTAATTGGGGCAGAATCGCCGCAGCAGCAGGACGGGCAGATGTGAACTTTAATCAAGATATGTTGAATATTCAACTTGGTGATTTTGTAATGATGCAGGATGGCACTCCACAGGATTATGATCGTGCTGCTGCCAGTGAATACCTTAAAAATGAAACTGTGATCATCAATGTCGGCGTAGGCGATGGCGATGGCAGTGGCACGGCTTGGGGCTGTGACCTCAGCTATGATTACGTCAAGATTAATGCAGAATATACTACCTAAGCAAAGAGTTAAGAATCGCTAAGCAATTCTTAACTCTTTGCTAATCCAAACAATTAGCAGAACCATAAATGGGAAGTGTTGTGAAACAACATTTCCCATTTATGGTTTGAGACTAAACTGCTTAGTTATCGCATTGATTCACGATGAACTTTGACTAATTTAATCTCGTCATCTTCAGAGAGATATTTATTGAGCATATAGACTACATACTCGGGCTTGAGATTGCTGTCAGGTTTGCAACTTCCCATGAAATGGAGTTTAGGAAATTCGGGATCGGGATTGATGACGTTAATTGTAAATAGGCGATCGCGTAATTCCAACATCTGACTACGTCCCGATTTCGACACCTTCGACAATTGAATGGAAGTAGCTGCGAGTACACAATAACTTGCCCCTTCAAGTAAATCCATAATGTCCGCAGCATTGCGTTCCTTAGATGTGATAAAAGCGCAGGTAAGGGTGTATTCTGCAACTTCTAAAAGTGAATCTAGGGATGGTGAATGCACCTCAACCTCCTCGATCGCATAGATCGGTAAATCTGTATCTAGTTGCGCTTTGAGTCGCACTTGGAATTCCTCAAGGGGCATCACCCTTGTTAGTTCAAAATCAACGAACTCGGCGCTACTAGTTTGACCGAGAGGTAAAGCCTTGGCGATAGAGATCCGTGGTAATGGATTAAAGCCTTCGGTATGAGCAATGGGAATCGCCGCCCGACGCGCAGCCCGTTGAAAGAAGCGTTGTAAATCTAGATGGGAAATCAAACTCATATCGCCAAGCTTGCCAAACTTTAGGCGAATGCGTTGCACTCTCGGTGGTACTTGTGGTTTCTCTAGGGAAATTGGCGGTATTTCTGGAGGTGGAATTACCTCGTTATGTCCAAATTCGGGACCGCAAACGCCACATTCTGAGCAACCACCAAAGGAACAATCGGGAATTACCTTCGCAGCGATCGCTCTTTCCCAATCTTCGATCAACCATTGTTTATCGATGCCTGTATCAATGTGATCCCAAGGTAAGGGTGCGGGAATTTTGAGTGATGGGGCATCCCAAACCAGATCTGCCTCAGCGATCGCCTGTGTCCATGCCCCAAAAGCCTTTTCTGCACTCTCAAACCATGAGTCCATGCCTGCACCCAGTTGCCATGCACGATAGAGGACTTTACCCAAACGGCGATCACCGCGTCCGACAAAATCTTCCATTGCACTGATGCGAATATCGGTGTAATTCACCTTAACTCCACTCAAGCGCCTAAATTCCTTACGCAATAATTCTTGCTTTCGTACAAACTCACCACTGGAAACTGTATGCCACTGAAAAGGTGTATGGGGCTTGGGAGTGAAATTGGAAATAGTTAGGTTAAAGGAGATTTTCTTTCTTCCCTTTTGCGAACATTCCTGTTGCAACCATTCCACTGTTTTGACAATACCAATCACGTCTCCATCAGTTTCGGTTGGCAAGCCAATCATGAAATAGAGTTTGACCTTATCCCAACCTTCGACATAGGCAGTTTTAATGCCTTGTAGTAGTTCCTCATCGGTCAGTCCCTTATTAATCACATCCCGCAAACGCTGTGTTCCTGCCTCTGGCGCAAAGGTTAGCCCCTGCTGACGACCATCACCACTGCGGAGCATATGAGCAATATTCTCATCAAAGCGATCAACTCTTTGGCTCGGTAACGAGAGGGTGACATGCTCATCTTTGAATCGATTCTTAATCTGGACTCCTACGGATGGCAGAGCGAGATAATCGGAACAGGAGAGGGATAGTAAAGAGAACTCATTGTAGCCAGTTTCTCTGATTGCCTTCTCAATCGTATCAACAACTTTCTCTGGATCAACATCACGGGCAGGACGGGTTAGCATCCCTGGTTGGCAGAAACGGCAACCCCTCGTACAACCGCGCCGAATTTCGATAGTTAGGCGATCGTGAACAGTTTCCACTAAGGGAACGAGTCCAATACTATGCTCAGGCATGGGGGTAGCGACACGACGCAAGATCCGTGGTGATACATCGCTACGATTGGGAGTGACTGCACCTGTTTTTGCATCCATGTTATAGAATTCAGGAACATAGACTCCATCAACTTCATTAGCCAAATCTAGCAAGGTTTCTCGACGGGTTTTCCCCGACAGCTTAGCCACCTTGATCACTTCACCAATTTCTGGCAGGAGATCTTCCCCATCCCCAAGAGCAAAGAAATCGAAGAAATCGGCATAGGGCTCAGGATTAGAAGTCGCTGTCTGCCCCCCTGCAAAGATTAATGGACATTCCTCAATACTAAACTCACTGCGTTCTCGCCATGTCATCGGAATATGAGCAAGATCAAACATTTCCAAAACATTAGTTGCGCCTAATTCATAGCTGAGACTGAAACCTAAAATATCAAATTCTCGTAGCGATCGCTTGGACTCAACGGCAAATAGTTCAGTCTTAGTCTCACGGAGTTTTGCAGAGAGGTCAGGTGCTGGTAAATAGGCGCGATCGCATAGTTGCCCATCTTTGGAATTAATAATGCTATAGAGGATAATATGCCCTAGGTTGGATGCACCTACTTCGTAAATTTCGGGATAGGTCAGCGACCAACGCACAATTGCCTCATCCCAAGGTTTATGTACTGCACCAAACTCATTACCCAAATAACGGGCAGGTTTGAGGATTTCAGGGGTAAGTAACTGTTCTACGGGTATGGGCATAGGGGTTTTTCATGATTTGAGCTATGTCTATTTTACATTTAGCTCCAAGCTCTATATCACTGATTGCTCTTGATCTTAGTAACAGCATATTCATTGACTTCCCTAAGGGACTTGCTATTAATTAAAGTACCTATGGCTTCGACTTCGCTCAGCTAACTTTGGCTGAGCGAAGTCGAAGCTAGATAACTTTGGTGGGACAATTTTTATCTGCAAGAGCCTAAGTACAAGACAAAAAATTTAAAAATACAACATTAAAATACCCCGAAACCATTACTAGGCAAATATTTTAGGCTCACACCATTAAACCCTTACTGAGAGCACGTTTCCAGTTTTTTGTCCTGTACTTAGGGTTATCTTTTATAAAACCCCTTCCTGCCTACTTTTGCAACTTTTTTTCCTGTACTAAGAGGAAAAACACAACAATGAGTTAAGAAACTGGTGGTCTAAATAGCATTCTAAATTCCCCTTGCAAACCCGCAAAGACTTATAATAATAGGACACTTAGTAAAAATTGCCGATCGCACACAAAGCAAGCATTACTAAGCCATGCAAGGAGAAATTTACTAGCCGTATGACTGAAATCTTAGAAGATCGGATTATTCCCACAGACCTGCGAGGCGAAATGTCGCGATCGTATTTGGAATATGCCATGAGCGTGATCGTTGGTCGCGCCCTGCCCGATGCCCGTGATGGACTCAAACCTGTACATCGTCGCATTCTCTACGCCATGCACGAACTGGGATTGAGCGCCGATCGCCCCTTTCGGAAATGCGCCCGTGTCGTTGGGGATGTCATCGGTAAATATCATCCTCACGGTGATACGGCTGTGTATGAGGCATTGGTGCGGATGGCGCAGGATTTTTCGATGCGCGATCGCATGGTCGATGGGCATGGCAACTTTGGTTCTGTAGATAACGATCCCCCTGCGGCAATGCGATATACCGAATGTCGCTTGACCCGTATTGCACAGGTGGGGCTAATTCAAGATATTGAGCGCGATACGGTTAATTTTGGCGATAACTATGATGGTTCACAACAGGAACCGCTAGTATTACCAGCAAGGATTCCACAACTATTGCTCAATGGTTCCGCAGGGATTGCAGTGGGAATGGCGACCAATATTCCACCCCATAACTTGGGTGAGTTGGTGGATGGATTAGTGGCGCTGATTGCCGATCCTAACCTTAGCGATCGCGATTTGATGAAATACATTCCTGGTCCTGACTTCCCAACGGGAGCCTTAGTATTAGGTAGTGATGGTATTCGCGAGACCTACACCACAGGGCGTGGATCGATCACGATGCGGGCAGTCGCCAATTTTGAGACAATTTCTGCTTTAGGAAGACAGGATCGGGAAGCGATTATTATCACAGAAATGCCTTACCAAACCAATAAGGCATCACTGATTGAAAAGATTGCGGAAATGGTAAATGAGAAGAAAATTGATGGCATTTCCGATATTCGGGATGAAAGCGATCGCGATGGAATGCGTTTAGTAATTGAACTCAAGCGTGATGCCTATCCCAAGGTTGTATTAAATAATCTCTATAAATCGACTCCTCTACAGGCAAACTTTAGCTGCAATCTGCTTGCCCTAGTTGATGGTGAACCGATTACACTGACATTGCGCCATGCTTTACAAGTATTTCTTGACTTTCGATATGAAGTAATTACCCGCCGCACGCAGTACGAATTGAAGAAAGCACAGGAACGCGATCATCTTTTGCAAGGCTTACTGATTGCCTTAAATCATTTAGATGCGGTGATTGCACTAATAAGGGGAGCTGATGACAGTGCAGCGGCAAAGGCAGGTTTGATTGATAACTATGGACTGTCGGATGCACAAGCCGATGCAATTTTGGCAATGCAATTGCGCCGACTCACTGCTCAGGATGCGGATAAAATCAACGAAGAACATAATCAGTTAGTCGCGAAGATTGCTGATTTACAAGATATTCTTCAAAATCGCGATCGTATTCTCACAATTACTCGTGAAGAATTGGAAGCAGTAAAAGCGGAGTTTTCTACTCCTCGCCGTACAAGGATTCTGCCCAACGAAGGTGATATTGACACTGCAGATTTAATAGCCAATCGCGAAACGATTGTGATGGTGACGGAGCAGGGCTACATTAAGCGGATGCCTGTCGATACCTTTACAGCGCAAAATCGGGCGACTAGAGGTAAGGCTAGTGCCAATGTGAAGAATGATGATGCAATCGCCCATTTCTTTGCCTGTCGTAGCCATGATAAAGTACTCTTCTTCACTGATCGCGGTAAAGTTTATGGAGTGAATGCGTATGAAGTTCCTGAATCGGGTCGGGCGGCGCGTGGTACAGCCGTAGTGCAGTTACTTCCCATTGCTGCCGATGAGAAAATTACTTCTGTATTGCCAATTAGCGAATTTAATGAAGATGAATATCTAGTCATGCTCACGGCTGGCGGTTATATCAAGAAAACCAAGCTTCCTGCTTTTGCTAATATTCGTTCCAATGGACTCATTGCGATCGCCCTTGAAGAGGGGGATCTGCTGCGCTGGGTGCGCCGCGCCAAAGTCGATAACACGATCATCGTCGGTTCTCGACAAGGGATGTCGATCCGCTTCCGTACTGATCATGAGCAGTTGCGCCCAATGGGACGCGATACTCGCGGAGTGAAGTCGATGCGCCTGACAGGCGATGATGAAATCGTGAGTATGGATATTCTCCCCGCAGGTCTAGCGGAAATTGAAGGAGATGAGTCTGATGAAGATGTCGATATCTCGATAACGATTAATGAGGAAGAAAATCTGGAAACTGATACAGAATCCCAAAATGAGAAAGCACAGAGTCCTTGGGTGCTGGTCGTAACTAGAGGTGGCTATGGTAAGCGCGTTCCTGTGAGTCAGTTCCGTATTCAAAAACGGGCGGGTAAAGGCTTACGGGTAACGAAGTTCAAGACAGGTCAAGATCAGTTAGCTTCTCTCTGTTTAGTTGATGAAAAGAACGAACTGATGATCGTTACTAGTCGCGGTATTGTCATGCGTCAGAGTACCGATGCGATCGCCTGTCAGTCTCGCACTGCTCGAGGTGTACGCCTGCAAAAACTCGATGCTGCTGATGCGATCGTGGGGGCAACTCTGGTTCCTCCCGCGCTGGAAGAAGAAACTGAAGATATGGAAGTCTTAACTGGTGGTGATGTGACCGTGGATGCTGTAGCGTCTATAGAGGAGGAGTAGAATTTCAGAAATTTTGGACTTACGCATCGAATGGATGTGATACAAACGTGAGCCAGCACCACATCCACTCAAAACCTTGTAAAGTTAGGGACTTGCGATTAATTAAAGTATTAAAGTACCTGCTGCTTCGACTTCGCTCAGCCAACGTTGGCTGAGCGAAGTCGAAGCCATACAAACTCAGTGGTACCTTTTTTGGCAGTCATGCAATTACATTGCATGACTGCCAAAGATAGATTTGTAAAAACAAAAAAAGATTGCAGCATCAATTACTACAACCTCCTTTTTGTTTTCTTTTAATTTTTAAATAAACACCCGAAAATCTTACAGAGTTAAAGATTGAGCATTGGTTTCAATCAACTTGGCTAGATCTTGCAAGAACTGCGCTGCATGAGCGCCATAAATCACACGGTGATCAGCAGTTAGATTTACTTGCATTTGACTGGCAACCTTGATTGCCCCATCCTTAGTTGCCACAACCTGAGGACGAGAACCACCGATCGCTAAAATTGCGCCAGTTCCAGGAGGCAAAATCGCATCGAAGCGATCTACACCAAACATACCTAAGTTGGAAATGGTGAATGTACCAGAGTTATATTCATCAGGTTGCAATTGCTTTGCACGGGCGCGTTCAACTAATCCTTTCCAATCACGGGAAAGTGTGTAGAGATCGGTCTGGTCAGCATTTTTCAACACAGGCGTAATCAAGCCACCATCATCCATTGCTACGGCAACCGCTACATTAATATTGCTCTTGTACTCAATCCCGCGATCGCTAAGGCTAGCGTTCACCAAAGGATGCTTTTGTAGAGTTACCGCCACAGCCTTAGCCAAAAGTGCAGTCATGGTCACACCCTTTGACTTAACTTGCTTGTAAAGAGCATCAAGCGCGTCAGTAGTAATCGTGTATCCTACACGGAATGTAGGCACTGAGAGACTCTGATTCATGTTACTGATCACAGCCTTTTGCAAAGTCGTCAAGGTCTGAGCCGTACCTAAAGCCACAGGAGCCGTAGCTTTTGCAGGTGCAGGGGCTGCTACCTTTGCAGGAGTTGCGGTTGTTGGAACAGGAGCGGGTGCAGCAGGGCTTAATAATGCTTCGACATCAGCAGCAGTAATGCGTCCATTAGGACCTGTACCTGCAATTTTAGTTAGATCAACACCATTATCCTTAGCGATGCGCTTGGCTCTGGGGGATACGATCTGACGACCTGATGATACAGCGCTAGGTGTAGCTTTGCGAGGCGAGGTGATTATAGTATCGGGAATCGAGGCGGTTGAGGCAGCCGTAGGTGATGAAACTAACTTGGAAGGAGTTTCTTCATTACCTTTTTGGGATTTGGGTTCAGGGGTAGTTGCACCTATTTTCCCATTAGCTGCTTTTTTCTTAGCTTCGTCGATTTCTTCCTTGGTTTCTGCAACATAGGCGATCGCTGATCCAACAGGTGCAGATTCGCCTTCAGGGGTAATGATGACACCGAGATAGCCTTCATAAAAGCTTTCGACATCCATATCAGCTTTGTCAGACTCTACGATCACGACAGTTTCGCCTTTTTCCACCTTATCGCCAGGGGATTTCACCCAAGAAGTGATTTTACCTTCGGTCATGGTGGAGCTAAGCGCGGGCATGAAAATTTCGTAAATCATAGGGAATTTATCAAGGTCTGTATAAAATCTATATTTATAGCGAACAAAGTTAATGGCAGAAGTCACAAAGCCATTTCAAAACGCCATCATAAATCTTAACTTGTTTTGGTTACAGCGCTTTGTACTGAATTAAAAACCAAAGAAAATTTTGAAAGCGCGGTAATGCAGATTTAGCTATTCATTCATTTCTCGATAAATTGTTGCTGTAGCTGGTGAAGCTTGAGTTAGATATTGGAAAATCCAAAATTTGAACAGACCATCAAGGAATACGGGTACTGTCGAAATGAAAGATTGAGCTAAAACTTTATTTTCAGGTAGTCCGAAATGCTCAAATACAACTGTTAATAAAGCATCCCATCCTTCGCTAGAGTGGAACCCGACAAAAGTATCAGTAGAAATAATAATTAAAAAAGCTTTAGCATTATCATTGAGACTATAAAGAATTTCGTCAAGAAATTCTTTAATAGTTCTGATCTCCTTGCGCCCCGACAGCAAAAATAGATAAAAGACAAAGGCAGCAGTTAGATCAGCCAGTAGATTTTTAACACCGTTTAGGCTTTCTTCATTATATCTCTTTAAAATTCTTACCGATTCCTGTTGAATTAGAGCTTCGACCTCCTCAGATGCCGATTTTTTTTCTATTTTTACATTGTTCTTTTCTTCAGGTTTACCTACTTCAGGTTTATTACCTTCAGACTTAACAGACTCAGATTTAGTAACTTCAGATTTATTCGCTTCTTTAGAAACAGCTTCTTGCTTAAAGCGTGTTTCTTCAAGCACAATTGATTTGATCATGTAATCAAATTCAATTCTTTCTTTGGCAGACTGCAATGCTTTAAAAGCCTTTTCTTCGATCGCAGGGCTAAACTTAATGGTCATACTATTGGTATCCACTAAGCTATTAATCATGGGGCTAAAGATAAATGCTTTGGACAAAAATTGGACAGCAATGACTGAGGCAACGAGGATAATAATGTATCGTAAAGCCTGATTGATCCGTTCGCGAGATTGTCGCAATTCCTCCACAATATCTTTTTCATAATCAGAATATGAGCCACTGAGATTACGTTTGACTCGATCAAAAGCTTTAAAAAATGAACCAGGGAGAATGCTTTTCTCAACTGCTGTCGATTGCTGAGGACTGCGTTTAAAGTTCTTAGGCTTGTTTTTAAACATCTGAAACTTGTCATCCTCTTCAGCCCCACTCTCTGCTGCTAAATCTGACTTAAGGTCTACATAGTTATTACCTGATGGTTTGAAATCTACATCAATAATACGATCGCTTGCCTTGTTATACCTGTCGAGGGTGTAATCAACAAAGGCAAGTTTCTGGTAGATCGAAAACTTACGACTATTGCCAGCCAGTTGATTTGCAGATAAATCACCATTACTGACAGGATCAAGATCTTGGTTATTGGGAGCATACTTGGAGATCGCAGTATTTGCTCGATTAGTAGAGCTTTGCACTTGCAGATACGGCAAGGATGCACTGACCTTATAAAAATTAAGCTTGAGATTAATGGTTCGGAGATTCTTCTGAAGCTGGATTTCAAAGACACTAAAAACGCTCCTGCTAAAACTGCCGTCATTAGCAATTTTATTGCCATTAAAGTTTTCTTCTTCGATCCGTTTGATATTAACAGCCGACTCAAAAGCCTCGTCAATAGCTCGTTCAGGGGTATTTTTGACCCAAGAGAAGATATTTTGCAGAGGGGATGTGTTACTGTTGGAGGAATTTTGTGTCATGGTGGGGCGATCACATTAAGAGCACAAGATGAAGCAATATTGAAGGGATTAACAATGAGTCTAATGAATCTTCTGACTAAATTTAAGAGGAAAATTTATCTAAGAATGTTCTTGAAGATCTACTAAGTTAAGATCTTGAATCTTACTCAGTCATTTTTACGATTAATTTGATATTAACTTAGTTATCACTATTCACAATCAGGAAGTGCCGTCAGTATTCATCTCTCAATGGGATCAATGGGACAAGTGAGTCTAAATCAGTTAGGATGGCATTCTAATCGGAATTGCAATCTGAAATTCCGTACTTTTGCTGAGTGTCGAAACACATTCCATGCCCTCTGAGGCTTTTCGACCTCAATTTGATACTAATTGATAATCCTAACCCCGTTTCATTAGTGCATCTCCTCTTGTTTTACAAAATCTTTATAATTTTGACGCGATCTTTATCGAAAAATTGGGTTTAAAAGCCCGTGCTTCTAGGACGGCTTTATATTAATCTATGCTACAATATACAGCATAAGATTCTACAAATCGATGTTAGTCCTCGAAGCAAAACTAAAAGGCAAAACAGGACAGTACAACCTCATCGATGAGGCAATTCGTACTGCTCTGTTTGTGCGTA
>Ga0068877_10002465_pt1 | contig 14915 bp, 11 predicted proteins | sample NOAtaG_FD_66437 | JGI IMG/M metagenome (GOLD analysis project Ga0068877, IMG submission 66437) | Freshwater lake microbial communities from Lake Erie, under a cyanobacterial bloom - NOAA_Erie_Diel6S_1000h metaG | ecosystem: Environmental > Aquatic > Freshwater > Lake | place: USA: Ohio, Lake... | reverse complement strand
TGCACGAGCAGGGGGCCGATCACCTCGCGGCGGAGCTGGCCGCGCTGCTTCGGCTCCTCGAAGATCGTCCGTCCGTTTCGTCGCGCCCGGACCTCGGCTGCGTAACCGAGCATCCCGCCCGATGGCCGTGGGCGCACCCATCGCCGCGCGGATCGCTGCCACGAGCCCGCGGAAGGCTCGCGCATCGACAGCGGCCTGCTCGCCTCGAGGTCGGCGGGCTATCGGCCGATAGTCGAGGTCTCCGCGAGAACCCTCTTTTGGAGCGCCGCCGGTGCGTGGTAGCGTCCGCCGCGCGCGGGCCAGCGGCCCCGCTTCGAGGTCGATTCGATGCGCTCCATTTCGATCCGTTCTGCCCTCGCGCCCTACGCCGTGGGCCTCTCCCTCGGCGCCGAGGCTCTTCTTCTCTCGGCCTGCGGCCCGGCGCCCGCTTCCGATCTCACGATCGAGCGGCTCCCCGACGTGACGGCGAACGTCCCGAACGTCCCGACGCTGCCGCCGCCGCCGTATCCGGTGAACTGGCCGGACAACAGCTACTCGGTGTACGGCGTGCGCCGTCGCGAGTCGGTGACGATGGACAGCGACGTGGTCGTCACGGGCTACATCGTGGAGGTCTACACGCCGCCGGTGTGCGAGGAGGGGCGGACCTGCCCGACGCCCGCTGCGCCGCACATGTGGATCGCGGACGCCCGCGGCGTCACCGATGCCCACCAGCGCCTCCTGGTGGTCGGCTATGCCGACAACCAGCTCGCCCTCGATGAGGCCCGCGAGCTCGCCTCGCGCGGTCGCTACGAGCCGCCGGACCCCGAGACTGGGCTTCGTCCGATCCCCACCGACTTCGACGTCGGCGCGAAGGTCCGCATCAGCGGCCGCTTCGCCCGGATCAGCGGCAGCGGCTTCAACGTGAGCGAGGGCCTTCTCGAGTGGAACAGCCACGAGACCCTCGAGCCCGTCACGCCCCCCGAGGAGTGAGTCGAGCCCGCGCGGCGACCGCTCGGTTCGCCGCGCGCGTGGCCGGATGATCGCGTCAGCGTCGGGCGTCGATGCCCGGGGCGTCGACCGAGCCTGCGTCCGGCGTTCCGGCGTCGAGCGTGGAATCCGCGTCGGACGGGCCGGCGTCGAACGCACCTGCGTCCGCGACACCCGCGTCGGTGTCGGCGCAGCCGCTCGAGAGCCCGAGGCCTGCGGTGAGCCCCGCGACCCGGACGCGGGTCCCAGTGAAGGTCACCCCCAGGCTGATCGCGTTGCAGGGAATCGCGGGATCGGGCTCGCTCGGCTGCGTCGCGCGGAGGTCGGCGATCTGCCCGAGCCGGGTCGCGAGCACCTCGTACTGCGGCGAGCCGCGGCAGATGCCCACGTTCTCGGCCGTCGCGAGCAGATCGATCACGCTCCACCGTCCTGCCACGACGAGGGTCTCGATGCGGCGGAGGTCCGAGCTCAGCGTCCCGATCGCGGTGGCGCCCCCGAGCCGCACGAGCACGCCCGCCTCCTCGGTGGGCAGCACGATGTCGATCCGGTTGGGCAGGCGCACCACGATCCGACCGTCCGCCACGTAGGCTGCCTCGTCCCGCACGTTGGCGCGCAGGATGTCGCCCTCGAAGAAGGCATCCTCGCGCAGCCAGGTCCAGTCGAGGCCATCCCAGACCGGCAGCGGCACCGCGCCTCCGCCCTCGAGCTCGTAGTCGGTCGGAGAACGGATCGTCACGGCCGGGGGAGCGTCCGCGGTGTCTCCATCCGCGCTCGTCGAGAAGACGGCCGAGGCGATCGATGCGTCCACGAGCGGATCGTTGGCCGTGCCGTTCCAGCCGCGCAGGACCAGCACCGGCTGCCCGAGACCGTCCTCCTGCGCGGCGCGCGCGACGTCCTCGAGGCCCGGGGTGACCGCTTCGACGAGCGGATAGAGCTCGTCGCCGAACACGTTGTCGATGCCGTCGGTGCCGTCCGTCTCACGGCTCATGCACTCGCTCGGAGAGCTGCTCCCAACGGTGCAGAATCCGTCGAGATCGAGCCCGATCTCTTCCCATTCCGCGCCCTGATCGAGGAACGAGTCGCGCATCGCGAACGCGACCTCGGGGCCATCCGGCAGGTCTGCCGTGGTCGGCCGCGGCGGGGCGGCGCGTGGGGTGCACGCCCCGGACGGCGCGTCACGCCCTGCGTCGCTCCTCGCCACCAGCGAGGGGTCGTAGACCATGCAGCCTGGGCCCGAGGCGGCCAGGCCGAGGACGAGGAGAGGAAAGGAGGACCGGCGCACCCGGCGAGACTACCAGAGCCTCATTCCCGCGCCGAGGTTCCGTCGGTGGCGCCGGCTCGGCTCAGGCGCGCGCGCGCGCGCGGGTCGCGTAGAGGGATGCGACCTCTTCCGCGGTGACGAGCTCGGTGGCCCCGACCTGCTGGAAAAACACGGCCGCTGCGGACGCGGCCGAGGCCAGGCGCGTCAACTCGTCGCGGTGCTGCACCGCCCACACCGACTCGTCCTGCGACGACTTCAGGATGGCCTCGGTGAGGTCTGCGGGCGCCTCGACGCGCAGGCTCTCGAGCGCGTAGTGCAGCGTCTGATGCGCGAGCGCGAGCACGGCGATCCGCGGGTCGAACTCCTGCATCTCGAGCCACTTGGCCTTCGTCGGCCCCATCTGATTCAGGACCGCGACGAACGCGTTCACCGCGTAGACCGCGGCGAGCTTGCGCCGCTCCCAGCGGAGGTCGGCGAGGATGCGACGAGGGTCGGCCCGACCATCGTCCGAGAGGTGACGGGCGATCGTGCTGTTCACCAGCGCGAGGTGCGCCTCGGCGTGGTGCAGCGCATCCCAGGCGAAGAGCGAGCGAAGGTCGGGCGAGCGCCCGTGGTACAGCTCGTAGCTCTCGGCGAAGGCCTGATCGGCGGCCATCCGCTCCGCGACGATCGCCGCCCACGCCGCGCACACGTCGTCGACCCGGCGGGCGCGCTCCTCGGCGACCGAGCGCTCGGCCCGCGAGGGACGGGCGGCCACCAGCGCCTCGGGGGTCGCGGGCGCGGAGCGCGCCGGCTCGCTCGTGCGCGGGCTCGTCCTCGCCGCCGGGGGCGCCTTCGACCTCGAGGCGGACTTGCCGCCAGAGCGGGCGCGGGACTGGGTGCGGGCCTTCGACGTCATCCGGGCTCGATGATGCCACGGCCTCCGTGGGCGTCGAGGAGCGGCGACCGTGCGCCTTGCTCGCCGCGGCCCGCGGCGGGACGATCGACGCGCGTGTGTGCTCGCTACAGCGTCGGCAAGACCCCCGCAGAGCTCGCCGCCGAGCTCGGGGCGCACCTCGCGACGGATGAGACGCGTGCCCGCTACAACGTCGCGCCCTCGCAGGCCGCACCGATGCTCGTGGCCGCGCCGGAGCGCCGGCTCGGCGTCGCGCGCTTCGGCTGGAGGCGCGAGGCAGGTGCGGGGCTCCTGCTCAACGCGCGGGCGGAGACCGTCCTGGTGCTCCCGACCTTTCGCGCTGCGATCGAGCGCCGGCGCTCCCTCGTGCCGGCCGATGGCTTCTACGAATGGAAGGCGCGCGCGGCCTCGCGCCGGGCGCCGCGCGAGGCGTTCTTCGTCCATCGGCACGGAGCGCTCCTGACGCTCGCCGGGCTCTTCGTCGTCGACCGCCCGGCGTCCGAGCCCATTGCGAGCGGGCCGCGCGCTGCGTTCGTGATCCTGACGACCGCTCCCTCGCCCCTCGTCGCGGAGATCCACGACCGCATGCCCCTCGTCGTGCCCGAGGCGCTGCGCGATGCGTGGATGGATCCCCGCGTGCCCGCGGGAGCGTTGCTGCCCGAGCTGGTGCAGACCGACCCAGCGTTCGAGGTCCGCGCGGTGTCGCCCCGGGTCGGATCGCCCGCCCTCGACGAGCCCTCGCTCCGCAATCCGCTCTGAGCGCGCCTTCGGCGCCCGCTCAGCGCGCGAGGTCCCACTCGAAGTTCAGCCCGCTCCGCCCGCCGCCGGAGAACGCCACCCGGCCGCTCGGGTTCTCCGGATCGACGAGCCGCAGCCGCAGCCACGTCGTCTCGTTCGTGAGCACACCGGCGTTCGGCCAGCAGACCTGCGCGGCCCCGGTGGTAACCGTCCAATTCCGCGGGACGTACACGGTTCGGTACACGGGCCTCGTGGACCAGAAGAGGCACTGGTTGTAGCTGTTCCACTGCGAGCAGTAGGTCTCGTTGCCCGCGTACTGCTGCTGCGGCACCGTGCCCGGGTAGACCGCGTAGGAGGTGCTCACGGGCATGGGCGTCGCGACCCCGGCCATGTTCACGTCGGGAGACGTCGAGGAGATGAGCCGGGCCTCCCATGCCGCAGGGCTCGACCAGTTCGACTCGTCCTCGGTCGCCGACACGAGGACCTCGAAGCAGAGCTCTCCCGCGTCGGCGCGGACGAGACGCGCGGCGTGCGTGACGGTCCCGGCGCCCAGGCCATGGCGCGCTTCGGCGTCGGTGTCGTCGATGATCAGTGGGGCTCCCCCGACCGTGCCCTGCACGATCGGGTTCACCATCGTCCCGCGCGCGATGAGCCCGCCGCCGCGTCCGCTGCAGCCGGCGGCGAGCAGCGTCAGCGCGAACAGGGACGCGCGAACGGAGCGCGGTGGCATGCGCCTGCTCACCGCCGTCGCGCGACGAGCGCGAGGGCGATCAGCACGAGCGCCCACGGCGCGCTCGGGCCGCTCGCGCCGGCGCGGCAGCCGCAGCCGCTGCTCGCCGGCGCGGACCCGGCGTCGACCGCCGGCGCGTCCGTGGAGGGGCCCGCGTCCTCGCCGGCCGCGTCCACGCCCGCGTCCGGGGGAGCGGGGCAGGCCTCGGGCGAGGCGCCGAGGGTGACGATCGCCTCCTCCATCGCCCACGGCACGTTGCCGCCATGGGCGCGCCACTGCTCGGCGACCACCTCACCCCAGCTGCGCCCCATCATCGCCGGGTCCAGCGAGGGCGGCGAGTTCGCCTCGAGGAACTCGACGTAGTCCACGGTCGTCGACTGGAAGAGCAGCCGCACCCGCAGCCGCAGCTCGCCGTCGCCGCAGGCCGGCACCGTGAAGCTGGCCTCGTCGAAGTTCCGGTAGCCGCCCGCCCCGTCGCCGTAGTCGCGCCCGAGCGGGGTCATGTCGTCCTCCTCGGCCGGCGCGAAGCCCGCGGGCGGGATGCGGGTGTCCTCGAAGACCGCGTCGTTCATCACGAAGTGGAAGCTCGGGATGGCCGTCCCGTCGGGCTGCAGCTCGCCGAGCTTGGTCTCGTAGGTCCGGAGGTCATCGTCTTCGATCAGGTGCCCGGTCTCGTCCAGGAAGCCGGAGCCGCCCGGAGCGACCGAGCCGTCTTCGTCGAGGACCGAGACCTCGAGCCACATCCGGCGTCCCTCGGGGTAGCCGGTCGGGAGCTTGTGGCCCGTCAGGTTCGTGACCCGCACCGTCGCGCGCGCCTCCGTTCCGGTGAGCGACGAGCTCAGGATCTCCAGCGAGGCAGCGTTGCGAAGCAGTCCGCGCGCACGGTCCGCCGAGGCCACGAGCAGCGGGGCGATGTCCCCGTCCGGGTCGGGGATGGTCGAAGCGATGGCGAGCGGCTGCCAATAGCTCGCTCCCGTGAGATCGTGCCGGTTCAACTCGGTCCGGAGTTCGGTGACGCTGTCGTCGGCGCTCGCGCGAACGGGCGTCGGGACGACGCCCATGTGGCAGCCCTGGCACGTGGCATCGTCGTCGCCCACGCCGTCGGCGAACGACGACGAGGCCCACTCGCTGAACGTGCGCTCGATGACGAACGGCCGGCCCGTCGGAGCGAACACGCCGTCCTCGCCCATGCGGTGCCCCATCGTCGTCGGGTTGTAGATGTCGTGGCACTGTCCGCAGAGGCGGCCCTCGGCGAGGAAGGTCGAGACCTCGGTCGGGTGCGGGGGCTCCATGCCGCTGGCGTAGCTGTACGGGCCGTAGCGCACGTCCGCGGTGTCGCCGTCGTTCAGCACCAACTGGGCGTTGTGGATCTGGTCCGGCCCGGGATCCATCGAGCGGTGGCAGACCATGCACGACACGCCGTCGAGGTCGTGCGACGGCGCCCGCCGCGGATCGTCGGGGAGAAAGCGGCTCGGCGCCAGCGTGTCGGAGGGGTCGTAGTCGGGATGGCTCGAGCGCCCGCGGAGCCACGCGACCGGCGAGTGGCAGCGCACGCAGAAGTCGGCGGCCCCAGGGTTGTCGACCTCGGCGACCGAGAGCGCCGCGCGGAACACCGGGTCGCGCGCTGCGTTCGCCATCATCGCGCCGCGCCAGCTGTCCCACGGCTCGAAGTCGTCCGTGTCGTCGTAGTCGGCGTGGCAGCGCGCGCAGACGGTGGCGGGCTGGATCTCGATCATCAGCGCGCCCTCGCCCGAGCCGACGGGCTGCGTGCCGGGCTGGAAGATCTGCGCGGATCCGAGGGAGGGCGACGCGAGGCAGCCGAGGGCCGTCGCGAGGGCGAGCACTGGACGCATCCGGCGAGTCTAGCCGAACCCGGGCGTGCCTCCGTGCGCCAGGTCTCCCGGTTCGTCCACGTTCGGTCGAGGCGCGACGGCGGTGGCTCGCTCGTGAGGAGTCCGATACCCTCGCCCCGCCCATGGCCCACCTGGACTTCGAGAAGCCCATCGTCGAGCTCGAGGAGCAGATCCGACAGCTCAAGCTCTACGGCGTCGGGGACGTCGGCTTCGAGTCGGAGCTCCGCAAGCTCGAGCAGCGTGCGGCCACGCTCTCGCAGGAAATCTACGCCGACCTGTCCATCTGGCAGAAGGTGCAGCTCTCGCGGCACCCCGATCGGCCCTACTTCCTCGACTACCTCTCGCGGATCTTCGACGACACCATCGAACTCCACGGTGACCGCGGCTTCTCCGACGACGCCGCCGTCGTCGCCGGCTTCGCTCGGCTCGACGGTCGGAGCGTCGCGGTGATCGGCCACCAGAAGGGCCGAACGACGAAGGAGAAGGTCCGGAGGAACTTCGGGATGGCCCACCCCGAGGGCTACCGGAAGGCGATGCGGATCATGGAGCTGGCCGACCGCTTCGGGCGGCCCGTGCTGACCTTCATCGACACGCCCGGCGCCTATCCCGGCATCGGCGCGGAGGAGCGCGGCCAGTCGGAGGCGATCGGGCAGTCGCTGCTCGTGATGTCGCAGCTGAAGGTGCCGGTGATCGCCACGGTGATCGGCGAGGGCGGCTCGGGGGGCGCGCTCGCGCTCGGCGTCGCCAACCGCGTGCTCATGCTCCAGTTCGCGACCTACAGCGTCATCACACCGGAGGGCTGCGCCTCGATCCTCTGGCGCGACGGGAGCCGGGCCCCGGACGCGGCCGCGCAGCTGAAGCTGCTCGCGAGCGACGCCGAGCGCCTCGGCGTCATCGACGACGTCGTGCCGGAGCCGTCGGGAGGCGCGCACCGCGACCACGACGAGGCCGCGCGCCTGCTCTCTGCGCCCTTGCGGCGCCACCTCACGGAGCTGTCGCGGCTCAGCCCCGAGCAGCTGGTCGAGGACCGCTACGCGAAGTTCCGTGCGATGGGCGTCGTGCGCGAGGAGAAGGCATCGTGAGCGCGGCCGGCGCCGCGACGCCCGCCCCGTACCGCACCCGCAAGATCATCGGGGCCCTGCTGTACCTGCTCGGCCAGGGCGTCGGAGGTCTGCTGTTCCTGCTCCTCTTCGTCCTGTTGCCCCTGTTCGAGGAGAACCCCGCCGGGACCTTCCTGGCGATGGGGATCGGTGCGGCGATCGCGTTCCCTGCGATGGTGGTCTACCTGACCTTCCCCCGGCTGCTCGATCGCTACGATCCCGAGCCCTGGTACGCACTCCTGCTGGCGCTCGCGTGGGGGGCGCTCGCCGCGTGCGGCTTCTCCGCCTTCATCAACACGTTCGTCGGCGCGCTCGCGGCCGGCGCCGTGAGTCCGGAGGCCGGCGATGTCGTGGGCGCAGTGGTGTCGGCCCCCATCGTCGAGGAGGCCTTCAAGGGAATGATGGTCCTCGGGATCTTCTTCTTCCTGAAGGATGAATTCGACGGGATGGTCGACGGCGTCATCTACGCCACCTTCACCGCCATCGGCTTCGCCGCGACCGAGAACGTCATCTACTACGCGAACGCGCTGCAGGAGGCCGACGTCAGCGGGCTCGCATTCACGGTGTTTCTCCGCGGCTTCCTCGCGCCGTGGGGACACCCCCTCTACACGTCGATGACGGGCATCGGCATCGGGCTGTCCCGCGAGGCCGAGAGCCCCTTCGTCCGGTTCCTCGCGCCCTTTCTCGGCTACGGCCTCGCCGTGTGCCTGCATGCGCTCTGGAATGGCGCCGCGACGTTTGCGGACTTCGGCGCGCTCCTTCTTCTGCCGCTGTGGTTCCTCTTCGTCGCGGCCTTCGTGATCCTGGTGATGGTGCTGGTGCGGCGCCGCGGGAGCATCATCCGGCAGCACCTCGTCGACGAGGTGGCCCTCGGCAACATCAGCCAGGGCGAGCTCGACCTCGTCGCCTCGGCTTTCGGCCACCTCCGCGCGTTCTTCCGCAAGGGCCCCAAGGGCACGGCGTTCGTGCGAGCGATCGCCCGTCTCGGCATCTCCAAGTGGCACACCGGCCGGGCGATGCGCGGTCAGACCCGAACCGTGAGCATGGACTTCATCGTCCCGCTGCGCGCGCGGATCCGGGAGCTGCGGGAGCAGGGCGCCAGCCCAGTCTGAGCGGACGGCCGAACGCGAGGGCGGCGCCGCGCCGTCCCGCGCTACATCCGTCGGTACATCCCGACGACGACGCCGAGCACCTGCGTCTCGCGCCAGTCGTGCTTGCTCACGAGGATCGGCGCGTATTGACGGTTCGCCGGCTGCAGGCGCACGTGGCTCGCCTCGGGGAAATAGTACTTGCAGGTGGCCTCGTCGCCGACCATCGCGATGACGATGGCGCCCTTGGGCGCCTCGGTCTGCTTGCGGACGAAGACGTAGTCCCCGTCGTGGATGCCGGCCTCGATCATCGAGTCGCCGCTGATGCGGAGCCCGAAGACGTCGCCGCTCGTGCCGCCTTTGCCGTTCGCCGCCCGGCCTCCGAGCATCATCCGGTCGATGCGCACCGAGTCGTTGCGCTGCTCGATGGCCTGGTGCAGCGCGCCGGCGGCGACGCGGCCGACGATCGGGATCTCGATGAGGTCCTCGTCGGGCTCGGCGTCGTTCGCGACCGGAGCGAGGGCCGGGGCACCGTTCGACTTCGGAGCGCGCCCGACGAGCTCGAGGGTGCTCGAGGTCGGCCGCAGCGTGCGGGACTTCATGTCCTCGCGGGTGAGGTAGCCCTTGCGTTCGAGGGCGCGGAGGTGGTCGTTCACGCCGTTCGTGCTGCGGATGCCGAGCTTCATCCCGATCTCGCGCAGGGTGGGCGGGTAGCCGCGGTCGTCGATCGAGTCACAGATGAACTCGAGCACCATGCGCTGACGGTCGGTGAGCTTCTGCATCGCGGCCTCCACGTGTCGCCCGGCGGGCGAACCTGTACGGATGGAACTGACCATCCTGACAGGATTCGGGGAGCGTTACTCGACCGGCGTTCAGCGTCAACAAAGTTGCAGTGGTTTCTCGCAAGTCACCGTCGTTGCAGCGGTTTTGGCGTCCCAGAACGCATCGAGCCCGCGTCCCTCGTCGGGCGCGGGCTCGGGGAAGGCGGCGGGGCCCTTCACTCCTTGATCTGGCGTCGGATCTTCGCGAGGGCCTGCTCCTGGAGCTGGCGGATGCGCTCGCGCGACAGGTTGTACTTGTCGCCGATCTCCTTGAGCGTGAGTTCGTCCTCGTCGTCGAGGCCGAAGCGCCACCGGAGGATGCGCGCCTCCATCGGCGACAGGGTGTCGAGGAGGCGCCGCACCTCGTCGCTCCACGTCTTGGAGACGAGCTGCTCGTACGGCGTCGGGACGTTCTCCTGCTCGAGGAAGTCGATGAACTTCCGGCCGTCCTCGTCGTTCACCGGGCGGTCGAGCGAGAAGGGCGTCTCGGCCCAGTAGCCCTTGATCTTCTCGAGCTTCTCGGCGGCGATGCCGGTCTCCTTCTCGAGCTCTTCCGGCGAGGGCTCCTGCCCCGTGCGGGTCGCGATCGCCTGCGTCGCGCGCGCCACCCGGTTGTAGGTGTCGAGCATGTGCACGGGGATGCGGACTGCGCGGCCCTTGTCGGCGAGCGCGCGGCTGATCGCGTGCCGGATCCACCACGAGGCGTAGGTGGAGAAGCGGTAGCCGCGGTTGTGGTCGAAGCGCTCGACGGCCTTCATCAGGCCGATGTTGCCTTCCTGGATGAGGTCGATGAGCGGCAGCCGGCCGCGGTTGTACCGGCGCGCGATGGAGACCACGAGCCGCAGGTTGGCCGCGACGAAGCGGTTCTTGCTGTGCTGCTGGGCGACCTGCGCGTCCTCGACCCCGCCGAGGTACTTCCGGAACTGCGGCGTGAGCTGCACGCCCTCGCCGATGAGGTCGCGCTCGGCCGCGTACTCGCCGGCGGCGCGGTGCACCGAGCGGTCGGCGTCGGTGACGAAGATCCGGTCCGAGTCGAGGGCGCGCATCTTCGTGGAGAGGGCAAGGACGGTCTCGTCCCACTTCTCCTGCTCTTTGCGCGCGAGCTTGCCGCTGCCGCGCACGGCCGGGGTCATGGCCTTCAGGTACTTGCGGAGCGTGGCGACCTCGCCGGGCACCGGGCTCTCGACGACGTGCTTCTCGATGACCTGCAGGACGGTCTCGGCGGCCGCCGGCAGCGCCAGCAGGGCCTGCCAGTAGCCGATCTCGAGCCGCTCGACCTCCTTGGCCGCCTCGATCTCCTCCTGCGGGGTGAGCACGCGGTGGCTCGCCATCTCGCGGAAGTAGCGGCTCAGCGTGGAGTCGCCTCCGCCCTGGCGCTCCATCTCGCGGAGCGCCTTCTCGGCCTCGGCCTGGGCCTCCGCGAGCTGCTCGGGGTTGGGCTCGCTCTCGAAGTCGGGCTCGGCCTCCGCGGCCTCGTCGTCGTCGTCCTTGGCCTTGGACGGCTCCTTCGCCTCGTCGTCGCCCTTGGCGTCCTTTGCCGACTTTCCGGTCTTCTTCTCGGCCTTCGCCGCTGCCTTGGCGGCGCCGGCCTTGGTGGGCTCCGCCTTCGCCGCGCCCGCCTGCGGCGCGACCCGGCCCTCCGCGGCCTTCTTCGCTCTCGGGTCGAGCTCCGCCCCCTCGGACCTGCCGGCGCCGGCCTTCGCGGACTCGGCGGTCTTGCCCGTCGGGCTGGGCGAACTGGCCGCCTCGGCGCCCTTGCGCTTGGGCTCGGCAGGCTTGGGCGCGGGCGCCGACGCCTTCGGCGCGGGCTTGGCCTTGGCGCCCTTCGGCGCGGGCTCGCTCTTCGCGGCGATGGGCTTGTCGGTCGTGCGGGCGGGTCCGGGCATGTCGATCTCCTCTGCACCTCTGCGTCCGACGGCGTCGTCGGGACGACCCTCGTTCCAGGTCTGCGCCCCCTCTCGGGACGCGGCCACGAGGACGTCGCCTCGGGCCTCCGCAGCGCCATGCAGGTCCGGGACCGGGCCATGGCGCTCTCTGCTGTCCTCGAACCCCGCAGGCTGCGGGGCCCATTCCAACTACGGTCGGGGGCGGGTTTTCTGCCGTTCGTCTCTGGGGCTGGTCGAGCGTTCCGCTAGGGTCGCCCCGTCTTGGTGCGCGCCTCGCGCGTCAAGGCGCGCACGGTTGGGCTGCCGGAGGGACGGCCGACGTGGGGTCGGACGGGGCCTTCGGCCGCGGGGGCGCGCTTCTACCACACAACCGAGCCTGCGTCGCGGTCTCGTGGGAGGTTTTTTCGGTCGCTCCCAGCGGCCCGCCCGGCCGACCTGGTCGCTGGGCGGGCGTGTGCTTTTTCGCCGAGGCGCTACGCTCCCGCCCCTCCGATGCTCCGACTGCGTCCTGGCCTCGTCCCGCCCGCCGGGATCGCGTTGTCGTGGTGCCTGGCGGCGGTCGCTGCGGCCCAGCCGGTCCCGGTGCCGGTCCGCTCCACCGTGCGGGCCGGGGGGCGCGCTGCCACCGTGGTCTTCGAAGCCGACCCGGGTGGGACGCGGGTGCGCCTCGAAGCGGGCGCCGACCGCCCCGAGTTCGTGCTGGCAGCAACGGTCACGGAGGCGGAGGTCGAGGGGATCGAGGCCAGCTCGGGGCCGGTCGTCCTCGTGCGCGCTGCCAGCGGGGCAGGGGGGCGCTGGGCGGTGGTCTTCGCCTGGGCCCGAGGGCGGGCCCGTTGGGTCTGGTCGGGGCGCCTCGATCTCCGGGGCGATGCTGGCGAGCGGAGCGCCGACGCCCTCGAGCTCACCGACCGGACCGGGGATGGGCGCCCCGACGTCGTCGTGGGCGGGATCCGCGAAGGGCTCGGCCGCTGCGGTGAGCCGGCGCTCCTTGCGCCCCGCGCCCTCACCAGCGCCGGGGAGCTCCGCCCGGTCGAGCTGCGGCGGGGCCTGCCCGAGGGCGTGCCGTCGCGGGAGGCGAGCTCGGTGAGCCCGGGTCCGAGCGGGGAGCCGCTCCTTCGGGCGCTGCGGTTCTCCGCCGCGAGCAGCACCGCTGGGGAGAGCGATCCACGCTTCGGGTCTCCTCCTCGGGCGCTCACCGACGGCGAGCCGACGACCGTCTGGGCCGAGGGACGCCCAGGCGGCGGAGCGGGCGAGCTCGTGGTCGGCCGCTGGGAGTCGGAGACGCCCGTGCGCGCCTTGCGGCTGCGCGCGGGGCCCGGCGTCGGGCTGCCCCGGGCGCTCTCGCTCGTGCTCGGCGCGCACGAGGAGCGGGTGACGGTGCCCGAGGGGGCCGCCGACGCCTGGGTGCTCTTCGATGCGCCGATCGAGGCGGCGTGCGTCGCGTTGGTGATCGACGAGGGCGACCCCGGCGGGGTGACGGGCTTCGGCGAGCTCTCCCTCTACACCGAACCCGACTTCGGCCGAGGGCTCGATGCGCTCGTCGACGAGCTGGTCGCCGAGGGGCCGCGGGGCGACGATCTCGCCGGCTGGCTCGGGCGGCTCGGCGAGCCCGCGTGCACGGCGCTCGACGCGTCCTGGGAGCGCCTCGGTCCGCTCGGACGGCTTCGCGCCCTCCGGGTGGCGGCAGCGGTGCGCACGGACGCGGGGACCGCGCTGCTCGCGCGGGGCGCCGCCGACGGCGCGGCCGAGGTGCGGGAGGCGGCCCTCGAGCGGCTCTCCGCGCGCGGCGCGTTCGACGTCGTCGCGTCGGTCGCGGGCGGAACGGGCGAGGCAGCGGAGGAGGCCGCCTGGACCCTCGCGCAGGCGGACGCACCGCAGCTGACGCAGCCCGGCTCGCTGCTCGACGCCCTCGATGCGGGTGCGTCCCGGCCCGGCCTGCGGGCCGCCGCGGCCCGCATCGCGGCCCGGGATGGGACGGGCCTCGAGACCTTCTTCGCCGACGCCACGCCCCGCGCGCTGGCGGCGCTGGCGCTCGGGCTCACCGAGGAGCGCCTCGGCGTTCGGGAGCGCGAGGCGCGGCGCGCGCTGCTCGAGCGGGTGGCCTCCGCGGCCGCGCCACGGGCGAGCGAGTTCGAGGACCGCTTCCGCCTCGCTCGCGCGGCCCGTGGCCTCGCGGCGCCCGTGCTCGATGGCTGGCTCGCCGAGCAGGTGCGCTCGGCGGGGGAATGGATGCAGCGGGACGCCGCGCTCGAGGCGCTCGGGGGGCGCGCCGACGCCGGGGTGCTGGCGCACGCGCTCGCCGATCCGTACCCGCGGGTGCGGGCCCGGGCCGTGGCCCTCGCGGGGGCCCGCGGCGACCGCGCGGCGATCGACGCCGCTGCGCGCGACGGCTGGCCCATGGTGCGGCTCGCGGCCCTGCTCGCGCTCGGCGAGGCAGGCGCGGCGCGTGCGGCGCTCGACGACGACGTGGCCCTCGTGCGGGCCGCTGCGATCGAGCTCTTGACCCGGCTCGGGGAGCGCGGGGCGCGCGAGGCGGTCGAGGCGCGCCTCACCGACCGCGAGGAGTGGCCGGAGGTGGTGCGCGCCGGCCTCTCCTACGTCGAAGCGCTGTGCCTCGAGGCCTCGGGGCCGGCGCTCGCGGCGGTGGTCCGCCGGGGCGCGCGGGAGGGGGCCTGGGCGCCCGACGTGGACTCGGCCCTCGCCGCGCTCGCCATCGCGCTGCGCCTGGGCGGTGAGGCCGCCGCGCTCGCCGAGGAGGCGGCGCGTTCCGGCGGGGCGTCGGCGGCGAGCTTCGAGCCCGTGCTCTCGCGGCGCGACGGGTTCACCAGCTGCCGCTGAGCGCAGCCGGGGTGTCACCGCGGCCTTCGCCAACGCAGCTCGGCCTCGACCCGAGCGGAGCGGCACGTCGCGCGGGCGACGGTGGCCGCGGTCTCGGAGCCCCGCCCGTGGGCGACGCGCTCAGGCCTCGAGCGCCGCGAAGACGTGCCGGGCGAGCCAGTCCCGGAAGCGCTGGCTCGCGGCGGGGTCGGGCGATTCCGGGCGCTCGCCGCGGAAGAGCGGCCCCACGATCGCCTCGCCGAAGAGCCCGAGGAGGGCCAGGAGCACGAGGTGCTCGGTGTCCTCGAAGCGCGGGGCGGGCTGGCCCCGCTGCCGTCGGGCGAGCCGCGCGGCGTGCGTGGCCTCCGCGATCGGCCGGAGGCCCTCGGGGGCGGCGTTCGGCACGCGGCCCTCGAGCGCGCAGAACGCCACCACGCGGGCGTGGCCTCCGGGGCCGAAGCTCCGAAACAGCGCCTCGAAGAGGGCGTGCGCGGCGCGGACGTCGTGGGTCGGTCCCTCGAGCAGCGTGCGAAGCACCTCGCCGCTCATCGCCTCGACGCGCCGGACGATCACCGCCTGCACCAGCTGCTCGCGGCTCCCGAAATGGTGGAGGATCGTGGGGTGCGACACGCCGACGTCGCGGGCGACGTCCGTGAGCCGGATCCCGCTCGGACCCCGCTCGACCAGGCGGCGCTCGGTCGCGTCGAGGATGGCGATCCGGGCCTCCTCGGCGCTGCGGCGCGTGCGGGGCGCCTTCTTC
>Ga0068877_10002464_pt1 | contig 14917 bp, 14 predicted proteins | sample NOAtaG_FD_66437 | JGI IMG/M metagenome (GOLD analysis project Ga0068877, IMG submission 66437) | Freshwater lake microbial communities from Lake Erie, under a cyanobacterial bloom - NOAA_Erie_Diel6S_1000h metaG | ecosystem: Environmental > Aquatic > Freshwater > Lake | place: USA: Ohio, Lake... | reverse complement strand
GATCGCAGCGGCGAGATGGTGCCGCTGTCGGCGCTCGTGACGGTGCAGGAGACGGCCGGATCGAGCGCCTTGCGTCGCTTCGATCGACTGCGCTCCATCACGCTCACCGCCAACCTGGCACCGGGGTATTCGCTGGGCGAGGCGCTCGATTATGTCGAGGGCGTGATCCGCGAGGAGATTCCCGAGGGCGTGCAGATCGGCTACGACGGTGAGTCGCGCGAGCTCAAGCAATCCGGCGGTCGCTTGTGGGTCACCTTCGCCTTCGCGCTGCTCATCGTTTACCTCGTGCTAGCCGCGCAATTCGAGAGCTTCATCCATCCGCTCGTGATCCTCGCGACCGTGCCGCTCGCCATTTCGGGGGCGCTCGTCGGGCTCTGGCTGTTCAACGGATCGATCAATGTCTTCAGTCAGATCGGCGGCATCATGCTGATCGGCATCGCCTGCAAGAACGGCATTCTCATCGTCGAGTTCGCGAACCAATTGCGCGATCGCGGCATCGAGTATGTCGAGGCGGTGATCGAGGCTGCGGCGATCCGACTGCGTCCCGTGCTCATGACGAGTCTGTGCACCGCCTTCGGTGCCGTGCCGCTGATGATCGCGACCGGCGCCGGTGCCGAGAGCCGACATGCGATCGGTGCCGCCGTGTTCTTCGGTACCCTGTTCTCGCTGGCGCTGACGCTGTTCGTGGTGCCCGCCCTGTACGCGCTGATTGCGCGTAACACGAGCTCGCCGCACCATGTGAGCGATTTAATCGATCGTCTGTCTCGAGCCCATCCACCGTCCGACCCTGCAGGAGTATCCAAATGACCACTGCTTTGTGGACCTTGTTGATCGCTGCGCTCATGCCCGTCGTTTGCGCCGGTATTTCCAAGGCGGGCGCACCCGACCGCTACGACAACCGCAATCCGCGCGACTGGCTGGCGCGCCGTGAGGGTTACCGCGCCCGCGCCTACGCGGCGCAACAGAACTCCTGGGAGGCACTGATCGTCTTCACCGCGGGCTTGGCCGCCGCATTCATGGGGGGTGCCGATCCGGCTGCGATCAGCACGGTAGCGGTGATCTTCACCGTCGCCCGAATCGCGTATCTCGCCTGTTATCTCGCCGACCTTGCGACGCTGCGCTCGCTCGTCTGGCTGGTGGGGTTCGGTAGCTGCCTCTGTCTGATCGTGATGGGCGCACAAAACGCCGCATGAGCGAGCCGGCCGTCATGGATGCCGTCGTTCAGCCGCCAACGTCGGGCACTTTCCGCAAGCTGCAGGCGCGGCTGCGGGGGCTCGTCGGCAAGGCGATCGAGGATTACGCCATGATCGCCGAGGGCGACAAGGTGATGGTCTGCCTGTCGGGGGGCAAAGATTCCTACACCCTGCTCGACATGCTGCTGTCGCTGCAGCGCAGCGCGCCGGTGAATTTCGAGCTGGTGGCCGTGAATCTCGATCAGAAGCAGCCGGGCTTTCCGCCCGAGGTGCTGCCTGACTACCTGCGCGGGCTTGGCGTGCCGTTCCACGTGATCGAGCAGGACACCTACAGCGTCGTCAAGCGGGTGATCCCCGAGGGCAAGACCATGTGTGGTCTGTGCTCGCGTCTGCGCCGCGGGGCGCTCTATCGCTGGGCGGCGGAGAACGGTGTCAGCAAGGTGGCCTTGGGCCATCACCGCGACGACATCGTCGAGACACTGTTCCTGAATATGTTCTTTGGCGGCAAGCTCAAGGCCATGGCGCCCAAACTCCGCTCGGAGGATGGCAGGCAGATCGTCATCCGGCCGCTCGCTTACGTCGCGGAGCGCGACATCGAGCGGTATGCGCGCGCGCGCAACTTCCCCATCATTCCCTGCAAGCTGTGCGGTTCGCAGGAGAATGCGCAGCGCCGCGCCGTTAAGGCGATGCTGCAGCAGTGGGAAGTGGCCTACCCCGGGCGTACGGAGTCGATCTTCAGTGCGCTGTGCAGTGTCGAGCCTGCGCATCTGGCCGATCCGGCCTTGTTCGACTTTCGTGCGCTGCATGCCAGCACGCATGAGCTCTGAGCAGGAACCTTCGGCCGATTCCCTTGCGCTCGTGGCGCGTTTGCGCAGTCGTTTTCGCGGCGCGTTGCTGGGTCTTGCCGTCGGCGATGCTTTGGCTGCAGCCGTGCAGTTCGCGAGACCCGGCAGTTTTGCGCCCGTACGGGATCTGCTGGGTGGCGGTCCCTTCGATCTGCCGCGCGGCGCCTGGAGCGACGACACCGCGTTGAGCCTCGCACTGGCGCGCAGCTTGCTTGCGCAGGGTCGCTGTGACGCCGAGGATCAACGCGAGCGGTTCCGCCGCTGGCAGCGAGCGGGCGAGGGTTCGGCCACCGGCGAGTGTCTGGGCATCACGGCGAGTGTGTCGCGTGCACTCTCGGTTGGGATGCCGGATCCCAGCGTGGCCGATGGCCCTGACGCTTTGGTTCGTACCGCGCCGCTTGCGATGTTTCGCTTCGGCAACGAACGACGATTGCTCGAAGACCTGCGTTGCATGGTGAGCGTGACGAGTCACGAGCCGGCGACCTTTGAGGCCGTCAAAGACTTCGCGCTGGTACTGGGTGCCGCCCTTGCCGGGCGCCATGCGCCGCTCGAGGGGCTCCTCGTGCACCGTGCCAGCAACGGCAACGACGCCGCGCGAGTGCTGGCGCTCGCCACCCAGGCGGTCGCCGATACAACGAGTTGGAAGCATGCGGTGTTGCAGGTGGTCAACCAAGGTGGTGACGCCGACGTGGCCGCCGCAGTCTGCGGACAATTGGCGGGGGCGATCTACGGACTGGAGGCGATCCCGCCGGGTTGGCGAGCGGCACTCGTGCAGCGCGAAGCCATCGAAGAGACGGCTGATGCCCTGCTGACCGAGGCGCTGATCGCGCTCGCCGAAGCCGGTGAGGAGTCGGCCTCGTGAGCCGCGCGGAGCGGCGCAGCCGACGCACTCCCGCCTGGGCGCGCGACACGGACGCGCGACTTCTCCGGCGCAGATTTCGTGACCTGCATCTGGGTCCGCCGCAACGAGCGCTGCTGCGGCGCGCCATCACTCGACTGCATCGCGAGCTCGAGGCTGCGGGTATCCGCTTGCAGCCGCACGTGTGGTTCTCCGAGGAATGGTTCTCGCCGGACGGCGTGCCGGGCATTGCGATTCCGTTCTATCTCGCCCATCCGCGACTCGAACGCCTCGAGCGGCGCATGGCCCGAACCGTCGAAGGCGGCAACTCCACGAGTCTGCTGCGCATCTTGCGTCACGAGGTGGGACACGCGGTGGATACGGCGTATCGATTGCGCCGACGCAAGTTGTGGCGCGACACGTTCGGCCCGCCACGTGCCCCGTATCCCGATCGATATGTGGTCGATACGGGTAGCCGCGATTACGTGCAGCATCTCGATGGCTGGTACGCGCAGGCGCATCCGGCTGAGGATTTTGCCGAGACGTTCGCCGTCTGGTTGTCACCGCGTTCGGCGTGGCGCAAGCGCTACGCGGACTGGCCCGCACGGGTCAAACTCGAAGCCATGCAGACCATGATGGAGAGCATCCGCGAGCGCGATCCGCTCGTGCGCTCGGCGACGCGCATCGAGAGCGTGGCGGCCAACGAGCTGACGCTGGGCGAGTATTACCGACAGATCCTCGCGCGCCGTGCGCATTGTGATTTTTCGGCCGTGGACCGTCTGCTCGGCCGCGCCTTCGCGGGCAAGCCCCATGTCGGCAGAGCGCGACGCGCGGATGCGTTCCTGCGCGGTCTGCGTGCGGAATTCATTGACTGGGCCGTCGGGCAGACGGGGGTCGATGCCTACAGCGCCGGCCAGCTGGTCGATCTGGCGATCGAGCGCTGCCGCGAGCGGCAACTTTGGCTCAAAGGTTCGCGTCCCGAGTGCGTGCAACACGCGCGGGCGATGGTATTGCGACTCGCGCGCGCGGGTCGCCGGGGGATCAAGGTGGGGTTTGCATTGTGAAGAGTCTGCGCATATTGGTGGTGGTGCATCAGAGCCTGGTGCCGCCCGTGAGTCTTGAGGGATACACGGATCAGCAAATCGACGAGTGGCGGACGGAGTACGACGTCATCCAGAACCTGCGCGGCCTCGGTCACGAGGTGCAGTGTCTCGGCGTGATGGACAGCCTCACCGAGTTGCGTGCGGCCATCACCGACTGGCGGCCCGACGTGGTGTTCAATCTGCTTGAGGAATTCAACGGCATCGTCACCTACGACCAGCATGTCGTCGCCTTCCTCGAGCTGATGCAGCAACCCTACACGGGCTGCAACCCGCGAGGTCTACTGCTCTCGCGCGACAAGCCATTGTCGAAGCGGCTGCTGACCTCGCATCGCATTCCGACGCCGCAGTTCGCCGTGTTTCGCAAGGGCGTGAAGATCCGCGTGCCTGCCGGCCTGCGCTACCCGCTGTTTGTGAAGTCGGCGACCGAGGACGCCTCGCTCGGTATCGCGCAGGCCTCGGTGGTGGAAACGGCGCAGCAGTTGCAGGATCGGATCGCGTTCATACATGGGCAGGTCGGTACCGATGCGCTGGTTGAGGAATACATCGCCGGCCGCGAGATCTACGTCGGGGTGCTCGGCAACGAGCGCATCACCTGCCTGCCGCCCTGGGAACTGTCGTTCGGTTCGATGGGCGAGGGGCAATCGGCGATCGCGACGCGCAAGGTGAAGTGGGACCGCAAGTATCAGCAGCGGCATGGCATCACGCGTGCGGCGGCGCTCGATCTGCCCACACCGGTGAAGGCGACTCTGGAGCGCCTCTCGCGACGCATCTACCGGGCGCTCGGGCTGTCTGGCTACGCACGCATGGATTTTCGCGTGCGTGACGATGGTCAGGTGTTCGTGCTCGAAGCGAACGCCAATCCCTGCCTTGCCGAAGTGGAGGACTTTGCGCAGTCAGCCCTGTCGGCCGGCATGCGCTACCCGCAGTTGCTGCAACGTATTTTGCAGCTCGGCATCCAGTACAAGGCGGAGTGGCGCGCGGGCTACGGTTAACGCGTCAGCCCGGCTTGCTGCGGCCGTAGGTGTCCTCGAAGCGCACGATGTCGTCTTCGCCGAGGTAGCTGCCCGACTGCACTTCGATGATCTCGAGTGGCACCTTGCCGGGATTGGCGAGCCGGTGGGTTTCGCCGAGTGGGATGTAGGTGCTCTGGTTCTCGGTGAGCATCAGCGTCTTCTCGCCGCAGCGCACTTCGGCCGTGCCGCGCACGACGATCCAGTGTTCGGCGCGGTGATGATGCATCTGCAGGCTGAGCGAAGCGCCGGGCTTCACCATGATGCGCTTCACCTGGAAGCGATCACCCATGTCGATGCTGTCGTACCAGCCCCAGGGACGATGCACCTTGCGATGCTGGCTGTGTTCGCCGCGGCCGCTGGTGCTGAGTTCGCCGACGATTTTTTTGACGGCTTGGCTGTGGTTGCGATGGCTGACGAGCACGGCGTCAGGCGTCTCGACGACCACGATGTCTTCGAGGCCGATGGCACCGACCAATCGATGCGTGGCGTGTACCAGCGTATTGCGCGTGCCGTTCAGCAGGACGTCACCCGTGGTCACGTTGCCGGCATCGTCCTTGTCGCCCACCTGCCACACGGCCTCCCAGGCGCCAAGATCGCTCCAGCCCGCAGCGCAGGGCACCATGCGCACGGCAATCTTTGACCCGGGGCAGCGCTCCATCACCGCGTAGTCGATGGACTCGGAAGGCACCTGGGCAAAGAGCTCGCGGTTCGGCCGGATGAACTTGCCGTCGACCTTGCGCGAATCGAACGCGGTGCGGGTGGCCTCGAGGATGTCCGGGCGGAAGGTGCCGAGTGCCTTCAGCCAGGTGCTGGCGCGCAGCACGAAGATGCCGGCGTTCCAGTAGTAGCCACCTTCCTCGACGTAACGAACGGCTGTGGCGAGATCGGGCTTCTCGACGAACTGCTCGACCGCCGCTGCCGAGCCGGCGTTGGCCGACGAGGCGGCGCCGCTGCACCGGATGTACCCAAAGCCCGTCTCCGGTCGCTCCGGCGCAATGCCCAGCACCACGATGTCACCGTTTGCGGCCGCATCGGCGGCCTGAGCGAGGGCGGCCGTGAAGGCCGCTGGATCACGCACCGTCTGGTCGGCCGGCGTGACCACCAGCACGGGGTCGTCGCCTGCGGCACTGGCGTGCAATGCGGCCAAGGTAATGGCGGGGGCGGTGTTGCGACCCACCGGCTCGAGTACCACGTGAGCGGGCTCACAGCGAATCTCGCGCAGCTGATCGACGATCAAAAAGCGATGCTCTTCGCCGCCCACGACGAGCGGCGGTTGTACCGCAGCACCCGTGCTTGCAAGCGCAGCAGCACGCTGTGCGGTCTGCTGCAGCAGGCTCGTGTTGCCATCGAGGATCAGGAATTGCTTCGGGTATCCCTCGCGCGACAGGGGCCAGAGGCGGGTGCCCGAACCGCCGGCAAGGATGACGGGCTGCAGGGAGTGTTTCATTGGGGCCTATGCTCTCGAGAGTTGCCGCTATTTTACGCTGTTCGCCGCGGGGCTGTCTGCCTTGGGGTTGGCCGGCGCCTTCAAGTGTTCGTTCAGCCAATCGAGTACTGCCGCGTGCCATTGGATGCTGTTGGCGGGCTTGAGGATCCAGTGGTTCTCGTCTGGGAAGAACAGCAGCCGGCTCTTCACGCCCTGACGCTGCAGGGCGGTGAAGGTGGCGAGCCCCTGAATGTAGGGCACTCGGTAGTCGAGTGCGCCATGGGTCACGAGCATGGGCGTGCGCCAGCGCGTGACGTAGTCGGCCGGGTTGAACTTCTCGTGGATCCGCGGCGCCGCGTAGTACGGGCCGCCGTTCTCCCACTCCGTGAACCACAGTTCCTCGGTGCCGTAGTACATGGTGCGCTGGTCGAAGATGCCCGCGTGGTTAACGATGCAGCGAAAGCGATCCGGCCAGTTGCCGGCGATCCAGTTCTGCATGAAGCCGCCGTAGGACGCTCCGAGCGAACAGGCGCGCTCGCCATCGAGCCAGTCGTACTTGTCGATGGCCGCTTCGAGTCCTTTCTGCAGATCGACGAGGGGCTTGCCACCCCAGTCCTGGCTGATCGAATCGGTGAATGCCTGGCCGTAGCCGGGCGAACCGTGGAAATCGATGAACACCACACCGTAGCCTGCGCCGGCGTAGACCTGTGCGTTCCAGCGCCAGGACCATTGATTCGCAAAGCTGACCTGCGGTCCGCCGTGCACGATGAAGGCGATCGGATATTTTTGACCCGCCTTGTAGCCGTGCGGCTTCATCACATGCCCGTAGACCGTCGCATCGTTCCAGCCCTTGAACGAAAACTGTTCGAACTCGCTGAAGCGGCGCCCTTCGAGGCGATTCGCGTTGACCGCGGTCAGGCGACGCAGCGGCTGTGCGGCATCGTGGGGGCGAGCCTCGAGCAGGTACAGATCGGGCGGCGAGTCGAGCGCGGCCCATTCGACCACCACGCCGTCGCGGGTCGCACTGAACGCGGCGACCTGGCCACGACTCAAGCGCGTCGTACGCCGGCCGGTGGCAGGGTCGATTTCGAACAGCGCCACCTGACCGATGTCGTCACCGCTCGCCAGCAGTCGCCGACCGTCGAAGGTAGTGCCGAGGGTGGCTACGGAGCGATCCCAGTCGGCGGTCAGCGCACGCACGCGCCCATCGGCCGCGCTGCGCAGCATGATCTGGAAGCGATCTGCTTCGAAGCCGGGGCGCGTCATGGCGAGCCACGCGAGATCGCCATTGGCGAGGAACACGGGTTGTGCATCCCAGGCCGGATTGTCGGCGGTCAGGTTGCGCGGTGCGCTCGAACCATCGGCCGGTACGTCGTAGAGATCGAAGTTCGTCGACCAGGCTTCGCCGCGGTCGGCGAGACGCGCACTGAACACGAGCCGAGTGCCGTCCGGGCTGAATGCATAGTCCTCATCGCCGCCGAAGGGTTTCGAGGGCACATTACCCCGCACGGCGGCAGAGACGTTGACGGGAGCGCCCGCGCGACGATCTGCGCCGAGTGTCGCGCTGAACAGCATCGACAGCGTGCCGTCCTTCCAAGTGTCCCAATGTCGCACGAACAACTGGTCGTAGCTTTGCCCGGAAGATTTCTTTGTTCGCTGCGCAGCGAGCCGATCGGTGGTGCATTTCAGTTCGGCACAGTCCGGGAAGACCTCGAGTGACAGCGCGATACGATTGCCGCGTGGCGAGATCTCGAACGAGCCCACATCGAGCGGTAGCTCAGTGACCGGCTGCGCCTCACCGCCGGCGAGACTCAGGAACCACACCTGCGAGGAGCCGCCCCGGCTCGAGAGGAAATAAACGCCCGATCCATCGGGTGCCCAGCGCGGCGACGAGTCCGCGGCGGGGTGTTGCGTCAGGCGGCGCGCCACGGGCGCGGTCGCGGCGGTGTCCACGAGCCACAGGTCCGTGCGGCCACGGTTGGCTGCCATGTCCGTCTCGCGCAGCGTGAAGACGACGTGGCGCCCGTCCGGCGAGACCCGTGGATCGCTCAGGCGGGCCAATTGCGCGAGATCCTCGGCCGTGAAGGCGCTTGAGGAGGGGGCGCTGGCGACGGTGGTCGCCATGACCCGACTCGTCGTCACGAGACTCGCGGCGGCGACGATCGCGACGGCGGCGGTCAGCGGCAGGCGGGTGCGACGGGAAACGACAGCCATGGTTGTGCTCCGGGGTCGGGGTCGGTAAAAGGTGGGCCCCATTGTAGTCGAGGACCCCGGCAGCGATGTCTTTGCGCGTTCGAGCCGTCTGTTTCGATCTGGACGATACGCTGTGGCCGGTGCAGCCCGTGTTGCAGCGTGCGGAGCGCCTGATGCACGAGTATCTGCAGCGCGAGCACCCCCGCCTCGCGGCGTGTTTCGGGCCTGAGGAACTCTGGGCGGAACGCATGAGCCTCGCGCGCGAGCATCCGCAGTGGGCCCATCACATGACCTGGCTGCGTACGGAGGCGTTACGCCGACTCGCGACGCGCCATGAGCATGACCCGGCGGTCGGCGATGCGGCCTTCAGCGTGTTCAAGGCGGCGCGTAACGAGGTTGAGGTCTTCGCGGATGTGCCGCCGTCCTTGCGCCGACTCGCAGAGCGCTTTCGCCTCGCCACCTTTTCGAATGGCAATGCGGATGTGGCGACGATGCCGATCGGCAGCCATTTCGAGGTCACTCTCACGGCCGAGAGCGTCGGCTATGCCAAGCCGCATGCCGAAGCCTTCCTGGCCCTCGCACGGGCGCTCGATTTGGCACCGCAGGACATTCTCTACGTCGGCGACAACCCGCAAGCCGACGTGCAGGGCGCGCTCGGCGCAGGCTGCCGCGCGGTATGGGTCAATCGACAGGGTAGCTCGTGGCCCGTGGAACTCGGCGTACGGGCCGATCTTGAAGTGAGTTCGCTCAACGAGCTCGTCGATCACCTGCACGGGTGAGTTGCCACAGCGTCAGGATCGCGCCGCCGTGGATGAACACCTCGCCGAGATTATCGAGTCGGTGCCGGTTCAGCACCGGAATGGCGACGGTCAGCAGCATCGCGATGCCGCCGAGGCTCAACCACGGCAGACCGCGGCGCAGCCATAGAACCGCACCAACCAGGATCGTGACGAAGCAGGTGACGATCGGCGCGATCGGCGGACCGTCGCTTGGCACCAGTAGCTGAGTTGCGCTGCAGCGGTTGGCCTCAGTGACGGTACCGCTGTAGCGGATGAGGTCGAATTCGCAGACCGGATAGATATCTTTGGTCCAGAACAGCGGCAGATCGTGCAGCACCAGGGCCGTGGTGACCACACAAAAGCTCCCCATGACCCACTTGCGCGCGGCAAATTCGAAGTTCGCTAGCCGCAGGATCGAGCCGCAGGTGATGATCAGCCAGCACCCCGACAGCCAGTGCGCCCAGAACGCCGGCCAGCTCAGCGCGTAGAGCAGATCGCCGAACCCGATCACGATGCCCGCGGCCACGCGCAGGTTGTCCCAGATCAAAAAGAACTGCGGAAAAAGCAGTACCAGCGCCCCCGGGGCGCGACTGCGGCGATAGATGCCGAGCAGCCAGATGAATAGCCCGAGCTGAGCCAGCGCGAACGCAAGGAACATCAGGCTGTACATCGGCATCGGTTCCTCCAGCATCACTCCATGCTGACGATGATCTTGCCGAGGGCTTCACGTCGCAGCAGCGTGGCGAGCGCGGCCCCCCCTTCTGCGAGCGGAAAACGCGCCGAGATGCGCGGTCGGATGCGTCCGCTCGCGTACAGCTCGAGCAAGTGCTGCATGTTCGCCAGATGTCGTTTGGGTTCGCGCGCCACCCAGGCACCCCAGAACACGCCGCGCACGTCGCAGCCCTTGAGCAGGAGCAAATTCAGCGGGAACTTCGGAATGCCGGCCGGGAAGCCGATCACGAGATAGCGACCTTCCCAGGCGATGGCTCGCAGCGCGGGTTCGGCGTAGTCGCCACCCACGGGATCGTAGATCACGTCGGCACCCTTTGCGCCGCAGGCGTCTTTGAAGAGGGCCGCGAGCGTGCGAGTGTCGGTGATCTCGGTCGGATAGACCAGGGTCTCGTCCGCGCCGTGTTCGCGTGCCACGGCCGCCTTGGCGGCCGAAGACACCGCGGCGATGACGCGCGCACCGCTCGCCTTGCCGAGTTCCACCGCCGCAAGACCCACGCCGCCCGCAGCGCCGAGTACCAGCAGTGTTTCGCCTGCCTGCAGTCGTGCACGATCCTGCAAGGCATGAAGTGACGTACCGTAGGTCAGCAGCAGCGCAGCAGCCGTTTCATAGGGCATGCCCTCCGGAATCGACATGCACTGGCCTCGCGTGGCGATGAGTTTTTCAGCCAGACCACCGTGGCTCGTGTGCACGAACACCCGATCGCCGACCTTGGCCGTCGTCACGCCTTCGCCGATCGCATCGACGACGCCCGCCACTTCGAGTCCCGGCGCGAACGGGCGCGGCGGGCGGAACTGGTATTTGTCCTCGATCATCAGCGCATCGGGGTAATTCAGGCTGCAAGCCTTGACCGCGACGCGTAACTCGCCTGCCTTCGGGCTCGGTTCGGGCAGATCACGCAATACCAGCGTTTCCGGTCCACCCGGCTGCTCGCTCAACAGTGCTTTCATCGACGCTCCGTGAATTCGAATAATTCTTCGTTGGGTCCGCGCACCAGCATGACACGCTCGGCGTCGACCCGCTGTGGTGCAGCCAGGATGTTCGCACCGATCGCGCGTAGCTGAGTGTGCAGGCCATCGAGGTCGTTCGCTTCGTGGTGAAAGAGCGCGACACCCAAATGCCGCGGATGCATGCGGCCCTCGAGTCGGCGTTTCGACAGATCGCCAAAATGCACGAGCAGGATCTTGCCGCTCGGCTCGTCGGCCTGTTGGTACAGCAGGAAATGCACGCGCGAGCCCGCCGGAATGCCGACGAGTTCGTTGACCTTGTCACGAAACTCCGCAGGGGTCTCGGCATCCGTGCCGATCGCAAGGCCAAGTCCCTCGCCGTAGAAGCGTCGCGTGGCGAGCAGATCCCCGGCCACCACGCTGACCGTGGGCACTTCGCTGTACTTGCCGTGCGGCGATCCCGGTCGCATCTGTGAGGGCGGGTGCCGATGGCCCACCATGATCAGCAGTGGCACGCCATCCGGGCCGAACAACACGCATTCTTCGCTTTCGACGTCGCCGATGACGTGTCGGACCGGCGGTGAGCGCGCGATGCAGCCGGCGGCGATCATTTCGTGCCAAGCGTCCGTCGCCGGACTACGCACGTAAAAGTCGACTGCTTTGGGCCCGATGTCGAGCGGCGAATCCGGCCCACCGAGCTGGCTGTCGAGGCGCGCCACGAGGTGCGCACGGGGCGTGAGCTGCAGCAGACGCAGACGGCCGGTGGCGTAGCCGCCGCAGGAGAGTTCGACGAGGCGCGCACGGCAGCCCTCCTCGAGGCCCCACAGACGGCGCCGTTCGTCACTCAGCTCGCCGTCGCTCTCCACACGCAGGCCCATGGTGTCGCGGAACAAGGTCAACGCCTGCTCGAGGTGGGTGACGCCGAGGGTGACGGCGCGCATGGCGGAAGCGTGATGCATGGGTGTGCCTACCTCCTCAGAATCATTCAGGCAAGGTGCGGCCGCGCGTTTCGATGACCCAGCGCGGTGCGAGTAAGGCCGCGAGCAGCGGCACGGCCGCGACCCACACGACGGTTTGCGTGATCACGGCCGAGGAGCCGCCCGCGCCGGCGGCGATGGCGCCTACGGCGAAGGGACCGAACGCGGCGATGACGCGACCGATGTTGTAGCAGAACCCGGAGGCGAGACCACGCACGCGGGTGGGGAAGAGTTCCGGCAGATAAAACACCAGCGCGCTGAACACGCCATACACACCGAGACCCACCACGAACAGCATGGCGAGGCGAACTTGCGGCGGCAGCGGCAGACCGAAAGTGAGCAGGATGGCGACTGCCGACCAAAGAAAATAAGCAATAAACGTGGGTCGACGTCCCCAGCGCTTGGCGAGTGGAATCGCTGCCAAGGCACCGATCAGCCCGCCGAGATTGAACGCGTTCGAGGCGTTGGATTTCCAGGCTTCCGCCAGACGCTGTGCCGCTTCAGGGGCGAGCCCGGTGGCGCGTGCCACATCGCCTGCGAGCAGGCTGCCGAGCAGCGGTACGAATGCGTTCACGGCCCACCAACCGAGCAGTGCTGTCAGCGACACGAGCAGCGCAGCACGAGTGGCCGCGCGAAGCGAGGGACTAAACAGCACTGCGAGGCGCGGTGCCTCACCGCTGCTTGCCTGCCAACGTTCGCTTTCCTTGATGAACATACGCACCGCGAGCGCGAGGAACACCGGCGCAAGACCGCAGAGAAATACATAACGCCAGGAATTTTGCGGATCATCCGCGAGCCACACCCCGGCGATCTGGTAATTGACGGCACTCGCCAGCATGATGCCGAGCGGCGAGGCGGTCTGCAGCAGCGCCCCGGCTTCCACACGGTGCTCCTCTGGCACCGTCTCGGCCACGAGGGCCGCACCCACGGCCCATTCGCCACCGATGCCAAGGCTCGTCAGCGCCCGGAACAGCGTCAGTTGCTCGATGCTCGTGGCGAAGGCGCACAGCGTCGTACCGAGCGCGTAGGCCAGGATGGTGAGGATCAGCGCGAGCCGCCGTCCGTGTCGGTCCGCGAGCCAGCCAAAGAGCACGCCTCCTGCCGCCCAGCCGACCAGCAGCACTGCGGAGAGAATGCCGGTCCAGTAGACGGTGGCGGTGCGCGCTTCGTCGGTGCCGTGGGCGAGTCCGAGCAGCGTGGGGATGCAGTTCGAGGCCACGAAGTTGAACAGCATGGCGTCGAACACGTCGAACCCCCAGCCCAGCCAGGCGGCACCGATCACCAGCCACTGGTAGCGCGTGAGGCCTCTCAGCATGGTGCTTCCGCCGGGTCGGTCTCGGCGAGCAGCGCTGCCGCGCGCAGCAGGCCGAGGCAGGTTTTCGAATCATCGATGTCGCCATGCAAGCAGCGTTTCACCGCCTCATCCAAGGGTATCCAATGCACCTCGAACACCTCGGCCGCTTCCGGCGCACTGGGCACTGCCGAGAGCTCGGTCGCCAGATACAGGTGGATGCGTTCGGTGAACACGCCCGGCGAACTGAGCGAGACGCCGAGCTCGCGCCAGCGAGCCGCGTGCATGCCGGCTTCCTCGGCAAGTTCACGCTCGGCTGTGCGGGCCGGTGGTTCAGCCGGCTCGAGTCGTCCTGCGGGCAGCTCGACGACGTAGCCACCGGCAGCATGCCGGTATTGACGCAGCAAGCACACGCGGCGCTCGCCATCGATGGCGACGACGGCGGCACCACCCGGATGGTGCAGCACTTCGAGATCGGCCCGATGGCCATTGGGTAACTCGACGGTGTCGACGGTCAGGCGCGTGACGCGCCCCGTGAACACTTCGCGCGAGCGGATCAGCATCAGCGTTCAGCGCGACGCGGCAAGGTATTCCTCGTTCGGCATCATGTCGGTGGCGGCCGCGAGGCGATTGGTCATGTTGAAGAACGCCGTCACCGCGATGATGTCCCACAGGTCACGATCGCTGAAGCCGGCCTTCCGCAACTTCTGACGTGCCGGGGCCGCATCCGCCGTCGGGTCGACGGTGAGTTGATGTGCGAAATCGAGCATCGCGCGCTGGCGGCGTGGAAGACGTGCGACGCGATAGTTCATTACCAGGGCCTCGCCGAGCGAGGGGTCGCCGGACATCTCGCGCACGGCCTGACCGTGCGCTGTCAGACAGTAGTAGCAGCGGTTAGCCGAAGAGACGACCACGGCGATCATTTCGCGCTCGAGAGCGCTCAGGCGCGAGTCGCCGAGCATCAGATCGTTGTACATGCCGATGAACGCTCGCAGCTTCTTTTGATCGAAGCTGTAGACCTTCAGCACGTTCGGCAGGAAGCCGAGCTTCTCGTCGCAGACGGCGAAGTACTTGCGCAGGTCTGGGTCGAGAGCCTTACGGGGAGGAATAGGCAACTTCAGCGCAACGGCTGCGCGCGGTAGCGCCGCGTATCGGCGAGGCCTGCGGGATGGACTCATGGATGACCCTGCGTCAGCTGGCATGCGCGCATGCTGCGCGCAGGGGGCAAACGTCGATCAGCGGCGGCCGTAGCCGCCGCCACCGTAGCCGCCACCGCCACCACCATAGCCGCCGCCACCGCCGCCGTAACCGCCACCACCGGAGCGCGGCGGACGCGGGGCGCGTTCCTGCGCTTCGTTGATGCGCAGGGCGCGGCCGTTCATGTCGTAGCCGTTGAGGGCTGCGATGGCTGCCTGGGCTTCTGTAGCGGGCATCTCCACGAAGCCGAAGCCACGTGGACGACCGGTCTCGCGATCGTTGATGAGCTTGACCGAGTCGACCTTGCCGTAGCGCTCGAAGAGCACACGGACATCGGCTTCATTGGCGGAGAAGGGCAAGTTGCCTACGTAAATGGTGGTCATTT
>Ga0068877_10002461_pt1 | contig 14920 bp, 11 predicted proteins | sample NOAtaG_FD_66437 | JGI IMG/M metagenome (GOLD analysis project Ga0068877, IMG submission 66437) | Freshwater lake microbial communities from Lake Erie, under a cyanobacterial bloom - NOAA_Erie_Diel6S_1000h metaG | ecosystem: Environmental > Aquatic > Freshwater > Lake | place: USA: Ohio, Lake... | reverse complement strand
CGACTTCACCCGGCCCACCGCCATCGGGGCGCGCGGGATGAAGACCGGCCTCACGCCGCCGGGCTACGACCACAACTTCGTGCTGCGCCATGGCGGCAAGGCACTGGGGCTCGCCGCCCGGGTCTTCGAGCGCGGCCAGGGCCGCACCATGGAGTGCCACACCAGCCAGCCAGGCGTGCAGTTGTGGACCTTCAACCGGGCACCTGAGGGCCTCGTTTGCACCGGCGGGGTGCCCGTGTCCACCCACGGTGGATTTTGCCTCGAGACGCAGAACTTCCCCGATGCGATCCACCACTCCGGCTTCCCGTCCTGCGTGTTGCGTCCGGGACAGGTGTTCAGCAGCCGGACCGAGTACCGCTTCGGTACTTGCTGAGGCCGGAAGGGTGACCGGCTGGGCACTCCGGGATCAGCCCGGGGGCCAGCTCATCGGGCGCCTGCCCAGGAGGTGGCAGTGCAGGTGGGGAACGCTCTCCCCGCCGTCGCGTCCGTGGTTGATGACCAGGCGGTACCCGCTCGCATCGAGGCCAAGGGTTCGGGCCACATCGGCCGCCTTGAGCAGCAGGTGGCCGAGCAGCGTCTGGTCTTCCGCGGCGGCCTCGCCGATGCGGGGGATGGGCTTCTTGGGGATCACCAGGACGTGAACCGGGGCCTGGGGCTGGATGTCGTGGAAGGCCAGAACGTGCTCGTCCTCGAAGAGGATCTTGGCCGGGATCTGGCGGGCGATGATGCGTTCGAAGAGCGTCATGACGGCAGGATTGGCGGCGTCGGGGCCGATGGCAACGCAGGCCTTTTCCAGAATGACATTTGACCCGGTCCGCGCTGGCTTCCTACGTTGTGGGTTCACAAGCATTCCAACCCATGAGCACGACCTACGTTCCCCTCATCAGCTCCGGCGTCGCCGGTCCGCTGGGTGTCCTCCACCTGCCGCGACTTTGGCTCAAGGCCTCGTTGGAGGCCCGCAACAAGATCGCCCCCGGCTACCCGGCCCTCTCCAAGGGCTATGACTCGATGGTGCTGGGCGCCCTCGGGCTCGACACCGAGTCCGTCCGCAAGTTCATCGTCGAGCAGCGCCCGACCTATCCGCAGTTCGAGGCGTGGATCCAAAAGCAGCCGGGCGTGAACCTCACCCCGGGCAACATCCACCAGCTCAACGTGTCGATCGCCGGCTACATCCACACCCCGGATGTCCGCAAGTCCATCCTCGCCGCCAACGGCATCCCGGACAACGGAACCGTCAAGCCCGACGCCATCAGCCTCAACGACCTCGACGACTGGTACGAGTTCCACCAGGCCGCCCTCAAGTAATCCGGCCCCGGGGCACGCCACCCCACCGCGATCAGGCGATCTCCACCTGCCCGCCGGCGACGGGTTCCCCCGCTTTGGAACCCTCGGCTTCGTGTCGCTGGCGGGCAGGATTTCCAAGGGGCGGCCGAGCCCCCGGCTTCAGGCCGCCGATCCGGGCTGCCCTTCGAGATGGATGCAGCGGTACCCGGGCAGGTTTGACTCGATGAGCGGGCGGCCTTCCGGACCCAGCACCAGCAAGGCGGTGGACAAGGCGTCGGACAGGGCGGCCTCCGCACCCACCACGGCGGCACACCGGGCCCGGCGGACCGGCTCTCCGAAACGCGGGTCGAGCACGTGGCCGAACTCGTTCCCGTCCTCGGTGAAGGATTTTCCCCAGACGGCGGACACCGAGAGCGACATCTCCTGCAACGAGACCGGGGATACCGGTGGGCTGGCCGGGCCATCTCCCGGAGTCGCCGCCGCCGGCAGGCCCACCCGCCAAGGACCTCCATCGGGTGCCAAACCGCGGGCAAGGATGCTGCTGGTGCCGCCGTGCAGCAGCGCGTGGGGCACTCCGGCCTCGGTCAGCAGATCCATCGCCCGGTCGAGGGCGTATCCCTTGCCGATGGCTCCGAGGTCGAGTTCGACGTCGGGATGGTCAAAGGTCACTGAAAAGGCTGAGGCGTCGAGTCGGACACGGTTCCAACCCGCGGCATCGCGGGCTCGGCGAACCGTTTCGGCGGAGGGTTTCCTGCCGGTGTTCCCGACGAAGCCCCACGCGCGCAGCAGGGCTCCGACGGTGATGTCGAAGGCCCCGTCGGTGGCGTCGGTCAGCCATCGGGCCCGCTCCAGCAGGCCGAAGGTGTTCGGGGACACGCGCACCGGCCCGGCGGCCGCCCCGGCGTTCACGCGGCCGATGTCCGAGGTGCCGCGATACCGGCTCAGTGCGGCCTCGAGGGCGTCCACCTCGTCCAGGGCCTCTTCACCGGCGGCCCGGAGGCGTTCCGGGGTCTGTCCCCAAAGCACCCACTCGAACCGGGTGGCCATCGCCGGTCGGGCGAGGCGGACCGGGATCGTCGGGATGTCTGGAGGCGTCATCATGGGCATTCAGCGGCCGAGCCCCCCCGCCGGGAAAGCCCAATCGCGGCGGGCCCCGACCGCCGGCTTCGAATCACCGGCTTCGAATCACCGATGTGCCCGACACCCGGGCTTGTCCTGTTGCCCGGGCGGGGTAGGGTCGGTTCATGGTCCGCATGCAGTCCTTGGTTTGGGCGTCCTTCGTCATGGGTTTCGCGGTCATCGACGCACCGGCGGCCTTGCCCCGCCGCATGGCCGCCGCCGTTGAGAAGCTCCGGGCCGTGGGGCCCGAGGGGCAGGGGCACGCTGCGGCGCAGACGGCGTGGACGGACGTGTCCAAGGCCAAGGCCTCGCACATCCCGGACCTCCTCGTGGCGATGGATGGCGCCAACGACTACGCCCTGAACTGGCTCCGCTCGGCCGTCGAGACCGTGGTGCAGCGGGAGACCGCCGCCGGTGCGAAGCTTCCGGCCAAGGCGCTGGAGAGCCTCCTCCGGGACACCCGGCATCATCCACGCGCCCGACGGCTGGCCTTCGAATTGATCCGACGCATCGACGCCCCGAAGGCCGAGGCCCTGTTGCCGGGATTCCTGCAGGACCCCGGCCCGGAACTCCGCCGCGACGCCGTCGCTCAACTGATGGCGACGGCCGCCGGCCAGGCCAACGGAGCCAAGGCCATGGCGGTGACGACGTACCGCCAGGCCCTTGGCCACGCGCGCGAGGCCGACCAGATCGAGGACATCGCCAAGCGGCTGCAGGACCTCGGCGACAAGGTTGACCTGGCCAAGACCTTCGGCTGGGTCTCGAAGTGGCAGTTGATCGGCCCCTTCGACAACACCGGGGAGGCGGGTTTTGCCAAGGTGTACCCGCCGGAGGAACGCCTCGAGTGGTCGGCGGAACTGCCGGGCAAGAGCGGCCCGGTGAAGTGGTTCCCGTACGAGACCCGCAGCGAATACGGCCTGGTGGATTTCAACCAGGCGATCTCGTCGTTGAAGGGAGCCGTGGGTTACGCGGTCGCCGAGTTCTGGAGCGACTCGGCCCGCACCGCCCAGGTCCGGTTGGGCTGCAAGAATGGCTGGAAGATCTGGGTCAACGGCGCCCTCGTATTCGGGCGCGACGAGTACCACCGCTCGGCCGAAATCGACCAATACCGCATGCCCGTGTCGCTCCAGGCCGGGAAGAACGTGATCCTCGTCAAATGCGCCCAGAACGAACAGACGCAGGACTGGGCCAAGGAATGGGAATTCCAGCTTCGCATCACCGATGAGCAAGGCACCCCCATCGTCTCCACCCGCTGACCCGCCTTTGCGCCGCCCCCGACCTCCCATGAAATCGCTCCCCCGTCTTTCCCTCGTGGTTGCCTTCGCCGCCGCCACCCTCGCCCATCGGTTGGCCGCCGGCGACTGGACCCAATTCCGTGGACCCAACGGGGATGGGGTGTCCGCGGAGACCGGAGTCCCGGTCCGGCTGGAACCCTCGTCGATCACCTGGTCGATCGGCCTTCCGGGACGCGGGCTTTCCTCGCCACTCATCATCGGCGACAAGGTGCTCGTCACAGCCTCCAGCGGCGCCCGTCAGGACCGGCTCCATGTGCTGTGCTTCCGGTTGTCCGACGGCGCACCGCTCTGGGAGCGGCAGTTCTGGGCGACGGGGCGCACGATGACCCACGAGAAGATCGGGGCGGCGACGCCGACACCGGCCTCGGACGGCAAGGCCATCTACGCGATCTTCTCGTCCAACGACTGCGTGGCCCTCGACCTCGACGGGCGCCTGCTGTGGTTCCGCGGGCTCGGGCGCGACTATCCCAACGCCAGCAACTCGCTGGGGATGTCGTCCTCGCTGGTGGTGGTCGACGGCGTGGTCGTGGCGATGGTCGAGAACGACAGCGAATCGTTCACCGCCGGCCTCGATGCGAGGACCGGCCTCAACCGCTGGAAGCTCGACCGCCCCAAGAAGGCGAACTGGACCTCGCCGGTGGTGCTCCGGTCCCCGGGCCAACCGAACCGGGTGCTGCTGCAATCCTCGGCCGGCGTCACGGCGGTGGATCCCTCCACCGGCAAGGTGGCCTGGGAGTTCAGCGAAGGCGCCTCCACCGTGCCATCGCTGGTGGTGAGCGCTGGCCGCGTGGTGGTGCCGGCCAACGGCATCACCGTGCTCGAGCCCGAGGTCGGCGCGGCCAAGCCGAAGTCGGTCTGGCGCTCGGCCCAGTTGCGTCCGGGCACGGCCAGCCCGGTGGTCGTGGGCGACCGGCTCCTGACGCTGAACGATGGCGGCATCCTCACCTGCGCGAGCCTGCAGGACGGCAAACGGCTGTGGCAGTTGCGGCTGAAGGGTTCGTTCAGCGCGACCCCCGTGGTGGCCGGCGGGCACCTGTACTGCGTCAGCGAGGACGGCAGGGTGCAGGTGGTCGATCCCTCGAAGCCCGAGGGAGCCGTGGTCAGCGAGCTGCCCCTCGGCCAGACCGTGATCGGGACGCCGTCCCTGGCGGCCGGATCGCTCTTCGTCCGCAGCGACGCCAAGCTGGTGCGCCTCGGGGGAAGCGGTCTCCGGTGAACGGCTCGGGGCTTTCCATGGTCCGGGTTTTCGGGGAGCATCCCACCCATGAACCCCCGAGCCTGGTGGTGGATTGGCCTGCTGTGCCTCGTCGGTTGTGCCACGTCCGGTGAGCGTCCCGGGACCGCCTCGACGATGACCTTGCACCTGCGTTCCCGGACCGCCGGCCCGGGTGGAGCCTCGGTGGCCTCCGAACGCGTCGAGTCGTGGGATCCCCGCCGCACGGCCATCATCGTCTGCGACGTCTGGGACGACCACTGGTGCAAGAGCGCCTCCGCCCGGGTCGGGGAGCTGATCGAACCGCTGAACCGGACCCTGGACGCGGCGAGGAAGCGGGGGGTGTTCATCCTCCACGCGCCGAGCAGTGTCACGGCCTTCTACAACGGCACACCGGCCCGCGAACTGGCCCGCCGGTCCCCGCACGCGCCGACGCCACGCCCGCTGGCCACGGCCGAGCGCTGGGGCACCCGCTGGTGCTGGCCGGACGCTTCCCGCGAAGGGGTGCTGCCCATCGACGACTCCGACATGGGGTGCTCCTGCACCGGCACCAAGTGCACCATCCGCGAGGCGTGGACCCGCCAGCATCCCGGCGTGCGCATCGAACCGGGAGACGCCCTGACCGACGACGGCCAGGAGACCTGGAACCTGTTGGCCGAGCGCGGCATCGATCACGTCATCCTCTGCGGGGTCCACCTCAACATGTGTGTGCTCGGGCGCCCCTTCGCCATCCGGCAGATGGTGCGGATGGGCAAGCAGGTCGCCCTCATCCGCGACCTCACCGACACCATGTACAATCCCGATCGCCCGCCCGGGGTGGATCACTTCACCGGCACCGATTTGGTGGTCGCCCACGTCGAGCGCCATTGGTGCCCGACCTTCACCAGCGCGGACCTCACCGGGGGCCGACCGTTCCGCTTCCGCGAGGATCGCCGCTGACCCTGACTCTTGGCTCCGAGCCTCCGCCCCGACCTCCCGCCGCCGACCGTACCCATGGCCCAGAACGTCCGTTGCCTGTTGTGCCACCACGGGGAGACCACCGTGGTCGACTCGCTGACCCCTGCCGACATCGGGCGCCTGTGGAACTATTTCGGCGTGACGCTGGGGCCTGAGGCCCTGGCCTCTTTCCGGGGCGCGGAGCGGGTGACCGAGCACCGGTGCACGGCCTGCGGGTTCGAGTTCTTCGACCCGGTGCTGCCGGGCAACGGGGCTTTCTATGCCGACCTCCAGTCCCAGGTCGCCCGCTACTACCCGCCGGACAGCCCGTCGTTCCTCCACGCGATCGGCCTGGCCTCCCGGGCCGGCAGCCGTGACTGCCTGGACCTGGGCTGCGGCGATGGCGGATTCCTCGATCTGGCCCGGTCGCGCGGCCTCGAGACGCACGGCCTGGATCTCAACCCCAAGGCCGTGGCCGCGGCCCGGGCCAAGGGACACGACGTCCACGCCTCGACGGCCGAGGAATACGCCCGGACCCACGCGGACCGGAAGTTCTCGCTGGTGACCGCCTTCGAGGTGATGGAGCACGTGCCCGACCCGGTGGCCTTCTTCCGGGATGCGGCCAACCTCGTGGCCCCGGGCGGGCACCTCGTGCTCTCCGTGCCCCACGGGCGGGGCATCTACCGCTGGTGGACGCTCGAGCCCTGCCAGTGGCCGCCCCACCACATCACCCACTGGCGCCGGGCCGACCTCGAGCGCCTCGGGACCCGGCATGGCCTGGAACCGGTGTGGTTCGGCGCCGACCCGCTGCGCGGCGTGCAGGTCCGCCTGAGCCTCCAGACGCAGGGCGACCTGGAACACCTGCTGGGGCGGCGCCCATCCAAGCCGAGCCGCCTGTGGACCGAGGGAATCACCTTCCTCTATCGGGCTGCCCTCTGCCGGCACTACCTGCCGTGGGGCACCAGCCTCCACGCCCATTACCGCAGGCCGGCCGGCGCCTGAACCCGGCGGGGCCTCAGGTCCCTTGGCCGGAATCGCTGGCAGTCCGGCCCGACCACCGGCGGCGCAGATCCATCAGCCGACGGGTGGCGGCGAACGACAGCCAATCGGTGCCAGGGGGCCTTCGCGGCAACGGTCGGCGGGGAAGGGGAGGCAGGGCGGCGATCTGCCGGGCGAATTGCGCGACGCTGGCCCGGTAGGCGGAGGCCGCGTGACCGGCGACCCGTTCGATGGACCGACGGCGGCATTCGGCGACCTGATCGGCGGTCCACTGGACCATCCGGCCGACGAGGGCCGCAAGCGCCTCGAGATCGCCGGCGGGATAGGCCAGTTCGGGCCGCACCTCGGCGGCATACCGGTCGCCGCCGCTGCCGATGGCCGGATGGATCGGGACGACCCCGGCCGCCATGGCCTCGAGCAGCGCGATGGGCGTGCCCTCGTAGTCGCTCACGAAGAGCAACGCGTCCCAGCTCGACAGGAGATTCCAGTATTCGGTCCCCGACCGTCGGCCATGGAAGAGGACGCGGGAGCGATCCGGCAGGCGCGATTCGAGCCACGGCCGTTCGGGGCCATCCCCGAGGAACTCGAGCCGGTAGTCGATCCGGGCCGCCTCCAGTCGGGCCACCAGGTCGGGAATGCGGTCGACCCGCTTCTGCTCGTGGGCGAGTCGGCCGCAGAACCCCAGGCGGAACGGAGCACCCCAGGGGCGGGCAGGGGAGGGAAGGCCCGCGGGCGGGTCGATGGGATAGTGCACCCGGAGCAACCGCTCGGCCGGGAGGTCGGGCCGGGCCGCGAGGACCCGCTCGGCGATGCGGTCGTTCACGCAGGCGAAGCCGTCGGCCCAGTGCGCTCGGGTCTGCAACTGCCCGTCGAGGCCGGGCGTGTCGCTGTGCAGGTACAGGATCCGGCGGGCCGCCGCCGGGAGCAGGTCGTCAAAATAGGCCCAGCCCCAGACCGTGTGGTAGATCACCACATCGGGCTGCCATCCCGGAAAGGCCTCGGCCACACGGCCGCGGGCCGCCCGGATCGACAAGGCATCCCGGAACCCGAGGAAATGGGCGCGGGGCCATCCGGGAACGGGATCCTCCCAGAAGACCAGGAACCGGGAGTCGATGCCCTCGGCGGCATCGGTCTCATGATGGTGCCGCAGCACCGACTCGACGCCTCCCAGGCCCGCGAACTGGGTGCCGATCGACAGGACCCGCAGCGGGGTCGCGGCGGCGGGCCCGACCGGGCTCATGGGGCCGCCCCCTCCGGCGTCCCGGTCCCCACCTCGATCCAGACCCGGCCGTCGAGCACCCGGGTCGGAAACGAACGCAGCGGCTTGTCCGGCCGGGTCAGGCCCGCGCCCGTCCGGACGTCGAAGGCCCATCCATGCAGCGGGCAATGGAGCGTGCACCCATCGAGGAAGCCGGACCCCATCGAGGCACCGCGGTGCGGACACGTGTCCTCCACCGCGTGGAATCCATCCTCCAGGCACACCAGGGTGATCCGGCGTCCCCGCGCCTCCACGGTCCGGCAATGGCCCGGGGACAGGCTGGGGGCATCGGCGACATCGCACCAGGAATCCATGGGCACAGGGAGCCACCGGAAGCCCATCCATGGCAAGCTCCCCGAGGCCGTGGAGGCCCGGGCGCGCGCGACGGTTGCCAGGTGGGTGCCGTGCGCGGATGCCACTTGGCAATCGTCGTTGCCGGGGTAGTTTGACGGCACCTACCGACGATGATGCGCCATGCACTGACCGGGCTCTGCCTCGGAATCCTGACCGCGGTCGCCCAGAACGGCGACAAGCCGGGCGAAACCCAGCGCGAGTTGGTCCCCGCCGATCGCATCCCACCGGCGCCGTTGCTGGCGCCCGCCGAGCAGATCCGCTCGTTCCGCCTGCCGCCCGGCTTCACCGCCGAACTGGTGGCCGCCGAGCCGCTGGTCCACTCGCCGGTCGCCATCCAATTCGATCCCCAGGGCCGGATCTGGGTCGTGGAGATGTCCGGCTACATGCCCAACGTGGAGGCCAAGGGCGAGGGCGAGCCCACGGGCACGATTGCCGTGCTCACCGACACCGATGCCGACGGCCGGATGGACACCCGCACGGTGTTCGCCGACCGGCTGGTGATGCCCCGGGCGCTGCACCTGACCCACGGGGGCGCCCTCGTCGCCGAGCCTCCGAAACTCTGGTGGATGAAGGACACCGACGGTGACGGCAGGGCCGACCAGAAGCTGCTGGTCGCCACCGACTACGCGACCCAGAACGATCCCGCCCTCGGCCCCAAGTCCAACCCCGAGCACGCCAGCAACGGGTTGCTCCGCAATCTCGACAACTGGATCTACTCCGCCAACCACACCGTGCGGTTCCGCAACGCCGCGGGGTCGCCGCCGTCGTGGATCCGCGAGGATACCGTGACCCGGGGCCAGTGGGGCATCACCCACGACGACGTCGGGCGCCTGGTCTACAATTCGAACTCCGACCAGATCCGCGGTGACCTCGTGCCCGCGCATTACCTGCTCCGCAATCCGAACCTGAAGTCCCCGGTCGGCGTCAACGCGCAATGGGCCAAGTCCCAGCAGGTGTGGCCCTCCCGGGTGAACCCCGGGGTGAACCGGGGCTACCAGCCCAACACGCTGACGGCCGAGGGGAAGCTCGCCAGCTTCACCGCCGCCTGCGGCCCGCTGGTGTACCGGGGCGACCAGTTCCCGGAGGAGTTTCGCGGTGACGTCTTCGTGTGCGAACCGAGCGCCAACCTCATCCGGCGCAACCGGCTCACCGAGGAGGACGGGGTCATCACCGCCTCCAACGCCTACGCGTCGGACGAATTCCTGACCTCCACCGATGAGCGGTTCCGGCCGGTGAACCTCCAGAACGGGCCGGATGGGGCGCTCTACGTGGTGGACATGGCGCGCGGACTCATCCAGCACCGGATCTATCTCACCAGCTACCTGCGCAAGCAGATCGAATCACGCAACCTGCAGGCGCCGACGGACCTCGGCCGCATCTACCGCATCGTTCATTCCGGGAAGCTGGCCGACCGGCGGGCCCGGCTTTCGGAAAAACCTTCGACCCGCGACCTCGTGGCGCGCCTGTCGAGCCCCAACGGGTTCTGGCGCGACACCGCCCAACGCCTGCTGGTGGAGGCTCCCTCGGCCGAGGCGGCCGAGGCGTTGCAGCAATTGGTCCTGCAACGTGAGACAACGCCGGCGCTGGCCCGCCTCCACGCGCTTTGGACGCTGGAGGGGCAGGGGAAGGTGGGCCTGGAGAGCCTGCTGGCGGCCCTCGATGATCCCGACTCCCGGGTCCGATCGGCCGCGTTCCGCATTGCCGAGGGCCTGCCTGCCGGCCCCATCCGGGAGGCGGCGATCGAGCGCATGATCCAGCGGGCCCCGTCCGTGCGGCCGGCCGAGCAAATCGCCCTGCTCTGCGCGTTGGGCAATGTGGGCACCCCGGCCGCCGACGCGGCCATGCGGTTCCTGCTGATGACCGGCCCCTCGACACCGCTGCGGCAGGACGCGGCGATCAGCGGACTCAAGGGCCGGGAATTGGCCTTCCTGACGTCGCTGCTCACCGATGCCCTCTGTGGTCCGGACAAGCAGGACCACGCCCCTCTGGTCGCCAAGCTGGCCCGATGCGTCGGCGTGTCCCGGAATCCAGCCGACATCGCCGGGGCTCTCGACCTGGCCGCGCGCCTGAAGGAGACCGAATGGCCGGCGGCGGCGATCCTTGACGGGTTCACCGGATTGATCCCGGTGGCCTCCAAGGGGGCACCGGCTCCGAAGGTCCAGCAGTTGGCCCTCGCATCCGAGCCGGCGGGATTGGCCAAGATGCGCCAATCGTCCCAGTCGGGCATCGTCGAGCGGGTCCGACGGATCGAGGCGCTCTATTATTGGCCCGGCAAGGCCGCCAGCGCCGACACCGTGGCCGCGGCCCAGGTCCAGGCGCTGCCGCCTGCCGCCAAGGCCAGCTTCGACCGGGGTCGCGAGATCTACACCACGATCTGCGGCGCCTGTCACCAGCCTCACGGGAACGGCCAGGAAGGACTCGCGCCGCCCTTGGTGGATTCCGAGTGGGTGCTGGGTTCCGAGAAACGCCTGGTCCGCCTCGTCCTGCACGGACTGCGGGACGCCATCACCGTGAAGGGCGTCCGCTATGAGCTCAACATGCCGGCCTTGGCCGAGGCCCTCGACGACACCCAGATCGCCGACTCGCTGACCTACATCCGCCGGGAATGGGGCCATGCGGCGACTCCGGTGTCGGCCGACGTGGTCAAGGCCATCCGCGCCGAGGAAGCCAAGCGCGAGGACTCCTGGACCCAGGCCGAGCTCGAGAAGTTCTGAGGTTCTGGGAAGTCGTCGCCCGGGCTCTCGGGCGCCTTGCCCATCCCGGGGATTCCACAAGCGGTCGGAACCGGTCCCAGCTTCGGCGATCCCGTCGGTTGCGGTCTGCGGCGGGCGTCGGAAATCATCCCGGTTCGATGGGCTCCGCCGCCGGAAGTCAGCAGTTTTCGCCACCGGCCTTCTTTGGTGCACAATGTGTGTTATATTCACTTGAGACGCGTTCCAAACGAAGATGGGGTTCGTGGCCTGAGCCCACCCGTCGAGGCGTCCTGTGCCGGGTCACATGCCCAACAGCATCGAAGGGTTGGCCCGATCCTCGCCCAGTCGGAAGCGTGGGAACGCCTTGAGCGAGAACGTCAGCGCAATCGTCCAGTCCTGTGGTCCGATGCGATTGTCGCGGAGCCTGACTCCCAGCCCGACGGTCCAGCTTCGGAGGTCCCGGTACACCTGGTATTGCTGCTCCTCGAGCGTGCCGTCGCGGGCCTCGAACTGGTGGATACCCCGGAAGGCCCAGTTCTCGTTCAGCTTGGCGTGAAATCGGCTGAAGATGAGGTTGTTGCCGGCGCCATAGAGGGTCCAGTCATCCCGCAGGTACCGGTGGCCGATGCTCCAGTCGAACCACTCGTTGGCCGTCCACGTGGCCCGATGGTTGGATTCCCGGAACTCATGGGTCAGCGTGTCGAAACGGGTTTCCGAGGTGAGCGTCAACCAGGAGCGCGGCGTGAAGTCGATCTCGGAGTAGACATCCGAGAACCGCGTCTGGTCGCTGCGTTGCTGGAGGCGCCAGTCGGTCAGCAGCGACCAGTTCAGGACGTTCTCCACCTGCCCTTCCCGCTTGGTCTGGACCTTGTTGCGCAGGCCGAGGCGCACCGTGTTCTGGCTGTCGACCGAATCGATCTGGGTGTAGTCGGGGAAATGGATGGGCAGCAGCTTCGGCGTGATGAGTTCCCGATCGAACTGCGGCAATTCCATGGGCGTCCGGCTCGGCTCGGGCACGAAGACGTAGCTGAACTGGGGCTCGGCGATGTGTCGCGCCCCATTCATGTCGAGGGCCGTGCTGGAGAACTGCGGCCAGAGCCTCGAGGCCTTGAAGCCCATGTCCACGCCGGTGTTGGCGACCCATCGATGCCTGTCGTCGGGGATCGCGTTGAGTCCCTCGGGATCGCCGTAGTAGGTCGCGCGGGCCCCCAGCCGGGGTGAGACATTGAGCCAGCCGCCGAAGGTGTGCGGAGCCACCAGCTGATGGTAGCTGTCGCCCCGGAAGGCCGCGTAGTTGGTGCCGCCGGCCAGGGCATCCCGGTAGCGCAGATAGGCCAGCGAGCTGTCGCTCTCGTAATAGACCGGCGTGACGCCGATCTGCTGCCGGAGGCCCCGGAGGCGCACATCGGGCAGGCGCTCGACGGTCCGGAAGAACTCGTTGACCTGGGCGTGGGCCAGGAAATCGAGACTCCAGTTGGTGTCCAGTCTCGAGAGTTCGAGGAAACTCTTGGGCTGGGGATCGGTCCGGAATTCGTGCTCGAAGTAGTCGCGCAGCACCATCGGGTCGCTCTGGCCGCGCAGGATGCCCTTGAACTCGAACCCGGAGTCGTTGGTGATCGAGTGCCGCAGGTCGAAGCGGTAGCGGTCCGGGTCGATGGGGCCGTTGAAGGCGCTGAGCTCCGGGGCCTGGTCCCGGAGGTAATAGAAGCCTCCCCTGCCCTTGCCGAGGTCACCCAGGTCGTAGGACAGGCGGGGTCCGCCGCCGATGCCGCGTCGCTGGCGGTAGTCGAGGTCGACCGCCGCCTCGAGGTTGGTGCGGCTCATCCAGTGGTAGCTGCCCAGCACGTAGGGGCCGTAGAGGCTGCGGTAGCCGGGGGTCACCGTGAAGAAGTTCGGGTGCCGGTCCGCCTTGCGGACGTACCACGGGAAATACATGACGGGCACCTTGCCGACGTAGAGCAGCGCATCCTCCGCGGAGATGGTGCGTTGGCCATCGATGCTCAGCGACCGGGCCCGGATCCGGTAACCCGGCTCGGCGACATCGTCGGTGGTCACCTCGCCGCCGAGGACCACCTGGTTGGTGCCACCTTGGGTCACGGACACCCGGTCGCCCTTGAGGAACAACGGGCCGGCACCGAACCGGAACTGCCCGGCATCCACCTTCTTCTGCAGGAAATCAAAGCGGACCTGCTGCCCCTTCCATCGGATGCGCTCGCCGGAGTCGCTGGCGTACTCGACGACCACGTCACCCTCGGCCAGAGCCTCGCCCTTCTCCTGGTCCAGGCGCACCGTCTGTGCGCTCACCGTGCTGCCCTTCCAGCGCACCACCACGCCGTTCTTGGCCGAGGCGGTGCGCGCATCCGGGCTGAGTTCCACCTCACCCAGCCCGTCGCGGGACTCGATGCGGATCATCGAGGGATCGGCCTCGGCCGCCTTGGGAGCCGGCTCCTGGGCCAGGGCCGTCAGCGTGCAGGCGACCAGGGCGCCGGTTCGGGTGAGCTTCATCGATGCCCAAGGTTATCGCGGGAGTCCCTGCCGGGGCAACCCTGCCTGAGTCGTCGGCGCCGATCCCGACGACGCCGACGGGCGACGCCTTGGGCCTGGAGTGGGACCGCGCCGGTACGGCATCTGGATCCGCCTCGGGCTTGCCTCCGGAATTCCCCTTGAGTCCTGTGGCCTCTCTGGATTCCTTGGAACCAAAGCACGACCAAATGATCCGCAACCCTTCTCGCCGTCTTGCCGGTTCGAGTGCGGTGCTTCGGACCCTCCTCCTGCTGATGTGGACGGTGGTGGGCATTGTCCTTGCCTCCGCCGCCCAGTCCGAGCCACCGCCAGAAATCGTCGATGCTGCCCTGTCCCTGCTCGGGGAGCCGGGGCCGGTGGAACGCACCACGACGGTCCTGACCAACGGCTTGACGATCCATCACTGGACCAACCGGACGCTGGGGAGTCGGGGCCTGGTGCTGTGTCCCACCGTCCAGACACCGCCGGATGGGGTCCAAATCCCGGCTTCAGGCCGTCCTGAGGATTGGACGGTCACCCCGACCAACCGTTTCGTGGCACAGCGGTTCCAGCGTGGGGCCTCATTGTCTTCAGCGTTCACGGCCCCCCAAACGGTTCTGTTTGCCGAACGCATCTCGGGCGATGGATCCCTCACGACCATCGGGAAGCAGGAGATCGGGGTTCCCACCTATTTCTACGTCCGCCGGACCGATTACTCGATCTGGCATCCGCAGGTGGGAGTCTACTTTTCTTACGGATTGTGTCTGAAGCTCACCCGAACCCTCACGGCATGGAGCACGGTCTGGACCCCCTCAACCCCGGTCGCTGGAGGACCATCCGATCTTGAGTGGGCCGACGGCGGTTTTTTCATGGCCAATCCCAGTTTGAAATTGTCGTTGATCGACGTGAACAACGACGGGTTGGCCGAATTTGTTGTCCGGGAGAAAACCGCGGCGCCCAGTGTCTACATAACGTCTTATTTCGAGACGTTTGAGCGCACCATCACGCCGGTGGAAGGAACGTCCATTGCGATCAATCCCATCCACACGCCGCTGGACAGGACGTCCATCGTGGGGCCGGGATCGAGTTGGACGGACGGCAAACTTACCCTGTACCAGAGAGATTACAGACGGAGCTACTACACCGGAGAGTCCACCCTGGAAACCGGGAGCTTCGTCACCCCGGGATTCATGGGCATCCGCTATTCGGACAGCAGCGGCATCCGCTACGGGTGGATCCAATGGTCGAAGGAATCCGTCCAGCCCAT
>Ga0068877_10002454_pt1 | contig 14940 bp, 13 predicted proteins | sample NOAtaG_FD_66437 | JGI IMG/M metagenome (GOLD analysis project Ga0068877, IMG submission 66437) | Freshwater lake microbial communities from Lake Erie, under a cyanobacterial bloom - NOAA_Erie_Diel6S_1000h metaG | ecosystem: Environmental > Aquatic > Freshwater > Lake | place: USA: Ohio, Lake... | reverse complement strand
CGGTGGGCCAGGCCCCGGTGGGGCGCGTCAGATCTTCTTCACCCGACTTGTCTTCGCGCTGCTTGCTGTGACTGGCCTGAAAGCCTTCCAGCCGGGCCGAAATGCGACTCTTCAACTCATTGAGCTCCCTGCCCAGCACCTTCTTCTCCTCGCCGGCAACCTGCTTGAACTCTTCGAAAAGGTCGTTCAGCACGCCTTTCCGGCCGAGGTAATGAACCCGGAACGCCTCTGCCGCTTCGGCCGACTCAGCCACAGCTGCTTCAACCTCCTGCATGAGTTCGCGGATGCGATCGCCAAGCCCGCTCATTCCTGAATAACACTCATTTTCATGGTGATGTCGGCCACCGGTCGATCGCCCGGACGAGTGGGCTGGGACAGGATCTTGTCAATCACATCCAATCCCTCCACGACCTCGCCGAAAACGGTATAATCCATATCCAGCTGGGCGGTACCGCCCAACGTCTTGTACACGTTGCGCTGCTCCTCTGTGTACTTGAAGCCTGGCGACTTGCGCTGCACATAGGCCTCTACCTGATTGATCTGGTCATCGGTCATTGTCACCCCCTGTACCAGGTAGAACTGGCTGCCGCTGGAGCGGCGCTCAGGGTTCACCTGATCGCTCTGACGTGCGGCGCAGAGGGCGCCCTTCTTGTGAATCAGTGCGGGATTGATCTCCGCAGGTACCGTATACCCCGGGCCTCCCATGCCGAGCATGGCATCTGGTCCGGCGCCGCGGCTATTGGGGTCTCCGCCCTGAGCCATGAAGTTGCGGATGCAACGGTGGAACAGGAGATCATCATAAAATTTCTCTTGAACCAGCTTGAGAAAATTGTCCCGGTGCTGGGGTGTTTCATCGTACAGGCGAATCACGATGTCGCCGTGCGGAGTGGTTATGCGGACTTTAGCATTCATAATCTTGGGATTCTGGGATGGAGCAGGGGCTGCGGCCTCGGCAACGGGTGCAGGCGGATTAACGGGGGAAGCCGGCGACTGACAGCCAAGGTGCCCGGCAATCAATACCAGGGCAACGCAACTCAAGGTACTTGCAAGCAGTCTGTTCATAGCGGTATGGTCTGTTGTGATGGTTTGCCCGCTGAAGGCGGTTGCGAAAATAGGGCACGACGGCCATCCCGCTGCACCCTGTCTCCATCCACCACGATCAGGCCATAGGGGAAAGAACGGGGGGTGTTTGCTTGGGTGATGAGCTTTTTTGCGATATTTGCGGATCAAAACCTTCGGGTTTATGGATTTAAAATCTGATTTCATGAACAGACCTATGCGCTTCTTTTTTGGAATTCTCACCGTGCTGGCGATTGTGGTTGCGGCAGGATGCAACAGGGACAAGGAAACCATTGCAACCATCCTCGTGCTCGACCAGGAGGGTGACCCGGTGCCAGGAGCCACCGTGCGGCTGTTTTCCAATCCTTCCGAGTTGCCCCCGCCTCCTAATGAGCTCAGATTTGATACGACTTCAGTGACCAATGGTACGGGCAAGGTGACCTTCAACTTTTCGGAATTCTACAAAAGCGGACAGGCCGGCTTTGCGGTCCTCGATATAGAGGTGACCAAAGGTCCCTTCTCCGGTATCGGAATCATCAAGATCGAAGAAGAGGTGACCAACGAGGAATCCATTACCATTCAGTAATTTCTCTTCACAAGTATTTTCCGGGAACCCGCTCAGGCGGGTTTCTTTTTTTCATCCCCGCTGCGATATCAGGTCAAAAAAAAAAGAGCCTCCCTGTCACTCAGGGAGGCTCATGTCCTGTCGGGATGACTGGACTCGAACCAGCGACCCCCACGTCCCGAACGTGGTACGCTACCAACTGCGCTACATCCCGGAAAAGGCCCGTTTAGCGGACGGCAAATATACATGAACTTGAAACCTGCGTTATGAGCTCCCGCCCGGCATACGGTACTTGTCCTCCAAGCCATAGCTTTGTTCTATGGATACCCCAACCTGGTCGATTGCCATCCATGGTGGCGCCGGCACCATTACAAGAAGCAGCATGCCGGCCCACAAGGAAGCGGCATATACAGAAGCGCTGAGCAGGGCACTGCAGGCTGGTGAGGAGGTGCTGCGTTCCGGCGGACAAGCGCTGGATGCCGTGTGTGCTGCAGTGGTAATGCTGGAGGATGACCCTCTGTTTAACGCCGGACGTGGTGCTGTTTTTACCCACACGGGCAGCCATGAAATGGATGCCGCCGTGATGCGGGGTGATACCCTCGACGCCGGCGCAGTAGCAGGGGTCACCGGGGTTCGCAATCCCATCCTGCTCGCCCGCGAGGTGATGGAATATTCAGGACATGTGATGCTCTCCGGGCAAGGGGCCGAGGCCTTTGCCAGGCAGTCGGGGATGGTCTTCGAAGATCCGGCCTATTTCCATGACGACTTCAGGCACCGGCAGTGGACCGAGGTGCGTGATTCTGACATCTACCGTCTGGACCACGCAGAGGGTGACGAGCGAAAGTTCGGCACCGTGGGAGCCGTAGCCCGCGATGTGCATGGTCATCTCGCTGCTGCAACCTCAACTGGCGGAATGACCAACAAGCGGTGGGGACGAATAGGCGACAGCCCTGTGATCGGAGCGGGGACCTATGCCAACGACAGAACTTGCGCCATCTCCTGCACCGGCCACGGCGAATTCTTTATCCGCTCCGTAGTGGCTTACGATATTTCCTGCCTCATTGAATATGGAGGATTATCTCTGGAAGAAGCCTGTCAGCACGTCGTTACAGACAAGCTTATGAATATGGGAGGGGAGGGCGGACTGATCGCCGTGGATGCCCTTGGCCACCTGTGCCTGCCTTTCAATTCGGAGGGTATGTATCGCGGATGGGCCCGACCAGCGCAACGCGAGGTATCCATCTACCGATAACTATTCCATATCCTGCGCTTCCTCTGCATCGCCGTGCTCAAAATGACGCTCGCGGAGCAGGTAGGAGTTGCCGCGTACCAGCATATTCACCCGAAGATTATCTACTGAAATCGGGGTGCCGGCACTCACCTGCGTGATGTTGGATTGTCGGATGTCCCGCCCGTCAATGATGACCACCGCTCCGCTGCCAATCACCTCCAGGTGGTTGGAGCCGGTCACAATCACCCCGGTGTCCTCACCGAGTCCGATGCCGGTGCATGATGGATTGCTGGCCACGGCCTGTGCAAGCCGGCTGAAGCGACCGCGCTTGATGAAGTGAGAGTCAATGATGACGCCGGGCATAAACGCCAGTCCGGTGGTAATCTTCACCTCCCCCTTCAGATGAGCAATGTCACTGCGCCCCTGGTAAATCATGGTATTGCTCATGGCCATGGCTCCTGCGCTCGTGCCGGCCACTATCAGATGGTCGCCGCGATATCTCTCATGCAGCACATCAAGAAATTCAGTACCACCGAAGATGGATGAAAGCCGGAGCTGATCGCCGCCGCTGAACATCACTCCGCGGGCTTTGCGAATGCGCTCCACATGTGCCGGATCCCTCGCCTCATCGCGGTTACGGATGTGCATAATGTGCACATTCGTACAGCCGATCTTGCCAAACGCCTGCATATAATTTTCGCCCACTTCCAGCGGGATGGAACTCGCGGTGGTCACCACCTCGATGTGCGACTCGTGCCCACCGCACTCCTGAACAATCCGCTTCAGGATTCCGAGTTCAAAGAAATGAAGGTTGGATTGTTGGGAATAGTAGCCCTCGCTTTCGGTTCCTTTGTCTTCTGCCCCCCCCACCGCGATGAGTTTGCCGTTCGGTTGTTCCACTGCCGGTTGTTTTTGAATTTCAGAGCGCGAAAGTAAGGCCATCGGATGGAACAGGAAGATATTGCCGCAGCCAACAGGCCGGGGAAACAAGCGCCTCGATGATTATATTCGCCCAAAACCCATTCTCATGCGCATCCTCGATATTAAGGTGATGAAGGGACCCAACTACTGGTCCATTCGCAGACATAAAGTCATTCAGATGCGACTGGATCTGGAGGATCTGGAGGAAAGGCCTACCAACATGATTCCGGGATTCCTTGACCGCATGCGTGCGCTGATGCCGACCATGTATGAGCACCGCTGCTCGGAAGGTGCCCCGGGCGGTTTCTTTCATCGGGTGGAAACAGGAACGTGGATGGGCCACGTCATCGAGCATATCGCACTCGAAATCCAGACACTTGCCGGCATGCACTGCGGCTTTGGTCGCACCAGGGAGACATCGAAGAAAGGGGTTTACAATGTGGTATTTTCTTACATGGAGGAGAAGGCGGGAGTATATGCCGCCCGTGCTGCTGTGCGTATCGCCGAGGCCCTGATCGAAGGTCATACATACGACCTGGCCAAGGATATTCAGGAGCTCCGTGAGATCCGCGAAGAGGTTCGGCTGGGCCCGAGCACGGGCTGCATCGTGGAAGAAGCAGCTGCCCGCGGTATTCCCTTTATCCGCCTGAACCGCCACTCTTTGGTGCAGCTCGGCTATGGTGTAAACCAGCGTCGTATCCGCGCCACCATCGCCAGCACCACCGGAAGTATAGCCGTGGATATCGCCTGTGACAAGGAGGAAACAAAGAACCTGCTGGAGGCCGCTGAGATTCCTGTACCCAAAGGACGCATTGTGTACACGGAGGAAGGGCTGAAGGATGCCATTAGTTCCATCCATTATCCCATCGTGACTAAGCCGGTGGATGGCAATCACGGCAAAGGAGCTACCACCAATATTTCGAATTGGGAGGATGCCGTGGTGGGCCTGCAAGCGGCGAAGAAATATTCCCGCGGAGTGATCGTGGAAAAATTCATCACAGGCAGAGATCATCGCGTGCTGGTGATCAATTACCAATACGTGGCTGCTGCTATCCGCAAGCCGGCCGCAGTCACCGGGGATGGTGTGCATACCATCCAGCAGCTCATTGACATCACCAACGAAGATCCTCGCCGGGGTTATGGCCATGAGAAGGTGCTCACGCAAATCAGCATGGACGACTTTCTCCACGAGATGCTCAAACGTGAAGACCTGACCCTCGACAGCATTCCCGAAGCGGGCCGTGAGGTGTTCCTGAAGCCAACGGCCAACCTCAGTACCGGTGGCACGGCCACGGACATTACCGATATGGTCCATCCCGATAATATCTTTATGTGCGAGCGAATTGCACGGATCATCGGGCTTGACATCTGCGGGATTGACATCATGGCACCCGACCTGAGCGTGCCCATCCGGGAAAATGGCGGAGCTATCCTGGAAGTCAATGCAGCCCCGGGATTCCGCATGCATATCGAGCCTACAGAGGGTCTGCCGCGCAATGTGGCTGAGCCGGTGATCAACATGCTTTACCCCCCTGGAAGTTCCGCCCGCATCCCGATCATAGCCGTGAGCGGTACCAATGGAAAGACGACCACGACACGTCTGATGGCCCACATCGTGAAGCAAATGGGCTACAACGTAGGCTATACAACCACCGATGGCATCTACATCAACAATATGATGATGATGAAGGGAGATTGCACAGGACCGGTGAGCACCGAGTTTGTGCTGAAGGATCCAACGGTCAACTTCGCCGTGCTCGAATGCGCCCGGGGAGGTATTCTCCGCGCAGGCCTCGGCTTCCACAACTGCGACGTGGCGATCGTAACCAATATCGCCGAGGATCATCTCGGGCTGCAGGATATTGATACGCTTGAACAGCTCGCCCGCGTGAAGAGCGTGGTGCCGGAAAGTGTTTTTCCGGAGGGATACGCTATCCTGAACGCCGACAACGAGTGGACGGCAGGCATGGCCAAATCTCTTCAATGTAAGGTAGCCTGGTTTTCCCTGGATGAGAACAACCCTATAATCCAGAAGCATATCCGGGCCGGCGGACTGGCGGCCATCTATGAAAACGGATACGTCACCATCTGCAAGGGAACCTGGAAAATACGCGTGGACAAGGCTTCCAATATCCCCCTGACCTATGGCGGCAGGGCCATGTTCAACGTCTCCAATATCCTGCCCTGTCTTCTTGCCGGATTCCTCCGCGACTTCAAGATTGCCGATATGCGGATGGCTCTGGAGACATTCATTCCAAGTCCGGCACAAACTCCCGGACGCATGAATATGTTCCACTTCAAGCAATTTACCGTGATGGTGGATTACGCTCATAACACCCATGGCTTCATGGCCATCGGCGATTTCCTGTCACGCGTGGATGCCTCACCGAAAGTGGGCATCATCGCCGGTGTGGGTGATCGCCGCGATGAGGATATCCGGAATCTGGGTAAGGTGGCAGCCGGGATGTTTGATGAGGTAGTGATCCGGCAGGATAAAAACCTCAGGGGTCGCACCGAACAGGAAATCATTGAACTGATGACCGAAGGAATTCACAGCGTGGATAAGGAGCGCAAGGTCACGATTATCCCCAAGGAACCACAGGCCATCGAGTATGCTATACGCAGTGCAGTGCCCGGCTCATTTATCACCATCTGCTCAGATGTGGTGCCCGACGCACTGGATCAGATCATGCGATACAAGGAAGAGGAAGAGCAGGGCGTGAGGCTATAGCGGAAGACTGCTGAAGAAGTCATTCCTCCTGGAAATACTGGATAATGGCCCGCTTGATCAAGGTCTCCTGATCGGCAGCTGCGAGAGCAGGAAGGTCTTCCACCTTGCGGAAATGTGGCCAGCCTTCTTCATCCCGACCCTCAAATGAATAGTATCCATAAGGTTCGAGCAGAGTGCAGATGGCAATGTGCATGAGCTCAAGCTTCTGGTCTTTCTTATAATGGGCAGGCTCATGTCCCAGTTCCTGGATGCCGATCAGAAATAGCAAGGCGGCATAATCCAGCGTCTCGCCAAAATGGGCGGAAACACGGGTCACCGTGTCCTGATATTCCTTTTCAAAGGCGTAATCCATGCAGTGATTCAATATGGCCGCAAATGTGAACAAATTTTGGAACAGACAACCCAAAGAAGATGGGTTCGTCTGATCAGTGGAGTATCTTTGCCACGCTAGTTACCTACATCTGATTCTGAAAAACAATGTCTTTTTTACTTCGATCCTTGTCAGCCCTGCTCGCTTTGTGCAGCCTTACTCTGGCTACAGCTCAGATGCGCACAGAGATGCTGGACTCTCAATTCAAGGTCCTCTCCGCCGAATCGGCTAATTTGGTTAAATACGTCCGGGAAGTCACCCCCGAAGCAGATGGATCATTCCTGGTAAAAGTGAACTTCAAAACAGGAGAGATGATGATGACCGGCCGCTACCTGGATGATGAGTTGCAAATAGAGGATGGTCTTTTTACATTCTTCTACGCCAACGGAACAACAGAATCCACCGGTCGTTACCGCAACGGTAATAAAGTGGGAGCATGGAAGCGCTGGAATTACGATGGCAGGTCCAAGCCCGACCGCCTTTACCCGGATGAGAATTTTCGTCGTTCCACCCGCACCACGGCAGCTGCCAAGTTTCCCGGTGGCAGGGAAGCCCTGCGCAAACTGGTAAGCGATAGTCTGCAATACCCACAGGAAGCCCGGGAGCGCAAGCTGGAAGGTACCGTTTATGTCACCTTCATCATCGATGCTGCGGGCGATGTGCGTCAGGCGGAAGTAACTGAGGGTGTGCACTACCTCCTCGACGAAGAGGCCCTGCGCTTTGTGTCCAAAATGCCTGCCTGGACTCCGGCCCTGAGACAGGGTGTGCCGATTGATACCAGTTTCATTATGCCTATTACGTTTAGCCTGAAAGAGAAATCACCTTCTGCAGCCAGCGGGTCCACAGGACAGAATATCCGGAAGAGAGAATAATGAATCCCGTCAGGGTTTCAGCAAGCCCCCCGCCTCAGGCAGGGGGCTTTTTTTTGAAACCATCGGGGCTGGGCGTCTTAAATTCCATCGACCTGCTTATTTTTGCCGCCCGCTGCAGCGGAAGACTCGCTCTTCTGTCAGGCGACTTTTCGGGATGTAGCTCAGTTGGTAGAGTACACGTCTGGGGGGCGTGTGGTCGCAGGTTCAAGTCCTGTCATCCCGACATCAACAGGTTCCGAAGGCAGGTGCCTTTCGGAACAACCTATGAGGCAGTGTGCGCGCTGCCTCTTTTCTTTGCAGCGCCATGAACATCTCCATCAACTGGCTGCGCGAATACGCCGGCACCGCATTATCTCCCGCACAGATCGCCGAAGTCCTCACCGCCATCGGCCTCGAGGTAGAATCCATCGAGCAGGTGGATGCCCTTCCCGGCGGGCTCCGCGGTGTAGTCGTGGGAGGGGTACTCGCATGTGACAGGCACCCGGATGCTGATCGCCTGAGCATCACACGTGTGGACCTCGGGCGGGGCGAGCCTGTGCAAATCGTATGTGGTGCACCCAATATCGCCACCGGTCAAAAGGTGCTCGTGGCCACCGTGGGCACCACCCTCCATCCCTCTTCGGGTGAGCCGATCATCATCAAAAAGAGCAAGATCCGCGGGGCGGAATCCCAGGGTATGATCTGCGCCGAGGATGAACTCGGACTCGGCGAAGGCCACGATGGTATCCTCGTGATGGATGCTTCCCTCGCACCGGGCACCGAAGCCGGGGAAGCGCTCGGACTGAAAACGGACTATATTCTTTCCATCGGACTCACTCCCAATCGCACGGATGCCTTTTCCCACATGGGCGTGGCCCGTGAGCTCTGCGCAGCTCTGACCCACATGGAAGGCCGCACTGGCGAGGAGATACCGCTGCACTCGCCGGATGTATCTGCCTTTTCTACCGGGGCCGAAAAGCCCAGGGTGCTCATTGAAGTGCACGACCCGGAGGCCTGTCCGAGATACACCGGCCTCTTCATTGACCGGGTAATGGCCGGGCCTTCGCCCGACTGGCTGCGCGAGCGCCTGGCTGCCATCGGAATCCGGTCTGTCAATGTGGTGGTAGATATCACCAACTATGTGCAGCACGAGTGCGGACAGCCTCTTCACGCCTTCGATGCCGACCGCATAGAAGGAGGTAGGATAGTAGTACGCCGCGCCAAAGCAGGCGAGGTGCTCACTACACTCGACGGGATCAAGCGCACACTCCATGAGGAGGACGTGGTGATTGCCGATGCCGTTAAGCCGATGTGCCTGGCGGGAATTTTCGGCGGATACGATTCTGGTGTGAACGAGCAAACAGAACGCATTTTTCTCGAGAGTGCGGTGTTCCATTCATCTGCTGTACGCAAAGCGGCGCGCAGACATGCGCTCCACACCGATTCCTCTTTCCGCTTCGAGCGGGGCACCGATCCCGAGCGCGTGGACTGGGCGCTGCAACGGGCGGCAATGCTCATCACTCAATACGCCAGTGGGTCATGCACCTCACCACCGGTCGACTTTACCGCTCAGCTGTGGTTGCGACCCCGCGTCACCCTCCGACACGAGCGCACAACCCGGCTTATCGGCAAGCACATTCCCGAAGACCGGATCCGGGGCATTCTTGCCGCTCTCGGATTCCAGATTCTCAGCGAGGAGAAAGGTGTTCTTCACCTCGCCGTGCCAGGATGCCGGGTAGATGTGACCCGCGAAGTGGATGTGATCGAGGAAATTCTCCGGATATACGGATATGATCATGTCGAGCTGCCTCGCGGTATGCGCAGTGCGCTGGCTCCGGCCCCCAAGCCAGACCCTGAGCGCGTGTCAGAATCCATCGCATCAATGCTGGCCGCGCAGGGTTTCAGCGAAATGATGAATATGTCCATGACCCGCGCCAAATATGCCTTGCTCAGTGATGATCCCGACTTTAGCGAGTCCACCGCAGTGGATCTCCTCAATCCCCTGAGCTCTGACCTGGGGATAATGCGTCAGACGTTGCTCTGGGGTGCACTGCAGACCGTGCATGTGAACCAGAACCACCGGCAGCTGGATCTCCGGCTGTTTGAGTTTGGCAAGGAATACCGCGTGTATGAATCCGGATACCAGGAGGTTGCTAAGCTGATGCTGGTGCTCACCGGTTCACGATACCGGGAGAGCTGGAACACACCGCGGGAGGCCGTGTCTTTTGTGGATGCACGGACGGCGCTTGAAGCCGTGTTCAGGGCCTGCGGACTGAAGGGTTGGAAGGCCGGAGCCACGGCTTATCCATTCTTTGGTGAAGGGATGGAATGGTCACGCGGCCGTGAAGTGATAGCTCGTGCCGGTCGGGTGAGCTCATCTATACAGGATGAGTTTGATATCAAAGGCGATGTGTGGGTGGTGGATATTGAATGGGATGTGCTGATGAAGTCATTGCCTTCTTCAGAAGTCGTTTACCGCTCGCCTGAACGCTATCCGGCTGTTCGCCGTGACCTGAGCCTTCTGCTCGATCGAAGGGTCACCTTTGCCGATGTGGAAGCCGCCGCATTGGCGGCCGATAAGAAACTGCTCCGCGAGGTGAATCTCTTCGACGTGTATGAAGGAAAGAATCTGGAGTCGGGCAAGAAGTCATACGCACTGAGCTTTATTCTTCAGGATGCTACACGCACCATGACAGACCAGCAAGTGGATGGGGTAATGGAGAATATCCGGAAGACACTGGAGTCGAAGCTCGGCGCCACCTTGCGCTGACGGTTTTTTTTACATGGCAGCAATAAGCAGTTCAAGAGGTTTCCACGGCAGATCGAAGGTGCCTCCAATGATTTCATTGGTGAGCGTACCGTGGTACATGTACACCCCATTCCGGAATCCTTCATGATTCTTTACGAGGTTGGCAATGCCGCCTTCGTCCCCCATGCTCAGCAGCACCGGTGCGAAGATGTTGCTCAGAGCATAGGAGGCGGTTCGCGAAACGCGAGAGGCCACGTTGGGCACACAGTAGTGAATGACACCATGCCTTCTGAACGTTGGATTTTCGTGCGTAGTCACGTAGCTCGTTTCGAAGCATCCCCCCTGGTCGATGCTGATATCCACGATCACACTGCCATATTTCATGGAGGATACCATTTCATCATTGACCACCACAGGGCTGCGTCCTTGCACACCGTGTAGTGCACCGATGGCCACATCGGCCGATTCGAGTGCGCGGCGCAGTTCAGAGGGCTGAATGGTGCTCGTCCAAAGTCGCACACCGAGGTCAGTCTGAATGCGGCGCAGCCGGTACACGCTATTGTCAAACAGCTTCACGCTTGCCCCGAGTCCGAGTGCTGCCCGGGTGGCAAATTCACCCACGGTTCCCGCCCCGATAATAACCACCTCGGTAGGCCGCACACCGCTGATTCCACCGAACATGAGACCTTGTCCGCCGTGCGAATGACTCAGGTATTCGGAAGCGATGAGCACAGCGGTATTGCCTGCGATTTCACCCATCGCGCGTACGATGGGATAAATACCAGAATCGTCCTGGATGAAGTCCCACGCCACGGCGGTAATCTTTCGCGATGACAGGGATTTAAAGTATTCCTGCGACTGCACAGGCAGGTGGATGGCGCTGATCAGGGTTTGCTTCCCGGGCATGAGGGTGACTTCTTCCGGACTGGGCGGTGCCACTTTGAGGATGATGTCGGCCTTGAACACATCCGCGGCGGAGTACACGATGCGCGCTCCTGCCTCGCTGTAGTCGTGGTCCTGAAAGTTGGATTCCTTGCCGGCGTTGGTCTCCACGATGACTTCATGGCCGTTGCTCACGAGCAGGGCCACGCTTTCCGGAACGAGAGCCACGCGCCTCTCCTGAAAAGAGGTTTCGCGGGGAATCCCGATTACGAGTTCGGACTTGCGGCGGGCCACGGCGAGCATTTCTTCCTGAGGGAGCAATGCTGCTTCCTGCGCGAGTGCCCGGATGCCTTCTTTTTTCATGGGGAGATGGAAGTAAAGGTTTCACAAGGTAGCCCCGATTTTCGGGTCGGCGTCTACCCTGGAGCAGGAATTATCCACGCACCAGGTGGGGTTTTGGAATCCCGGAATCGGGGGCGAGCGCGGAGGATTCACTCCGAATCCCTATTTTCGCTCCGCAAAACCAAACCCCGTAACGTTACCCATGGCCTCCCAGACTGGAAATAAGGAAAGCGTCATCTTCCTGTGGACCATTGTTCCTCTCGCAGCAGTGCTGACCTTGCTGTTTGTGCGCTGGAATCACAACATCACACAGCCGAAGGAAATGCTGACGGGTGATCGCCCTGCTCAGGTGGTGGAAATGCCCGCTGCTCCTGTAGCCCCTGTTGCGGATAGTCTGGCGGCTCCTGCCGACTCACTGTCTGCGGCCCCTGCTGCTCCTGCAGCCCCATAATCGGGGGCTCAAGGCAGAATGACTGTTCTGTTTATCCCGTCGGACTCGATGCGAACGGGAATGGCATTCTCGCCTGCTATAGATTCCACCAGTCCCGGCCATTCAATGAACACGTATCCGGGATGGTCCAGGTATTCTTCGATTCCGAGGTCGAGGGCTTCCTCCAGCCTTTCCAGCCGGTACAGGTCCATGTGGATCACTTTCCGCCCGTCAGCAGTTGTATAGATGTTTACGAGAGAAAAGGTGGGGCTGACAGCTCCGGCAGCTCCTGATTGCCGGCACACCTCGCGCACAAAAGTTGTCTTGCCGGCGCCCATCTCCCCGCTGAGCAGAAACAATCCGCCCTGCGGCCACTGCGATAAGAGCACAGAGGCTGGTATGGAGAGGGATTCAACAGTTGGGCAGAGGAATTCGGGCATGGTCATCGGGGCTGGAGAACCGCAAACGGAATCAGCATTTCTTCCAGAGAGATGCCACCATGCTGAAAGGTGTTCTGGTAGAATCCAACGAAGTGATTGTAGTTATTGGGATAAACGAAAAAGTCATTGTTCATCGCGAAGATGTAGGATGAGCTCACATTCATCCTGGGCAGAAAAGCATCCTGCGGATTCTTGATCTCCAATACTTCTTTCGGATTGTAGTTGAGGTTGCGACCCGACTTATAGCGCAGGTTGGAGTTGGTGTTTTTATCGCCGATCACTTTCACAGGATTCTCCACGCGCACTGTACCATGGTCTGTGGTGATTACAAGCCGGCCATTTTTTTCGGCTACCTGCCGCAGGATGTCGAGCAGCGGAGAGTGATCAAACCAGCTTTGCGTGATGGATCGGTAGGCGGGTTCGTCATCGGCGAGTTCCTTGATGACCTCCATCTCGGTGCGCGCATGGCTCAGCATATCCACGAAATTGTATACAATCACATTGAGTGAGTTGCCCAAAAGGTTGGAGAAGTTGTCGGCCAGCTTCTTGCCCGCGGCATAGGAAGTAATCTTATTGTAACTCCACTTCAGATCAAGGCCCAGGCGCTTGAGTTGAGCAGCAAGGAACTCATCCTCATACATGTTCTTTCCACCTTCGTCATCCTCATTTTTCCAGAATTGGGGATACATCTTTTCCATCTCGCTGGGCAGCAATCCTGAGAACAGTGCATTCCGGGCATACTGGGTTGCAGTGGGCAAGATGGAGTAGAAGATATCCTCCTGTTCGAGCCGGAAAAACTCCTTGATCCGGGGCAGAATAACCCGCCACTGGTCGAAGCGCAGATTATCGATGACCACCATGAAAACCGGACTGGAAGTGTCTTTGAGGATTGGTGCCATGCGCTGGCGGAACAGCGTATGGGACATCACAGGCGCACCGGCTCCGTTCTTCAACCAACCCAGGTAGTTGTTTTTGATGAAGCGGGAAAACTGGTCATTGGCCTCATGGCGTTGCGTGCGGAAGATCTGAGCCATGCTTTCATCGCCGGAGCCCTGCAGTTCCATACTCCAATGCACGAGTTTCCGGTAAAAACCGGCCCATTCTTCGGCATCCATCCGGTCGCCGAGCCGCATGGATATCTCGCGGAATTCCTGTCGATAGTCACTGGTGGTTTTTTCGCTCACCAGACGCTTTTCATCCAGATTCTTCTTGATGGTGAGGAGAATCTGGTTCGGGTTGACCGGCTTGATGAGGTAGTCGGCGATTTTCGATCCGATCGCATCCTCCATGATGTGCTCTTCTTCGCTTTTGGTGATCATGACCACCGGCAGGGTAGGGTCCAGTGCCTTAAGCTCCGGTAATACCTGCAGGCCGCTCAATCCGGGCATATTCTCATCCAGAAACACAATATCAAAATGGCCTGACTTCACCTGGTCAATGGCGTCTCGGCCATTGTTGACGGTGGTGACAAGGTATCCCTTCTGTTCGAGAAAGAGAATGTGTGGCTTCAGCAGATCGATTTCATCATCCGCCCAGAGAATGCGAGGGTTATTCATATACTGGGAACAAAGGTCGGCATAAAACCGGCGAAGGGGTGAACGGAAGGATGGGCGGCGTATTATCCCGGACAATGACCTCAGAAAGCTTCACCCGTGTAGATGTAAAGTCCGTTTCCCTCAGGTGTAAGCGCAAAATCCGCCCGGATAAATATGTCTTTTTTCGGGAATACCATGAACCGAAGGCCAGCGCCAATCGCGGGATGCCATTGTTCACGAGCGAGCATCGATGTATTCGGGGAAACGGTGCCGGCCGATGCGAAGAGCACTCCGCCGAAGCGCTTACTGAAGGGAAATGGCAGCCAGCGATATTCCGCCTGTGCAGCCACAAAATTGCGGTCGCGGAATCGGCCGGTGTAGTAGCCGCGCATGAGCATTTCTCCACCCAACATGGCCAGTTGATTGAAGGGCACTTCGCCGCCCATGAAGGCACCGCTGGCCTGCAGTGCAAGCACCTGATTTTTCCTGAAATCTTTGAAAAGCCGCACATCAGCTACCACGGTGTTGAATGCGAATTCACTTCCCCACGTGTTGTCGTAGTGCAGATAAGCGAGTTCGGCAAACGCTCCTTTGCGCACATTCAGCGCATTGTGCCGCGAGTCGTACACAACTCCGAAGCCCAGACCCAGATTGGATGTGCCGCGCGCTCCGGGCAAATTGCGGTGGGATTCTTCCGCTTCATTCGCGAATTGCACATTATAGAGCTGCTGGTAGTCGAGTTCAAGCCCCACGAAGAGGTTGGGCAGTACCTTGCGAAGTACGCGCTCCTTGATCAGCGTATAATCCGCCTGAAGCACGGTTTCATCTTCTTTG